>Ga0307492_10000720_pt1 | contig 13827 bp, 11 predicted proteins | sample SI3LmetaG_FD_202365 | JGI IMG/M metagenome (GOLD analysis project Ga0307492, IMG submission 202365) | Sea-ice brine microbial communities from Beaufort Sea near Barrow, Alaska, United States - SI3L | ecosystem: Environmental > Aquatic > Marine > Coastal | place: USA: Alaska | collected 2017-05-06 | reverse complement strand
TTCACTATCACACGAGAAATTATTCGTGTAAAAAGTGTTAGGAGTAGAATCCTCGAAGAAGGATATGGTTATGTCCGTATCGCTAGCTTCCAGTCTCGAACCACAACCGATCTACTTAAAACGATTTCAGACCTGCAAAAAGAAACACCGCTTAAAGGCTTGGTATTGGATCTACGCAATAACCCAGGTGGCGTGCTCAGCGGTGCTGTCGGTGTATCAGATGCTTTTATCAACGATGGACTGATTGTTTACACTGAGGGTCGTATCAACAATTCAAGTCATCGCTATACAGCAACACCTGGCGACAGTTTAAATGGCGCACCGCTTATTATCCTGATTAATGGTGGCTCAGCATCGGCATCAGAGATTGTTGCAGGTGCGATGCAAGATCACAAACGTGCCGTCATTATGGGTACTCAGTCATTTGGTAAAGGATCAGTGCAAACAATCCAGGAGCTACAAAATGGATCAGCAGTGAAAATTACGACGGCTCGTTATTTCACACCGAATGGTCGTTCAATTCAGGCCAAAGGCATTGCGCCAGATATCGAATTAAAAACATTAAGCGTTCCAGCGAGTGATAAAAAAGAACGCAAATCGTATTCTGAAAATGATTTGTCAGGCCACTTAACTAACCCCGAAGATAGTGAGAAGACTGATGATGAAGAATCCACCTCTAAAGACAAGGTAGAAAATCTGGCTGAGACTGATTTTCAGCTATTCGACGCATTGAACCTGCTTAAGGGCATGAATATTCTCAGTCAAAAATAACCCGATTAACTAAAAATAGTAGTGACCAGGTCTCTACTCCTCCTCGCCATGCTGGTTTCGGCGCCTCTCGTAGGCGCCGATCAAAGGCCTGTACTGTCGCTAGTTATCGATGATTTGGGCTATTCTTTTAAGCAGGGCAAGACGGCACTTAACCTTCAAGGTGATCATACCTACGCTATCATTCCGGGTACGACCTATGGCAAGAAACTGGCCGCTCTAGCAGATAGGAACAATCAGGAGATAATCCTTCATTTACCATTGCAGGCGTCAAATGCCCTAGCGGCAGCAGAATCGAACACCTTAACTTCGTCGATGAGTGAAGATCAAATTACCCTCAACACGGTTGCTATGCTCTCGGAGTTCCCGAACATAAAGGGCATTAACAACCATATGGGCAGCCATCTCACTGAAATTGGCTATTTTATGCGACCGATCATGGAGAGCATCAAGGCATATCGATCTCAGCTGTACTTCCTCGATAGCCGAACTTCAGCTCTCAGCGTTGCCTACATTGAAGCGTTGAATTCTGGATTAGATTCAGTGAGGCGCGATATTTTTTTGGACAACGATCATGCCAATCTTGAATCGATAAAGTTTCAATTCAAGTTATGGCTAAAGAAGGCACGTGATAACGGTTCTGCCGTTGCAATCGGTCATCCACACCCTAACACCATGACACATTTAACTGAAAACCTACCACTACTCGAAAAAGACTTTCGATTTATGCGTATTTCAGCGCTTATTTCTGAAGGTAAGCAATCCAAAAAGCCTAAAAAATCTCAGCAATATTTGTCAAAACTTGAGTAATTCAAAAGTTTAACTATTAGGCTACCTGCTAATTAGGTCCTGGACTCTCCGCGCACCATCACTACCTTACCTGTCCTAACCATTTCGACTACTTCAAAGTTTGAAATCATTTCGACCAGCGCATCAACCTTTTTACTATCACCAGCAACGCTGAATATCATCGAAGTTCTAGTTAAGTCGAGCGTTTTACAACCAAAATGCTCTGCAATTTGCAGAGCTTCACTGCGCTTGTCGATACCACACAAAATTTTGATCATGGCGAATTCTTTAACAACCGACGTTTCGAAACTATGATCAACACAATTCACAACATCGATCAGTTTACTCACTTGCATAATGATTTGGTCTAGGCTGCCTTCATCTCCTGAAAGGCCGATAGTCATTCTAGAGAAACGACCATCCATGCCCGGTGATACCACTAAAGACTCGATATTGTAGTTTCGGCGTGCAAAAGTTTGTGCGATACGTGCCAATACGCCGGGCGAGTTGGAAACATATACACTCAGATTATGCTGTGAACTAGAATGCAAAATCATCGGTGATTTATCGGTCGTTACTATTACCTTGTTTTCTACTGCCATGGTTTTATTCTCAATGTTCACTGCTGCGCCAAATAATCAGCACTGTTTCGATAATCAATCAATTTTTTAAGTAGACCCAGTAGGCTTTGCCAACTTTTCCTTTGGTGGCTCGATTAGCATATCTTCTAAAGCGGCGCCCGCTGGAATCATTGGAAAAACATTTTCGTGTTTCGTCACTTCAGCATTAATTAGTACTGGACCACCCCTGTGCGCTAGAGCCTTTTCCAATACCTTTCGGACATCCGCTGGGCGCTTAAGGTTGTACCCTGTCGCACCATAAGCCTCGGCCAATTTGACAAAATCAGGGTTGCCAACAAGGTCAACGCCACTTTCACGTTCGTCGAAAAATAATTCCTGCCACTGGCGTACCATACCCAGATAATGATTGTTCAAAACGAGAATGATGATGGGCAATTTTTCAATCACAGCGGTCGCCAACTCAAAAGACGTCATTTGAAAGCCACCATCACCAACAACAGCAACGACAATATCATCTGGTCGACCAAGTTGCGCGCCGATTGCCGCAGGGAAGCCAAATCCCATCGTGCCAGCACCACCAGAAGTTAACCACTGGAATGATTTATCACATTTATAAAACTGAGCAGCCCACATTTGATGCTGGCCAACATCGGTTGCCATGATCGCCTTGCCCTCGGTTAGATTATAAAACTCATCTAACACGTGCTGCATTTTAAGACCGCCATGGATTTTATATGACAACGGAAACTTTTTCTTCAAACCCTGAACCTTTTCGACCCATTCATCTGAATCGAGGCGCTCGATGTGTTTATTTAACTCCGTCAAAATTGCTTTTGCATCGCCAACACACTGATAGTGCGGGACGATCATCTTGCCAATTTCTGCGGGATCAATATCAATGTGTATAATCGTTGCTAGACGACCGAATTTATCCGCTTGCCCAATAATACGATCATCAAAACGAGAGCCGACTGAAATAATTAAATCAGCTTCGACAATCGCTTTGTTTGCATAGGCCGTGCCATGCATACCTAACATCCCGAGCGATAGTTCATGACTTTCAGGGAAGACACCTTTTCCTAATAAAGTATTGGTGACTGGTGAGTTGAGTGTTTCTGCAAAATACTTAAGCTCGACATCAGCCTTCGCTAACATCGCGCCTTGCCCTGCAAGGATTAATGGTTTTTTCGAAAACTTTATAGCTTCAGCGATTGCCTTAACTTCGGCTTTATCAAAATCGAAAGACTTCTCCGGATTATAGCCAGGCAAATCCATTTCTTGATCTAGTTCTCCATCGAAAGGCCCCTGACTTAAGTCTTTAGGAATATCGATTAATACCGGACCTTGACGTCCAGTTGTCGCAATATGATAGGCTTCCTTGACGAGACGGGGTATATCGTTTGTCGCTTTAACTAAATAACTGTGTTTAACCACAGGCATCGAAATACCAAAGATATCTGCTTCCTGGAAGGCATCCTTACCAAGCATCCAGGTGACTTGCTGTCCAGTAATTATGATCATCGGTATCGAATCCATGTCAGCTGTCATGATTCCAGTAATAGTATTGCCGGCACCTGGACCGCTCGTCACCAAAACACAAGCGGGTTTGCCAGTTGCTCTGGCGTAACCATCAGCCATATGGACGGCGCCTTGCTCGTGCCGAACCATGACAAATTTGATTTTAGTTTTAATCGTTTCGAGCGCATCGAATATTGGCAGCACCGCTCCGCCAGAATATCCGAACATAATTTCTATGCCTTCATTCTCTAAACATTTAAGTAAGGCCTGCGCGCCATCTAATTCTTGTTTTGCCATGTCATTAATCGCCTGATATCTGTTTTCCCTCTCAATTCGTTACTAGAGAAGAATCTTTCTATTGCTATTTTGAAAACGAGCATTATAGAGCAAAGTCATTCTAAAGGAAGGGCATCAACACTTGAAAATTAGACTTATAGAGTAAACACTGCCAATTTATCGAATAATCATAGTAGTTTTTACTATTATGGACCCAATATGCTGAAGCCATTATAGGAACCCTGCTTTAAATACAATCATTCGACCTTATTTTTGCTTTATAGCCAATAATTCAGAATGACATTATTTAAAATCATAAAAGCGAACTGTCTCTCTTTAACCGGTATCGAAAAATGGCCAGACATTGCTAAATAAAGTGAACATTTTTGTATCACTAGCTATCGGTTACAAAGCTATTACCTCAGCACCAGGACTTTGCAGCGGCCAGACAGCTTCGGTAAGCCACATTCCCACGTAGTCACCCTGCAGCTGTAGTCCGAGCCGAAAGGCGAAGTAAAGTGTTTCGTTATTTTCACCAACAATCTGCACCAAACGGAAGGCTTTATTTCTGTCGAGAACAACCTCGCTGAGTGTGCTATCCCGATGGTTGATCATTTGACTGAAGGTCGGCCCCTTCAACAATTGGGTAAAACGCCGCAGTGGGCCAGTCTCTACCTTATTAGCGGGTGATGTGAAGTTAAATGAGGTTTCTATACCCGCATCTGGGTAGGGGAAGTCATTGTTGGCGAGTGCATCGATAACAATCTGAACGACATCAGCCGGTTGCAGCTCGGAGCTTGGTTGAGGTAATACTGGATCTTCGACCGGAGGCTCGGTAGCCGCATATACAGGTTTTATTGTAACCAGTAACATTAGAACCAGAAAAAAACTCACCACGGGCCTGACGAAATTACGCATAATCTTTTCCTCTTCATCCGAACGAAATGCCTGCTTTTTTAACAAGCCCATCCTATATGTACGCAAGGGCGGTTGATTTGGATTTCACAGTATTCGGAGACCAACTTTTTACACACTGTTAGTGACCTCAAAGCAGGCACTATTTTGTGCAAGTCCTTCAGTGGCAATTATCTCAAGGACCTTAAGCTCATTGCACTGAATATGGTGCATCTATTTTTAAAATAGGTCGGATGGGTATTTACGCACGAAATTTAGCAGGTATAGTAAATCCAAATCGAAGGCTTCAATATGCTGAAGCTAGCACCCCCAGAACAGTTCGATCTGTACCGCATAGGATGGCGGTAATCGATCAGGTAAATGCAGTATGAGTGATTCTTTTTGCAGTGATGATTTCGCCGTTCAACCTTATTGGTGGAACAACACTCCGCGGCCACAGGCCGACAATACCGCAGTACCCAGTAAAACCGATGTATTAGTCATCGGCTCGGGCTACACCGGGCTGCAGTGTGCGTTGCAAACTGCCGAGTCCGGCCGACATACCACGGTGATCGATGCCGAGGATCTTGGCTGGGGATGCAGCACCCGTAATGGTGGGCAAATCAGCGGTGAAATCAAACCAGGCTTCGACCAGCTGAACCGCCGTTACGGTGGTACCGAGGCGCGTGCGCTTATCGGCGAAGCGCGTAACGCACTTGACTGGCTGGGTGACTTCGTCGAGGCACAGCAAATAGACTGCGATTACCAACGCTGTGGTCGCTTTGTCGCAGCGCACAGCCCACGCCAGTTCGAAAAACTGGTGGCGCGGGTAGAGCAACAGTCCGCCGGTCTCGAAAAGCCGCTGCGCATCGTTGAACAAGAGCATCAATCAAGCGAAATTGACAGCAGTTATTACCATGGCGGCATGATAGTCGACAGCCATTGTTCGATCGATCCGGCAAAGTACCATTCTGGTCTGCTGCAGCGAGTGTGTGCCAGTGGCGCGGAAGTTATCGGACATTGTGCGGCGATAAATATAGAGGCCAACAAGCAAGGTTTCAGGGTTACAACATCACAGGGCGTGATTCAGACTCGCGAACTAGTGATCGCAACTAACGGCTATAGCGGTAATCTTGCTCCCTGGCAACAACGAAGAGTGATTCCGATTGGTAGCTACATGTTAGCGACTGAAGCAATGCCGCTTGAGCGCGCAGAAAAATTAATGCCGCAAAATAGAGTATTCAGTGATACCCGTAAGATCGTAGTTTACTTCCGGCGCTCTCCCGATGGGCGCAGCTTGATATTTGGTGGCCGCGTCTCCGTCTATGAATCCGACCCGATAAAAAGCCTGCCTGCTTTACGTCAGGAAATGTTGCGCATTTTTCCGCAGCTGGAGGATGTCAAGATCAGTCATACCTGGATGGGGTTCGTCGCCTATACCTTCGACGAATTGCCGCATATCGGCAACAAAGCGGGTATCCATTATGCGATGGGTTATTGTGGATCAGGTATATGCCTGGCAAGTTACCTGGGGCATCGTCTCGGTCAGCAATTAATGGGGAAGGAAGAAGGCGCTACAGCCTTTGATAAACCACGCTTTCAAACCCGACCGCTCTACACTGGCAAACCCTGGTTTCTGGCACCGTCGGTACGTTTTTACCAGATGATCGACCGTTTCAGCTAACTTTTAAAACTGCTGTCACTCTGTTCAGGAAAAACCAGTGGAAATTCTTCCGCATGCAATGGGTCTCCCGGCGGTAAACGCTGGTCCAGACCTGGAAAAGGTGGCGAGGTTTTACCCGAGCGTCTGGCGTATGTGGTGTCATCACCAAGCCAGCGAGCAGCAAAACCTCGACGACGTTGATTAGACAGGTTTGCAGGCGCACCGTGGATGGTGAGAAAATGAAATGCAATCGCGTCACCGAGCTTCAATGACCAGCGACGAATATCATATTGATCGCGATTCGCATCGATATCTGGCACCGATTCAAGCTGAGTATCGGTATGGTCATAGTCGACACCGGTAAACTTACGTAGCTTAAACCTGCGCCCCCAGTCATGAGAACCAGCAACGAATTGGGGACAGGTTTCAATATCGATCGGGTCGAGTGGAATCCACAGGCTGCACACCTGACTACCATCAACACAGTAGTAAGGCTGATCATGATGCCAAGGGGTAACTGTGTTAGTACCAGGTTCTTTAACCAACACGTGATCATGGAAAATGCGCACCTCATTCGACTGCATTAGTTCGGCGGCGATGGCAGGTGCTGGTGAGTTGAACATAAAGTCATGATATTCGGCAATGCGATTCCAGTTGCAGTAGTCTCCGAAAAACCTGCCAGCCTCGACGTCGTCCAGGTAATCGCGCCCAAAAGGTCCGGGCTCAGCCATATTAGTATCGACACCCGAACGCAGCGCATCGATCCAATCGGCAAATACGCCTTGCAGCAAAACCACACCGTCACGTTGAAATGTTTCGACACTTTCGCTGCTGATTACCGACATCGCAGGCTAATTACCCTCAATAATACACAGGTCGCGCTCGGCGGATGCTTTAGCGAACTCCAGTGCTTTCTGATAAGTGGGCGAATGATAGCAACGTTCAGCATCCTCAACGCTGGCGAAGCGCACGATAACGTTGCGCTCACGTTCTTTACCTTCAAGCCACAGGGTACGAGTACCACGGGCGAGAAACTCTCCGCCATGAGCGGCAATCGCTTCGGTGGCGAGCTTGGCGTATTCTGCGTAAACGTCGGGGTCGTTTATCGCTACATGAGCAATCCAGTAACCAGCCATATTTTTCACCTCGATCTGTTTGGAGTTGCATATTATTTTAAGGCCAATAGTCAAGGATGTGAAACAGTTTATGGTGCAGACCTAGTGGCGCACAAAGCAACCCATAAATTTCTAAAGACTATACTAATTTGTCACTCTTCAAACTAATGGTCGTTACGGATGCCGAGCAGGAATAAATATGAATATTCCCTGATAGGATGTTTTAAGCCATTAATACCCAAATCTTTACTACAGCTTCTTTCATTTAAGTTAACACTGAATGCTGAGATCGAAACGGCCCGAACTGGTACAGGAGTTCTTTGCAGCCTCTATATAGTTAGCGGCTTCAGTTCAGGAGCTGACTACTGATATACCTGTAATTATCAGCGGATATTTGCTGACAGCCTTTGAAGGGTAGTGGCTGGCTAAATAGGGCCATTCCAGACCCTAGTTACAATAGCGATCTATCTGTTTAATCCTCTCGCTCCCCAATTACCGCGTTCTATCTCAATACAATGCAGAGCTCATTCTAAAGCCGACAACTTTGATTCCAGGCGAAGGCGCAATTCCTGCTCATCTGCCGGTATGCCTGTAACCTGCAGCGGCTTTCCATTCGGCTTCAAGAATATCGCTTGCCCATCAAATAACTGATAGCGATTAGCAAACGCTTGCCCCTGCGGAGTGCTCAGATCGGCTACGATGAAATCAATCCGCGAATCATAATCACTCTTGACTTGGCGCAGCCGATTAAGCGCTTCTCCGCCAGCAGGAGAATAGTTTTCATAGGCCAAAACCAGAGCCGGCTTTCCCTGACCAATAACAGAAAGATCGCTACTAATGGATTTTCCGACGCTCATTTGAACAAAGTAGCCTATCGCCATTATTGCCACCAGAGATACGGTGGTCACCGCTAATTTTTTAAACATTATTGTCAATCCCTCAGGTTCAATACAGCTCGCCAAAAATCAGCGGTCATTGCGAGTCAGAGCACTTAGACCACAGAATTGCCTAAATATTCGATGGCAGCTTAGATAGAATCCATTTTATTTTTATCCGTCGTAAAAGCCAACTCAAAGATAGCCGTATATTATCTGGCTGCACTAGCATCTTCATCAACAGCGGTTGGTTACTCATTCTCTCTCGAAGGAGGCATTAATGGTTGCTCAGAAATCACTCGATAATGAGACATCTTTCGTATTGAAGTCATTCAAGATATTTTCGTGAAAGCCTCAATTTTGCCCTTTAATTTTATCTCTGGGAAATGTTCGAAATTTATATTACTAGAGACAGCCTGGCCCCGTGCATCAATCGATTGATCAAAAGGATCAATGCAACCTACCTCCATATGATATCGCGATTCTCAGTCTGTGGTTTTAATACTCGGCTAGCAACGACATTAGCCATTAGATTTCGAGCTAAGATGCTAGTACTTTTAAACCCATAATGCCTGTAGAATTGAGCATTGTTTCAACCAGTTTCAAGGGAAATTGCTCCGATACGGCTCAAACTTTGACACCCTATGACCAAAATTGAACATCAATACCGCTTGCCATTGCTAACCCTTCTGCTGATCGCCTGCGCCTCGATGCTGTTATCGATACCGGCTGCTGCGCAATCCCAAGAATCGCCGATTGTAGGCACTACAATCGAACTGATCGAAACCCGAATCCGCGAAACCGAAGCCGCAGCCGATATCAACGAAGCGACACGGAACACTTTACTAGAATACTACCGCAAAGCATCTAGCCTAATTGCAAAACAGCAACGATATGAAACAAGCGGCGATGAATTCGCGAGCGCGCGAGCATCCGCACCGGAACAGGCGCGTGCCTTACGTAAGGCACTGAAGGCGCTCGAAGCGGATATCATGCCGCAAGCGCTGCATGAAGATTTACCACTCAAACCCCTACCAGAGCTTGAGCAGCAATTGCTTGGCGAGAAGGCGAGTCTTTCGGCGCTATCCGATCAGCTTAGTAAGATCGAAACCTTGTTGGAGTCACAGACGCAGCGCTCAATCCTGGCGCTCGAGCGTCTAACTGAGGCTAAAAATCGCTCAGCAATAGTAACCGGCGAATTGCTCATACCCGCATCTGAGGATAAATTGCCAACACTCAGTCAGGCTCGTCGCTGGGTTCTGGAGCAGGAAGTGCTGGCACTGGGTTCCGAAATTCGCATGCTTGATCAGGAATTGCTAAGCCAGCCTATGCGTATTGAGCTCATGAATGCGCAGCGCGACAAGACGACACTGGAAGTAAAGAAACTTTCCATGACGGTAGAGAATCTTGAGAACCTGATGGTCGATCAGCGCGGCGCAGAGGCTCAAACGGCAGTAGAAGAGACAGAAGAAACCCAACGGCAGGCCTTTAACAAGCACCCACAAGTGCAGGCGCTTGCCGATAAAAACGCGTTGCTCAGCGAAACGCTAAGAAAATTGGCGAAGTCGCTTGAACGGGCTACCAACGAAGAAAACACCACCAGTCATCAGGCTAAACGCATTACTGATAATTTTCGCCTGGCACGGCAAAGGCTTGAAATCGCGGGCTTAAGCCAGGCACTGGGGCAGGTACTGGTCGAAGAGAGCCGAGCCCTGCCTGATTTAAGCGTCTTCCAAAATGCCGAGAGCCGACATCAACAGTGGGTTATTGATTCGAGTCTCCGCCAAATTCTGAACCAACAGGAACGAAGCCGTCTGCGAGACATTGCTGAATATATCGATGAATTGATCGCCTGGGAACCGGTTTATGAACAGGAGAAACTACATGCCGAGTTGCTGGTACTCGCCGAAACCCGACGAGATTTGCTAGACAAGGCGATCGCTGCCGAAGATACCTACCAGCAGGCACTGGGCGAACTTGATTTCGTATGGCGACAGCTTTTTGAATCCACCACGGCCTACGACAAATTTCTCGATGAACGCCTTCTGTGGATTCGCACTGGAGAGCTGCCTGACTGGAAAACGATCACCTCGATACTCCAGCCGCTGGCGATATTCGTGACGACTTCACACTGGCAGCAGCTAGCCGATGCCCTGCTCACGCTCAACTCAAATAGCTGGATACTTATAATCGGCCTGATTTTGTTCATCACACTATCGAAGCAATCGCATCAAATGCGAAACGCGTTAAAAGAAAGTGGCAGTAAAGTAGGGCAGCTTCGCCACGACCGTTTCACCAATACTATCAAGGCATTAGGCTGGACGGTGCTGCTGGCACTTCGCTGGCCTATGTTATTTCTCTCACTCGGCCTGCACCTGCTGGGTTCGGAAGCAGTATCGGTTGTTCAGGACTTTTCACCGCCAACCTTGAGCCAGGGTCAGTTTGTCTCCGGACTTGGTTACGCGTTTTATCGAATCGGCATATTTGCCTTATTTTTTGAGCTATTTTATACCCTTTGCAAACCCTATGGATTGTTAGTGGTGCATTTTTGCTGGGACTATGCGAATACCAGATTGTTAGCTCGCGAAATCCGCCGTCTTGAGTTTATTTTCCTGCCGATCACTTTTATCGTTGCTTCTACCGTCGCATTCGATCCTGTATCCCTCGGCAGTGGCCTGAGCCGACTGAGTTTCCTTATCGTAATGATTGCACTGGGGTTATTTCTGAGTCATATTTTAGCGCCAAAGCATGGTGCAGTGAAGGGTTTCTACGCCACAAATCCTACCAGCCCGCTTACCTGGTTCCGTTATATCTGGATAGCGCTCGGGATTGCCCTGCCAGTCATGCTAGCGGGATTGGCACTGGCGGGTTATACCTACACCGCCATTCAATTTGGTACGCGCTTGTTAAACATGCTCTGGCTGATTGCTGGCATCATCTTTTTCAATCAGTTAATCGAACGCTGGGTAATAGTGACAGAGAGAAAACTGGCGTTTCGCGCAGCACTCGAAAAACACCGCCAGCAACGTGCTGCCAGGATAGTCGCTGAGGGTGAAGACAGTCTTGGCGAGGGTGACTCATCACAATTTGAAGAACCCGAAATCGACTTTAGCGCACTCAGCGAAGATACCACCAAACTCATAAACACGGCCCTGACCCTGATAGCCGCAGTCGGCCTATGGGGAATTTGGGCCGAAGTAATGCCCGCTTTTCGAATACTCGACGATATAACGCTTTGGCATTACAGCGCGGTCACAGAAGGTACGGAGAAACTGATCCCAGTAACGTTAAACAGTGTCATATTGGGCGCTGCGGTTGTAATTATCGGTATTGCAGCGGCCCGGCGACTGCCTGCCCTGCTCGAAATTTTACTGTTGACTCGCCTGAACATCAGCAACGGCAGCCGTTATGCGATAGCAACACTCACTCAATATAGCATCGTCGCAATCGGCGTGGTTATGGTGTTCAACTTGCTTGGCGGTAGCTGGTCCGGTATCCAATGGCTGGTTGCTGCATTGGGTGTCGGTATCGGTTTTGGTCTACAGGAAATTGTTGCTAATTTCATTTGCGGAATAATTCTGCTATTCGAACGTCCGATCCGTATCGGTGATGTGGTTACAATTGGTGATACCGACGGCGTAGTCACCAAGATTCGAATTCGGTCCACCACAATCCGTAACTGGGATCAAAAAGAACTACTAGTACCCAACAAGGAGTTTATCACTGGCAGGCTATTGAACTGGACACTATCCGACCCCATAACGCGCATTGTGATCCCGGTCGGCATTGCTTATGGCAGCGATGTAACTAAAGCTATCAAACTGATGCAGGAAGCTGCTATCGAACATGAGCGTGTGCTTGACGAACCACAGACTATGGTCGCTTTCGAGGCCTTCGGTGATAGTTCACTGACAATTGTATTGCGTTGTTTTATTGGTTCGATGGAATTCTGGCGGCAAACCACCAGTGAACTTCACCAATCAATTAACAGCAAGTTTGAAGCCGCAGGCATTGTTATTTCTTTTCCGCAACGTGATATTCATTTGAATACGTCGCAGCCACTTGATGTGCGCATTCACCCAGTTCCAAATAATGATTTGAAACCAGCTTAGAGGTTTGCGCCTGCCCTTTACATCTCGGCCAAATAATCTTCACCCTGCCAACATTCACCCGGAATCATCCCAGTACAACGTTTGACTGCAGACGTTAATTAGTCCTTTATCAAATAACTCGCTTTGGCGTCTTCCTCAACTAATAGAAAATTCAGCAATGACTGCTTTGGGCAAATTAACGGCGGTTGCCAATAGCGCCTGAATCTGGCTCTTTGCTACACATTGTTAAGTTGTTTATCTTTGAGAGCGTTATTGGCTTAATTATCTAAGCCTCTGATCTACCCGCGCCTAAACCTTCATCTGCTAACCTGTCATAATTTTTTGCAGTTTGCATGGTAGTTTGAAGTTTCTCTATAACCGTGCACCAATAAACTAACCCACAATTGACTAAACACCTGACATATATGGTTTTTTCATAATTGGTCTAAACATTGTCACTAAGTAATCACTAGACAGCGGATCAAATATGAAATCATCAACATTATTCAACACAACGAAACTTTCGGCAATTACACTCGCCGTAATCTTCTCTGCGAACGTATCGGCAGTCCCTATTACCTACCTGTACAATACAGGCGTTGACGACAGCGGGGCTTTACTCGGTGATTACGCTGACGATACACATTACACCCTCACCTCAGTACCTTCCTGCACAACATCCAACTGGACACTACCTGCGAGTTGGCCCATATCATCAGACGTATGGTGTTCCAATGATTTAAATTCACGCTGGATATCGCCAGCTACTACTTCAGGAAATGGTCCCATAGGAAGTTATACCTACCGCATAACATTTAACTTGGTAGCAGATGCGCTCTTATCGAGCGTATCTATCAATGGTAGATGGGGACTGATAACCCTGGACCCAATCTTCTGATCAATGGTATCCCCACTGGAGAGTATTCTCCAACATTCCGGTCTTACGATGACCTCTCCATCACAAGCGGTTTTCGAATTGGTCTCAATACTATCGATTTTCTGATTTACAACCATGGTGGACCTACAGGTTTACGAGTAAATGATATGCTCGGTACCTATGACACATCTCCCGTTCCAGAACCCTCAATCATCGCACTATTTGGATTAGGTCTTGTTGCCTTAGGCTTTGCTCGTAGGCGTCATCAATATTAATGCCCTGTAATCCTCCGACAGACCTTCGCTGCCAAAGTCTTACTACAGTTCCAAAGATGAAGCCACCTTTCTTGAGGTGGCTTTTTTATGTCTGATACCCTATTC
>Ga0307492_10000719_pt1 | contig 13831 bp, 8 predicted proteins | sample SI3LmetaG_FD_202365 | JGI IMG/M metagenome (GOLD analysis project Ga0307492, IMG submission 202365) | Sea-ice brine microbial communities from Beaufort Sea near Barrow, Alaska, United States - SI3L | ecosystem: Environmental > Aquatic > Marine > Coastal | place: USA: Alaska | collected 2017-05-06 | reverse complement strand
TTGTAAGTTTGCTTATAAATAGATTCTAGAGTTCAAATATTTGTCTTTCATTAATACCACGAAAAAAATGACGCTCTACTTTTTTCGATCATTTTAAACATCTGTTTGAATAACCGAGCAGCATTTTTATCTGATGCGTTAGAAATCAAGATACAATAATAATATTTTTCAATGATTTGATGAGACTGGGCTTCAGTGCATATTTTATATACAACTGACGTTTATCATATCTGTCTTCTTTACCAGCATAATTAAATACTGTTTTTGAGATAACAGGAAAAGAGATGAGGAAAATTAGGAATATTCCGACTGATAAAGTTTTACTTGCCATAAGTATCTCTCTTGAACAATACCATAGCAACTATTATGTTTATATAATTGCCACATGTACGAAGCTTAGCTCATAAATATTTTATATAGCGACTAATTATATTTTATCGGCATAATAATATTTATAATAAGAATCGACTTTTAAACCTTTAAAACAAACTACAAATGGGTAAGTGCTTACCCTTATTTTTATCCTTTAAAGTCAATGCGTTATAGTTTTACGACTGTTTTCTGTAAAAAAATACATGGTAAGCGCTTTCCTTTGGTGCTATAAATATGAAAGACAAGTATGTGAGATAAGCATATTTGACATATTGTTAGCAATAAATTGATATGGTTTATTGTTAATAATATGTCAAGACTAAATTATAAATAGACTTAGGGGAATATTATGAAAGGTTCGTTGAAAACTACTTTGGTAGCATTAGCAGTAGCACAGGCATTATATGCACAAGTTGCTTTTGCTGAAGAGGCTAAAACTGAAAAAGAAGAGCAAATAGAAGTTATTGAAGTGAAAGGTTTTGGTGCTTCATTAGGTAAAGCGTTAAGAGAAAAGCGTTTTGCAGATTCAGTTGTAGAAGTTATATCTTCAGATGACTTGGGTGTTTTACCCGATGTTAGTATAACCGATTCATTGGTCCGTTTGCCTGGTGTTGCTGCTTCACGCGATCGCGGTAACGCAAGTCGTATCTCAATTCGTGGTATGGGGCCACGCTTAAACGTTGCAACGATGAATAATCGTGAAATTGTGTCAGCAGAGCCTAGCCGAGATGTACGTTTTGAACAATTTCCCGCTGAGCTAATTGACTCAGTTCAAGTCTATAAAAGTCCTATCGCCAGTCGTGCTGAGGGTGGCATTTCAGGTTTAGTTAACATGAATTTTGTTAGCCCATTGTCTAAAGGTGAACGAAAGTTTTCTGTTAGCGGTGACGTTATGCACAACAGTTTAGGTGATGATTTACCTGGTACCGATGGTAATGGCCATAAATTGAGTTTTGGTTATATAGATCAATTTTCAGATACTTTTGGTATTGCTTTAGGCTTAACTTATCAAGACCAACCATCCTTAGGACGAGGTGTTGAATCTTGGGATTATAACAACGGTGATAATCGCGGTGACACAAATGAAAACGGCAAGCCTGAGCATGCACCATGGGGTGTTATGGCCAAGACTAAAAGAGGTACTAACGAGCGTATTGGTGGACTTGCCATTGTTGAATGGAAGCCGAGCGAAAGGTTATCGCTAAAGGGTGATTTATTTTATTCTCAATTTGATATTGAAGAGCGCGACGACCAAATGGGCGCAGGTGGCTTAGGTAACTGGGCTGACGACGGCAGTGGTCCCCGAGGTTACGCAGCATCCTCTTATGATAATTCAGCTATTGACCCGACGTTTATTACTAAAGCTGATGGCTCTGAGCAAATGGTTGCCGGTAGTCAGTTTAATAGTGGCTTACTAAATAATAATGCTACGTGGTTTCAAACCAATGAAATGTTAAGTACAGGTTTAAATAGTATTTATGTCGGAGATATATGGACAGTTACGGCCGATGTTGGTTATTCACAAGCGAGTATTGAATCTGTTTGGGTAAATATTAAGCCAACCTATATTGGTGGGGATTACGATTTAGGTTTTGATGTAACGAGTGGTGTTCCCGAAGTTATTGTACATAGTGGCGATATTAGTAGCCCAGAAAATTATGCTTTAGGTGCGGTATCAGAAGTTTGGAATGAAACATCACCAGGCGTTTGGAAGCCAACTACCGAATTTGCGCCATCTACAATGGAGGGGGCAGGAGATAAAGTTCTTACCGATGAAATGTACAATATTAACCTTGATTTTGAACGTGATATTGAATGGGGGCTGTTTGAAACACTAAGCTTTGGTGGACGTTATACTGATAGAACGAAAGAAAATGACCAAGTAAACGACTGGTCACGCTCTGCAATTCAAGATCATGGCTTAACGGATTACGGTATGAGCTATGATATTGGTGGAGGCTATAACGTGCCTGAAATCTATACTTTTAAAGATTGGGATCAAGTGGCGAATGTCGCTTTTGGTGGAATAACCAAACATAACGATAACAGTAATACAAAAAATGATATGGCTTCATGGGTAATTACTGAAGCTAATACTGCTGCTTATATAATGTTAAATATGGAAGGAGAAATTGGTGATATAGGTTTTACTGGTAATGTTGGCTTACGTTATGCTAAAACAAAAGTAACCTCTTCAGGGCATCAACAAGGCACACAATGGACACAAGACGCTGATGGTAATTGGCAGCCGCCTTCGCCTACCGCTGTGTCGATCAATCATGATTATGATGAATTTTTACCGTCTTTAAATATGATTTTTAATATTACAGACGACTCTCAAATACGCCTTGGATTAGCACGAACTATGGCGCGTCCGCCATTATTAGAAATGCGTACTGGTTTCTCTATTGATGCTACTGCTTTACCACCAACAGCTAACGGTGGTAACCCAACACTTGACCCGTATGTAGCCAATCAAATTGATTTAGGTTATGAATATTTTTGGGGTGATGAATCAGCCGCAACGATTAACTTTTTCTATAAAGATCTTGAATCACACATTGGTTTAGCCAGTGATAAGGTTAATTTTGAAGGTACCGATTATGCTTTCACTGGAACGGTTAATGGTGATGGAGGCACTATTCAAGGTTTCGAAATTTTGTATCAGCAGTCGTTTGATATGTTACCAGCACCCTTTGACGGATTAGGTGTTTTTGCCAATTATTCTTATACCGATAGTGATGTGATGGAGTTTAAACCACAAGGTAATCCATATACTTTAGGTGGGTTGTCACAAGATGTGGGTAGCTTAACATTGTGGTATGACAAAAATGACTTTAATGCAAGAGTATCTTACAACTATCGCAGTGAATATACCGGGATTAATAGTTGGGAACCATCACGAGTCAACTTGAATGCTGCGGAATCAACCGTAGATGCAAGCATAGGTTATCAAGTCACTGAGAATCTAAAACTGACCTTGCAAGGTCAGAATTTAACCAATGAACCATCAGTAAGTTACTGGGATAATGATCCTCAAAAACCAGCAACCAATGTTGAATGGGGTCGTCGTATATTAGTCGGTTTTCAATATAACTTGTAGGTAGCTATTACCGACTTGTTTGCGAGCAAGTCGGTGTTTTCGCAACGTTAAGGTATCCTATGTCTAAACATATATTAATTACCGGAGCTTCTTCTGGAGTTGGTCGTGAATTGGCTATTAAGCTTTTTTCACTAGGTTTTAGGTTAAGTTTATGTGGCAGAAGTGTAGATAAAATGGCAAAAACCCTTTTTGAAATGCCAAACGACAATCAAATTTATTCAGAGAGTTTTTGTTTATCTGACAAAAAAAAGATAAACGACTTTGTTTCTAACGCAAAAATTAACTTTGGTGATATCGATATTTTGATTAATTGTGCCGGCTTAAACTCTTCAAGGGCTCCGGCAATAAAGCCCGATTGGCAAACATTATCTTGGATGATGAAGATTAATTTCTTTGCACCCTTACGTTTTATAGAACTGGTTTTACCTAACATGTTGTCAAATAGAAAAGGGGTTGTACTCAATGTGCTATCGACTACTTGTTTGTATTCCAATTCAGGTACAAGTCAATACAGTGCGAGTAAATCGGCACTTGATAGTTACAGTAAAGTCTTAAGGAAAGAATTACACGGTTTAGGTATTAAAGTGTTGTCTTTATATCCTGGAGGTATAAATACCGATTTTCGTGAACAAAATAGAGCAGAGTATTTAAGTGCCGAGGATGTTGCGGATGCTATTTTAAACATGCTCTTTACTAAATCTAACGTCCATATTCACGAAATGGTTATTCGCCCAGAGAGTGAAAATAATTTTAGTTAACCACTTTATTTAATGTTAATCAGTTAAAACAATTACCGACGAATTACCGTCATTTTATAAAAATTTAATTGTCACTTTTAATCACAAGATAAAAGTGAGATTTTAAGGAGTATCCGGTGTTAAAGCCATTTTTTAATATTATTTTTCTTGGGTTTATCTGCACAATAACCAGTTGTAGTCAGACACAATTACAACCTGAATTTTCAAAAACAATCAATATTAATCAAGGTTGGCAGTTTAAGCGTCTTGATTCAAAAACTAATGAAGGGAAATGGCAATCGGTAAGTTTACCTCATACTCCAAAAATTGAGCCTTTAGTTGTTAATGACCAATGGCAAGGAATAGCTTGGTATCAAAAATCATTAAATGTCGATCCAAAGTGGAAAAGTAATAGTGTATTTATTCGTTTTGAAGCAGCGATGAGTCATGCAGAAGTTTGGTTAAATGATAAAAAAATTGGCGAGCATTTAGGGGGGTATTTACCTTTTACACTCGATATTAGTAAAGCGATTGATTTCAATGGGCCAAACGTACTTAAAGTAAAATTGAGTAACATAGATAACCCTATTATCGGGCCAAAACCACTAAATAAACTCGATTTTAATACTTACGGCGGCCTTTACCGTGACGTAAATCTACTAATAAGAGATCCATTACACATCACCGATGAAATGCATGCCAATAAAGTAGCGAGTGGTGGGGTATTTGTCACTTATCCTCAAATAAGTATCGAACAGTCAATTGTTGAAGTCAAAACGCATATTGAAAATCACTACGCTGACAGTCAGCATTTTATTTTAAAACAGGCCTTATTTTACGATGGTCAATTAGTTGTTGAATTAAGTGATAATACACTTAAGTTAAGTGCTGGCAGCGATAAACAATACACACAACAACTCATTGTTAACAATGCCAAATTGTGGAGTCCGAAAAACCCCCATTTATATGAGTTAAGCACTGAAGTTTATCTCAAAGGTAAACTGATTGAACAAAAGAAAACGCGTATTGGTTTACGTCAATTTGAATTTAATGAAAAACATCAGTTATTAATTAATGGCGAGGTGACATTTTTACGTGGCGTTAATCGTCATCAAGAATATCCTCATGTAGGGTATGCAACATCTGCGCAAGCTGATTATCGTGACGCTTATAAGATAAAATCAGCAGGCTTTGATTATGTTCGATTATCTCACTACCCACACTCGAAAGCCTTTATGGATGCAGCTGATGAATTAGGTTTAGTCTTAATTGATGCGATTTTAGGGTGGCAATATTACTTAGAAGATCCTGCGTTCAAAGCGCAAATAATTAAAACCTGTCATGATTTGATCAGGCGTGATAGAAACCATGCCAGTGTACTTGCATGGGAGTGCTCACTTAACGAGTCTTGGATGCCAGATGAGTTTATTGCTGATTTACATGCAGCGGTTAAGCAAGAAGATGCCAACGGTTATTCTGCTGGTTGGCAACTGGGATACGACCTGTTTTTGCAAGCGCGTCAACATAGACAGAAACACTATGAGACTCCATCACAACCGTATAATGTCTCGGAATATGGTGATTGGGAGTATTATGCACAAAATGCAGGTTTAGCGCAGGACAATTGGGCCGATCTCAAAGAAGAAGACCGCACCAGTCGCCAGTTGTTAAATTCTGGTGAAGTACGATTGTTACAACAAGCGAGAAACCTTCAAGAAGCTCATAATGATAACCTAAGTATTCCGGCATTTGCAGACGGCTATTGGGTGATGTTTGATTATAACCGAGGTTATGCGGATGACATAGAATCGTCAGGTATTATGAGCATTAACCGTTTACCTAAGTACAGTTATTACTTTTATCAAAGTCAACGTGATGCTACTCAACAATCGCCATTATTTGATTCTGGACCAATGGTACATATAGCGAGTGAATGGAATGCAAGTTCATCAAAAAACATACGAGTTTTCAGTAATGCTGATGAAGTTGAACTCTGGCTGAATGGTCTATTAATTTCCAAAAACAAACCTGCATTAAACAAATACTCTACTCAGTTACCACACCCTCCTTTTGAGTTTAATGTAGAGCACTTTAAACAGGGGCAGTTAAAAGCAAAGGCATTTATTAAGGGGGAACTGGTTGCCGAACATCAAGTGACCACAGCCAAATCGGCTACAAGAATCAGATTAATCCTTGATCAAAGTGGTAAGGCTCCGGTTGAGGGCGTCAATGATATAGTATTTGCTTATGCCGAGTTAGTTGATAGCCAAGGGAACTTAGTCCCAAGCAATGGCGAAAAAATTCAATTTAATAGTCAAGGTGATATTGAGATTTTAAACAGTAATGAAGTCTTAACAGAGCAAGGTAAGGCTGCGGTTCTTATACGCATTGGTCGTTCATTAACGGGCGCTAATTTGATTGCTTTTTCATCAAAATTAAAGATTGAAAGCCAGGTGCTGAATTTAGATAAATTGGATAATAAAAAATCATCTAAAAGTGTACTTTCTAAAAACCTATCTTTAAATAAAATAGTGGGGGAATAATGAAAAAATTAAGCGCTTTTATATTATTTTTAGTCGTCGCAACATGGCTCGTTGGTTGTAAAAAGTCATTCAATGCGAAAAACAGTGACGTTGGAGTCCATTCATCTACGGCAACATTACCTAACATTGTGATTTTCTACATTGACGATCTTGGTTATGGCGATCTAGGTAGTTATGGCGCATTAGGTGTAGAAACACCAGAAATTGACAGGATAGCAAACAATGGCATTCGTTTTACCGATGGTCATTCTTCTGCGGCTACTTGCACACCTTCTCGCTATTCGTTACTTACGGGCAAACATGCTTTTCGCAATAAAAAAGCGGAAATCCTAAAAGGAGACGCACCTGCATTAATTCAACCTAATGAACCCACGCTTGCAGCGATGTTGAAAAAAGCGGGTTATACCACAGGTGTTGTCGGTAAATGGCACCTAGGCTTAGGTAATGGTGAGGTTGATTGGAATAGTGACATTAAACCAGGCCCATTAGAAATTGGTTTTGATTATAGCTTTTTATTGCCTGCTACTGGAGATCGTGTACCAACAGTTTATGTCGAAAACCATCAAGTCGTTAATCTCGATAAAAAAGATCCAATTACCGTGAGTTATAAAAATAAAGTTGGTCATCGAGTTACAGGATATGAAAATCCCGAGCTATTAAGGTATGTTGCGGATAAACAACATAACGAAACCATCGTTAATGGTGTAAGTCGCATTGGTCATATGGGAGGGGGAGAATCAGCGTTATGGAAAGATGAAGACTTTGCTCAAATATTTTCCAATAAAGCCATCAATTTTATTCGCAAAAATAAAAATACCCCCTTCTTTTTGTTTAAATCCTATCATGATATACATGTGCCAAGATTGCCGCATCCTAGGTTTCAAGGTAAAAGTAAAATGGGCGTTCGTGGTGATGCGATTGCACAAATGGATTGGGCGACTGGACGTATTATTAAAGAAATAGAAAAACTTGGTTTAGCTCAGAATACACTCATTATCTTCACCAGTGATAATGGTCCGGTATTGTTTGACGGTTATGAGGATAGTGCCATTGAATTAATTGGTGAACATAAACCAAATGGTCCATTTAGGGGGGGTAAATACAGTCGTTTTGAAGCAGGAACTCGAGTCCCAACCATCATTTATTGGCCGAGTAAAATTAAACCAATGGTGAGTGATGCCTTGGTTTCTCAGATGGATATTTACGCGTCTCTCGCGAAATTGGTCAATGTTCAGTTAGCCGATAATGAAGCTATTGATAGCCTTGAACAATTAGATGTTTGGTTGGGGAAGTCTGAACAAGGTCGTGTTGATCTGATTGAAGAATCTTTAGGTAATAGTGCGCTACGTCATAATAATTGGAAATTTATTCCTAAAACGAAGCTGAATAAGCATTTTATTAAGGGGAAAAAAATAGAAGGTGGCTATATGGATAAGCATCAATTGTACGACTTGTCAGTAGATCTTAGTGAAAGCAATAACCTTGCTGAGCAACATCCAGACTTAGTTAAAGAACTAGATGGCCGATTAAAAGACATTATTAATGGCCGCTATTAATAGCATGGGGATATTATTTAATGCTTGCTGTAAAAATAACTGCAGAAGTTTGAAGTGGCAGTAAAGTTTAATAACTTCAATTTTCAAAGTAACTAATAACGTTAATATTTCGGCGTTATTAGTTGCTTTGATGTTAATCGCCTTCTAGACCACTTAGTGGTAATGGCCATAAATTTTAAGGAAAAAAATGGATAAGTTAATATCAATCATAGGTCTTTTATTCATTGTCTTTAGTTTACATGTTTTGGCTGAAAATAATGCAGAGCCAAGTGATGTAGTACAAGTTGAAAATGGCGTTTTACGCTGGGTTTCAGGGGAACATAAAGGCGAAGAGGTTACCCTTTTTGGTGTTAATTATAGTACTCCATTTGCTTACTCATACCGAGCGATAGAAAAACTAGGTATTGATCATAAATATACGATTGATATGGATGTTGACCATATCGCGAGGTTAGGTTTAGACGCTTATCGTATTCATTTATGGGATCGAGAGTTGTCAGATGTTCATGGCAACTTGCTTAACAACAAATATTTAGCATTATTTGATTATTTACTTTTTAAGCTAAAAGAAAAAAACATTAAGGTTATCATTACGCCAATAGCATGGTGGGGCAGTGGTTATCCTGAACCGGATCCGATAGAAACGGGCTTTTCTACGAAATTTAGTAAAGCCCAAATGAATCAAAGTACCAGTGCTATTGCAGCGCAGCATAACTACTTAAAGCAGTTGTTAGCACATAAAAATAGCTATACAGGGGTGAGTTATGCAAATGAAACGAACATTATCGCGTTAGAGTTATTTAATGAACCGAGACACCATCAAGCACCAAAAGAAAGTATTGAATATGTTGAAGGTCTCATTGATGTTATACGTGGTGAAGGTATTACTAAGCCTTTATTTTATAATATTAGTGAACAAGGCGATAACCAAGCATACGCTAAAGCATTATGTGATAGTAAGATTGATGGTGTAGCTTATCAATGGTATCCAACAGGTTTAGGTAAAAAGAGTAAGATATTCGCCAATATGTTACCTATGGTAGCTAGGTATAAAACCCCTTTCTCGACTATAGATTCGTGTGCAAAAAAAGCCAAGATGATATATGAATTTGACGCGGCTGATGTGGAAAGTTCAGTGATGTATCCTGCTATGGCAAGAAGTTTTAGAGAGGCAGGATTTCAATGGGCAACTCAGTTTTCATATGATCCAGCATCAATTGCTCAAAGCAATTCTGAATACAATACTCACTATTTAAATTTACTTTATACACCCAATAAAGCACTAAGCCTTATGATTGCGGCACAAACGTTTCGAAAATTACCCCGAGCATATAAAAGTGCACCTTACCCTGAGAATAACGAATTTTCTAATGTATTGATAAACCATCAGAAAAATTTAAGCTTATATAATAGTGAACAAGCTTTTTATTTCAGTAATAATACGCAAGTAGTTCCAAAGAATATTGAAACGCTAGAAAAAATTGCTGGTGTAGGTACATCAAACATTAGTCGTTATACGGGTTCAGGAGCGTACTTTTTAGATAAGTTAACGGATGGTATTTGGCAATTAGACGTTTACCCAGATGTGCAAGAGTTAGAAGATCCTTATCAAAACGCCAGTTTAAAACGCGAAGCAAGACGATTATTTCTAAATAATCAACGTCTCGAGATAATGCTACCCGATCTTGGCAAAAAATATTGGCTACAAGGTATCAATAAAAACAATAGCGTTAATGTAAGGGCTAAAGATGGCTCGGTAACACTGTTACCAGGAAAGTACCTTTTAAGCCGTATTAAACACCAACAAGCTGAAATTGGCGCTTTAATAGCATCGCATAAAATAAATAAAGATTATTACTTACCAAAAATACCATCCGCAGAAATAGTAGTAACTCATCAAGAACAAAGAAATTTTGCTAAAGGGGATACCATTGAGTTTTCAGCCAATGTAGGGGCTGTAAACAAGGTTGATAAGGTTGAATTGGTCATTCGTTATAGAAATTATGCAGCGTTCACTCATATTAAAATGACGGCTGTGTCAGGTAATAACTTTGTTGCTGAATTACCTAATACAAAGAAATGGGCTAAAACTGGGCCTCTTGAATATGCCATCGTAGTTCATTCTGGTGATGAAAAATTAACGTTTCCAGGGAAAAGTCATGGCTCTCCGTCCGATTGGGATTTTGTTGCCAAAGAACCTTACTGGCAAATGAATTTACAGCAAAAAGGGGCACCAATTAAACTATTTGATGCACTTAACGATAGAAAAAACTTGTTATATCCTAAAAATGGACGCGTAAAACAAAATTATGTTAGTGGACAAATGGGTCTCGGAACAGCTCTTAGATTGGAATTAGATGCGTTAGACAAAAGTGATAACAATTTTTTATTACGAACGGTACTCTCTGCTGATAATAGTTTAGAGAATAGAAATTTCGATGGCTATAATGCGTTAGCCGTTAAAGTGAGATCATTATATAAAAACGAACATATAACCTTAGGTTTACTCAATAAAGATGGTTTAGCTTACAGTAAAAGTTTTTCGGTACAAAACAAGTGGCAAATAATTTTGTTACCTTTATCTGCATTAATACAAAGTGATATTATGATGATAAAGGCTTACCCAACGTTTATGCCCACTTTGATAGCCAAGCAAAATTCAACGCATTTTGAAGAAAATGAATTATTGACTTTTATTCAAGGCGTGCAAGTGTTGCTGGATAACTCAGCCTATAAAAGTAGTGACTTAAAAGGTTGGCATGGTATTGAAATTGAGTACATAAGCTTAATTCGTCGCTAAATGAACTTGACTATTTTTCAAGGAAATAAATGTCAAAAGTATCGTTAAAAAACATTGAAAAAGTTAAATTAAAGCCAAAGTTATTTTTAGGTATTGGCTTTTTTGCCATGTTTTTTGCTAATCAAAGTGTACCTGTTTTAGCCATTCCTTTTTATCAAATGACGCTAGGGGTTGATCCCTTTCTACTAGGTCTTTCATTAACGATACCTATTATGCTAAGTACTATTTTAGGTCCTTGGGTTGGCCATTTAACTGATAGTTGTCAAAGTAAATATGGCCGAAGAAAACCTTTTATTTTAATAGCGTCTTGGGTTAGTTGTTTTACTTTTGGGTTGATATGGATGGTGTCGCCCAATTGGAGTGAGTCAAGTCAACTTTTATATTTCACAGCATGTTCACTTGTTTTTTATATCGCCGTGATTTTTCTTTCTGTGCCAATGACCAGTTTGTCCTTTGAAATGACTGATGATCACCATGAACGTACCGATATTATGGGATTTACCACGTATTTTATTAAGATAGGATCTTTACTTTATCAGTGGTTATTTCCTCTTGCTCAATTAGCTATTTTTAGCAGTGTATTTATTGGAATACAGTATATTGGTTGGGGGGTTGCTATTTTTATAATTGGTTTGTTAGGCACAATACCAGCCATTTTTTGTAAAGAAAAACAACAACGTAATTGTCATTTTTCAAAACAACCTAGGTTAATGGAAAGCCTTAATACTTTAAAACAAAACAAACCGCTAAAAATATTATTGGTACTTACTGCGCTTCAATTTTGTGGTGGTGCTTTTACTGCAAGCATGGATTATTACCTTATTGTATATTCTCTTAATGGCGGAGATATAGTACAAGGCTCTATCTGGAAAGGTGTACTTTCAACAGCGTTTGCCGTTGCAGGAATAATTGCCATTCCAATGATTTCCAAGCTTTCATTATCTACCGGTAAAATTAAAGCCTTAACGTTTATATATTGTCTCAATGCTATTGGTGGTATTGCTAAGTGGTTTATTTATACCCCAGGTACTTATTGGTTGTTAATTTTTGACGCTTTACTGTGCGCTGCAATATGGTCAGCAATGACAATGCTAATTCCATCGATGCTGGCTGATTTGTGTGATGAAGATGAATTACTCCATCAGCAAAGACGTGAAGGACTGTTTGTATCTATACACACTTGGGTAGTTAATATAAGTCTGGCTTTATCGCTACTCATTTCAGGGTTATTGCTAAATTCAATAGGATTTAATGCAAATAATCAAGCATTTCAAACAGATGATAGTATCTTCTTAATGCGGATAATATTATCATTTGGAACAGTGATATTTAGTTTAATTCCTCTACTTTTACTTAGGCATTACACGGTTGATGCAAAGAAATGTTTAGAGACAAGAAAACTATTAGAAAAACAACAAGAGCAGAATATTTAATATGGCTACAATAAATGATGTTGCAAAAATAGCTGGTGTATCTATCGCTACAGTTTCTCGGGTAGTGCACAACAAAGGAAAAGTTGGTGATGCATGTAGGGCTAGAGTTAAAAAAATCATTGCTGAATTAGGCTATCGACCAAACAGTAATGCAAGTGCATTAGCGAGTCAAACAACAAATACTATTGGCGTGGTGACGCCGAATTTATCAATGCCATTCTTTGGGTCATTAGCTAGTGGTGTTGAGAAAGCGGCAAGAGAGAATAATTATAAACTGTTGATGAGTAATTCATTATACGAAACGGAGTCTGAACTAGCAGCTTTAGAATCTTTAAGATCGCATAACTGTAAAGCTATTATTCTTCATAGCGAATATTCTGATGAAGAAACCCTTATTAAACTTGCAAATGAAATACCCGGTTTAGTGTTAGTTAATCGTTACATTCCAAAAATTTCTAATCGATGTGTGTGGTTAGATAATCTGTCAGCAGCTAAAGAAGCGGCTCAATACCTTGTTGATAAAGGGCATCAAAATTTTGCCGTAGTTACCAGTATATATCAAAACAGAGATCCGGGCTGTCGACTTGAAGGTATTCAGAAAACATTAGAGAAAAATAAATTATCACTTGAAAGTAAAAATATCGAAGAATCAACAGCAAACATAGAAGGAGGTGAGCAAGCAGTTAAAGCCTTATTAGCGAAAGGTTGTGAATTTACAGCACTGTTGGCATATAACGACTTAATGGCAGTAGGGGCAATACATGCTTTATTTGATGCTGGATTACGAGTACCTGAAGATGTTTCTGTGATTGGTTTTGATGATTTATTATTAGGTGTAGCTTGTCGACCTAAATTAACCACTATGCATTATCCTGTGGAAGAAATGGCTAATTATGCCACTAAACTTGCAATTAAATTAAGTGAACAAAAAATGCCTGCGAGCAAGCAAACTCATTTGTTTATTGCTGAAATGGTTGAACGTGACTCGGTTGCAATTGTTAATAAATAACACTGGAGAAACATGTGCTTATATCAGTTAATATCTTTTTTAGGTTAATAGTTTTATTTTTTATTTATATGAAAGTCGTATTATTGGTATCTTAGTAGTTAATGAGCCCAATAGTGTAAAATTAATCGCTAGACGCGTATATTGACCTAGCTAATTATATTTGAACGTTCATATGAGTTATCGTTGCTATTTCGTCAAAGCTTATTGATATCCCTGATTCAACACAAAAATAATGACAGAGATTAAATAATTTGAAGTAATGTCGTATTGGTCTAGAC
>Ga0307492_10000718_pt1 | contig 13834 bp, 11 predicted proteins | sample SI3LmetaG_FD_202365 | JGI IMG/M metagenome (GOLD analysis project Ga0307492, IMG submission 202365) | Sea-ice brine microbial communities from Beaufort Sea near Barrow, Alaska, United States - SI3L | ecosystem: Environmental > Aquatic > Marine > Coastal | place: USA: Alaska | collected 2017-05-06 | reverse complement strand
CGACAATCTTTCGGCCGAGAACGTTTCAGTCGAGAACGTTTCAGCCGAGAACGTTGCGGCCTTTTGGCTCGCCGACAGCCACTTCGACCCGAGCTCCGAGCTGATCGACTTGCTGCAAATCGACCCCGCCCAGCTGACCGCCCGCATCGATCCCTTACCCAGTAATGGCGGTACGTTTTGGCATCTAATGTCAGCCGAGGTGGTTGCCGAGGAATCCTTGGTGATCGATTTTCAGAGCTCCTCGGTGGTCGGCCTGTTCAGCCATTTTATCATCGATGCACAGGGTGAACGGATTGCTACTTACAGCGGCGGCTTAGAAAGTACCGAGCTTAACCGGTATTTCCTGCGCCATGGCCGCACCCTGGCGGTACCGCCCGGTCACTACCGAATTTACACCCGTATGACCTCGCCCTTTTTACTGGCTCAACCAACGCCCAATCTTTATGCCGAAGACCCCTACCTTAAATCAATTAAGCTGGGCAATGGCTTAACTCTATTGGGTCTGGGCATTTTCCTTGCCCTCGGTTTCTATTATCTAACCCTGGCCTTTGTCCGTAACCAATTGGCCGATTTTTTATATTCGGTGTTTATTTTCGGCAATCTGATCTACAACGCCACCGCACTGAATGTATTCAGTGATATATTTGGCTGGTCGATTTTCTACAGCATCGGCTTCCCCATTATGGTGTCCAATATGGCCTACATCGGGTTTGTCATGCGTTTGCTCGACATCAAGCGCAAGCGCACCCCAGTACTGCACACAATGGGCTTGATCGCCTTAGCTACGCTGGCCTCGTTTTGGCTGCTGGTGCCGTTCATGCCAAATCACAGCCTGGAGTTTGCTCGCTATGGCGTGCCCATCTTCGCTCTTTATGGGTTGGCCGCAGCTGTTATTTTGAGTCGCCGAGGTCATATTACGGCGCGTTACTACCTGATTGCGAGCACTGCCTTTATTATTCCGGCCATGATCGCCATCCTGCTTCAGTCCCTGCCCCAAAACACCCTGCTAATCGAACACCTCGGTCTGCTGGCGGTGGCGATCGAAGTCATGCTGCTGTCCCTGGTTCTAGGTCATCAGTTGAATATTCTTTACCGAGAAAAGTCCACCAACCTCTTCGCCGCGCAGCAGTCACTCTTCGCGGCCGACCAGGCGATTCGAACGAAAGAACGGTTTTTAGCAAATATCAGTCATGAATTGCGTACGCCGCTGAATGCCATCCAGGGCTCGGTCGAGCTGCTGCACGGACAGATCGACAATCCGGAGTCTCAGGAAAGCCTTATTATCATCGATCACGCCTCTAGCACCCTGTTGTTTTTGATCAATGACGTTCTGGATCTTGCCAAGCTGAATGAGAACAAACTGGTGATTGAAAACAGAGCTTTTAAGGTCAGGGCCTTGACCAGCCAGATCGCCCTTATCTATGGCAATAGCGCTGTCGGCAAATTCGATACCCAGTTCGAGCTCAGGATTGCCCCCGATATACCGGAATGGATCATTGGCGATGAACAGCGTATCGAACAGGTCATTTCCAACCTACTCAGTAACGCCTTTAAGTTTACCCCCCTGGGTACCGTCAGACTGGAGCTCTCGTTGCAGAATCAGGGTGGACTGCTACAGATTTCGGTAATCGACGATGGCATCGGCATTGATTCAAAATACATCAGGGACATGTTCAATTCCTTTACTCAGGCGGATTCATCCATTGCCCGACGCTATGGCGGCACTGGCTTGGGCCTGAGCATTGTAGCCAACCTGGTTAAGCTGATGGGTGGCAAGGTTGAGGCGGAAAGTAACTTGGGCCAGGGCAGCCATTTTTGGTTTAACCTGCCGTTGATCGTCGCCCCAGCGCACAGCGAAGAACATAGACCTAAGCCCCGAGCTGAGCAGCAGAGACTTAATAACCTCCATGTCGTTATAGTGGATGACAATGAAATCAACTTGAAGGTGATCTGCGGTCTATTGAAACGATTCGATGTCAACATTGCGCCCTTTGATCGGGCTCCGGCAGCGCTGGCACATATTGCCCAACACCCCACAGATCTGATCGTTATGGATATTCAAATGCCCGAGATGGATGGTTTAACCGCAACCAAGATTTTGCGTGAGCGCGGGTTTACCAGGCCTATTATCGCGTTCACGGCGAACTCCAGTGACCAGGACCGGCAGGATTGTCTAACGGCTGGTATGAATGACATCTTGCTTAAGCCCATCAAGCAGCAGGAGCTGTTTGATATGCTGGTAAAATGGTCCGTCGCCCATCAACAGCGCACGGGGAACAACTGACTGCTCTTACCGGTTATGCGATACACCACCAGGCCCAGCCATTCGTGTAAGACCTGTTCCAGCTCTTGCAGGTGGTTGGCCAGTTGCCAATTTGGACGCCAGGACAGACCGGCGTAGTAATGATCCACCGGGTAAGGCGTAACCGACCAGTCTTGCTGGCAAAAGACGCCAACAGAGCGTGGCATATGGTAGGCGCTGGTGATCAACCACCAGTGCTCGCCGACTTTTGGGGCCACCAGTCGCTTGCTAAAGCGGGCGTTTTCATCGGTATTGCGACTCTCACTTTCCAACACTAGACGGGTTTGATCGAGACCAAAATCCCGATACAGAGCCTCGGCCCAATGGGCCTCCTTCAAGCCCTGACTGAACACCCGCCCCGAACCGCCGGTAAAGACCAATTTGGCGGCGGGATAGCGCTCGGCCAGCACCAAAAAGGCCAATTCTCGTTCCGCAGCATGATTGAGCTCCCATTGTTGCCAATAGCCAGATGTAGCGGTTTCCCAGGCCCCACCGAGCACGATAATGCCGTCCGGTGCCGGTGCGTCCAGCGCGGGTAAAGTACTATAAGATTCCAACGGTTTGACCAGCCATTGACCGACCGGATAAGCCCCAATCAGCAGGATCAGCAGCACCTCTAAGGACCAGACCCAAACCGCCCAGGCACGCCACTGCAGCCTATGCAATAAGAGCGCGAGCAGTGGCAATAACAATAGCCAATTGGCCGGTGCAACGAGCATCCAGATGAATTTTGAGGCGAAAAAAAACCCGTTCTCCAATTAGCATTCCTTTGATTAAAGACCTTTCCCAGGCGAACCTAACGTGGAAAGTCACTGGCAAACTTGGCAATCCATTCGTAGGCCGCCGCTTCGCCGCTCAATTGGCGACCTTCTTCTGAGTAGACCTGCCGCTTATAATGTTCGATATGACAGACCTGCTCGACCATGCGGAAGCAAAAGGCCTCGGCCGAATCCCGGAACTGCAACCCGACGTGATAGTAGGCGTCGACTCGGCGACACCATTTGACATCACTCTCGGCACTAAAGCTGGGCTCTTGCACGTATATGTTGATGTGCACGGTTTCGCCCGGGGTCATAAAATGATCGGTGCTAAAACTCAGACCACCAGCACTGACGTCCAGCATGGCGTTACGGATACAGTAATAGTGATTCTGCAGGACACAGTTGATCGGGATATCCGTTGGATGGCGAATAAAATGGCGCATAGGACTCCCCCCACGACCCAGGACGTAAGAGGAGTATAGTCAAGTTTAGAGCGGGCTGCGTCCTTTGGCAGCGGCAATCTTCAGCCGTAGGGCATTCAGTTTAATAAAGCCCTCAGCGTCTTTCTGATCGTAGGCACCGGCATCGTCTTCCATAGTCGCCATTTTCTCATCAAACAGGCTGTCATCGGATTTACGACCGACCACGGTCACATTGCCCTTATAGAGTTTCAGGCGGACTGTGCCATTGACCGGTTCCTGGGACGAATCGATCATCTTCTGCAACAATTGACGTTCTGGGCTCCACCAGTAGCCGTTATAGATCAGCTCAGCATATTTCGGCATCAGGCTGTCCTTAAGGTGGGCAACCTCTCGATCTAGGGTGATCGATTCGATAGCCCGGTGGGCACGCATCATAATGGTGCCACCGGGTGTTTCGTAACAGCCGCGTGCTTTCATGCCGACATAGCGGTTTTCGACCAAATCCAGACGACCGATACCATTGTCGCCACCGACCTTGTTCAGGTAAGTCAGGACCTCGGCCGGGGTCATCGCCTGGTCATCGATGGCGACTATGTCACCGGTGACATAGGCCAGTTCAATATAGGTGGCTTGATCGGGCGCTGCTTCGGGGCTAACACTCCAGCGCCACATTTCTTCCTCGGCTTCGGTCCAAGGATCTTCCAAAATGCCGCTTTCGTAGGAGATGTGCAGCAGGTTAGCGTCCATCGAATAGGGCGATTTTTTACCCGCTTGGTTGAAATCGACCGGGATATCATGCTCAGCACAATAGTCCATCAGGGTTTCGCGCGAGGTTAGATCCCATTCACGCCAAGGCGCGATGACCTTTACACCGGGTTTTAAAGCATAGGCACCCAACTCAAAGCGAACCTGGTCATTGCCCTTGCCGGTGGCACCATGGGAAATGGCATCCGCCCCGGTTTCGTTGGCAATTTCAATCAAGCGCTTAGCAATCAGCGGCCGAGCAATAGAGGTCCCGAGTAGGTATTCACCCTCATAGATGGCATTGGCCCGAAACATGGGGAAAACGAAGTCACGGACGAATTCTTCACGCAGGTCTTCGATATAGATCTCTTTGATGCCCAAAGCCTTGGCTTTAGCGCGGGCAGGTTCGACCTCCTCACCCTGACCCAGATCGGCAGTAAAGGTGACCACTTCACACTGGTAGGTCTCGCTAATCCATTTGGCGATCACCGAGGTATCGAGACCGCCAGAATAGGCCAACACAACTTTCTTAATATCTGACATATGCACTCCCGGCATTGGATTGAATTTATTCGCACACATTGTATGGACTGACGTTCTTCAGCACCAGTGAAATGCCGACAATAGACTGTTTCACCCGTATAGGCGATGCGCCACAAAAAAAAGACCCGATGACACGCCCGGTTGCTTTAGGTTGCGCCGACCACAGACCGATCAATTCTGCACTTCGCTGCCATCATCGAGGCCGAGCTCTTTGATCTTCCGCGTCAGGGTATTACGGCCCCAGCCGAGCAATTCGGCAGCATCCCGGCGCCGGCCCGCGGTATGTTTTAGCGCAGTTTCAATCATCACCCGTTCAAAGGCGGGAATCGCCAGATCGAGGATACGTGTTTCACCGCGCGCCAGCTCACGATCGGTCCAATTACGCAGCGATTGTTCCCAGTTTTCATGCCCAACGCCCGGTGTGACGTGTTCGAGCAGCTCAGGCGGCAAATCGCTCACCAAGACTTCCCGTCCCGATGCCATCACGGTAATCCAGCGGCAGATATTTTCCAGCTGTCGGACATTACCAGGCCAGGGTAAACGGGCCAGGTAAATCTGGGTATCGGGTCGCAACGTTTTCGCCTCAGCGCCCAGTTCTTTGGCGGCCTTATGCAAGAAAAAGTCGAGTAATTTGGGGATATCTTCTTGCCGATCGGACAGCTTGGGAATGTGGATGCGAATCACATTCAGTCGATGAAATAAATCTTCACGAAAGCGTCCGTCTTCGACCAGTTTTTCCAGGTTTTGATGGGTTGCAGCAATGATGCGTACATCCACCTTGATGGGCATATGCCCGCCAACCCGGTAAAACTCACTATCGGAGAGCACACGCAGCAGTCGGGTCTGAGTTTCCGACGGCATATCGCCGATTTCGTCGAGGAACAGGGTGCCGCCGTCGGCCTGTTCAAACCGGCCCCGGCGCAGGTTCTGCGCGCCAGTAAAGGCGCCCTTTTCGTGGCCAAACAATTCCGATTCCATCAGGTCGCGTGGGATGGCTGCCATATTCAGGGCAATAAAGGGCTCAGTCTTACGTGGGCTGTGTCGGTGCAGCGCCTGGGCCACCAATTCTTTACCGGTACCGGATTCGCCATTAATCAAGACGGTGATATTGCTTTGCGAGAGCCGCCCGATGGCCCGAAACACTTCCTGCATGGCTGGGGCTTCACCGATAATTTCGGTTTGCGACTCATTGACAAAGACCGCTTCGCTCGGTTGTTGCTTGGCTCGGTGTTCGATCGCCCGCTCAACCAGCGCCAATGCTTCATCGACATCGAAGGGCTTGGGCAAATACTCGAAGGCGCCGCCCTGAAAAGACGACACTGCACTCTCCAGATCCGAGTGAGCGGTCATAATAATCACCGGAATCTCGGGGTGCTCTTGCTGTATTCGCGCCAATAACTCTAGCCCGCCCATGCCATCCATGCGCACATCGCTGATAATAACATCCGGGGTTTGGGACGCCATTTTGCGCAGCAACGCTTCGCCATTGTCAAACACCGAACAATCATGACCCTGCTTGCTGATCGCCCGTTCCAGTACCCAGCGAATGGAACGGTCATCATCGACGACCCAGATGTTCTTGGCCTTACTCATTCACGTTCTCCAAGGGAAGATGGACCCTAAATAGTGTCTGCCCCGCTTCGCTTTCACATTCCACGGAACCATTGTGTAACTCAACCAACTGCTGCACCAGCGACAAACCTAAGCCGGTACCGGACGCACGGCCCGAAATCATCGGGTAGAATATTTTTTCCAGCATATCGCGCTCGATGCCGGGCCCGTTATCAAGTATGTCAATGCGCGCAACGATGCGATGGCGTTTCTGTCGGATGGTGTATTGCCGCACTGTGCGCGACCGAACGGTAATATTGGCAGCCTGCTGATCGCTCTCAGTCAATGCTTGTAAGGCATTGCGGCCAATATTGAGAAAGACTTGAATCAACTGCGCCTCGTCCCCTAGGAACTCCGGAATACTCGGATCGTAATCGCGAATCAGCCTTACCCGCTGGCCCGCTTCGGCCTTAATCAACGACAACACCCGCTCCAGAACCTGATGGATATTCAACTGCGAAAAGGCCGGCAGCTGATGGCTGCCTAGCAGCCGATCGACCAGATTGCGCAATCGATCGGCTTCTTTGATAATCACCCGGGTATATTCCTGCAGCTCCTCACTGGGCAGTTCACTGGCCAGCAATTGGGCCGCACCGCGAATACCCCCGAGCGGGTTCTTGATTTCGTGCGCCAGACCCCGAACCAAATGCCGACTGGTCGCCGACTGGTCGACCCGCCCCTCATCGCGGCTGATGCGCACCGAACGGTCCGCTGGCAGCATTTCCAGAATTAGATGCAGTTCGGTGCCGTCCATAAAGGGGCTGACGATAAAGTCCAGCGTCAACAGCTCTCGGCTTTGCATCTGCCAGCTGGCCGAGCGTACCGATACTGAGGCGCCCTCCTTGACCACCGAATTTAACAGCGAGCGAATCTCATCCGGTTGGGCAAACAGACTATAGAATGAATGGCCGAGCAGTTGTTTTTCGGAGCGTATCAGCAGCAGCTCAGCGGCAGAATTGATATGTTCCACGACACAGGCGCCGTCCAGCACCACGACTGCGGTATATTGATGTGCCATTATGCGTCGAAATGCCGAATCCTGATCCACTCTCACCCTCACTCAAGACTGTTTGACTCGTTCAAGACTGTTTGACTCGTTCAAGACTGTTTGACTCGTTCATGACTGTTTGAGACAGGCAAAAAGCAGGCCAGCCTCCCATACTATAGTGTCGCTTTTTAGAACCTGCTTTTGCCTAGCGCGGCGTTGCGCTCACCAGTAGTCCCCAGAAGCGCAGGATCTTGTCTCTGTGGCCGTTTGATGTGGCCGTTTGAAATGGTGCACGGCAGGACCGAGTTAAGGAAAAAAAACGGCCATCGATGCACAACTTGGGTGCCAATTTTAACCCTACGCACCAAAAAACAACAATTATAGCTGATGTAGCACTAAGTTGGTGCGTTAAAGGCATTGTGCGAGGAGCGAGCGTTGCCCTCGCCACGGTTGAGAAGGAGCATGACACTCAGAGGTTTCAACGGTTCTTATGTGCGATAAAGAAACCAGAATGAGGTGTCAGGCGCAAGTAACCCTTGGCCACCATGGCGGCACTGACGGCGGCACGAATCTCATGGTAATGTTCCGCAACCCAGTCGGCTAAGCCATTCTTCATGGTTTTCAACAGGTAAGCCATAACCGGTTCCACCGAGTTAACGTGCAGACTGTTGTCATATTCAAACTGATCCACCTGGGAAAATTGCTGCTGCAAAAGCGCCCGGCCGTTTTCCAGCCCAAAGCAAGTGGCCCACTGCTCTGCACCCCAAGGTAAGTCATTGCGCTGCAGACGCAGCAGGGTCGCCAGTTCGTGCAGATGATCCTGGCCGACCGTAGAGCATATCAGCACGCCATTGGTCGATAGGAGTTCGGCAATCGAGGCCAGCAACGCATCTATATCTTGAGCGTAAAACAGATTGTGGTTAGCAACGATAACATCGAAAGGACCCACGACCGCCGCTAGCTCATTAAAATTCAGTGGCACGAATTTAAGCGACGAGGCCAGGTTACTAAACGGCATTAGGGTTTCTTGGGCCACCACCAAAATCTCCTCAGAGATATCAGTCAAGGTTAACTCGCAGTTCGACCAGCGCGGCAATAGTGACGTCCAAACGTCGCCACTGCCGCAGCCTAACTCCAACACCCTCTTACCGGGCAATGAGGGCAACATCCCGGCCTGCCATTGAAAGAAGGTTTGCTTGCCCGTGGAGAAATCATAGAGGCGGATACGGGTTTCAATTTCTTCGTGCACGGAGCGCTCTAACGAGTTAATCACAATGGTGCCTCTTGCCAGTGTTTCGATTTTTAAATGACTCTTGTGCGCTAAATGTGTACTAAACACAAAGGTAACGCCTTTTGGATGATTATTTGCAACCTGGCCAAACGGTCAATCTGCCGTCGTTCGAGCACCGTCTCCACAACCATCAGGTGCGCTTTTTTAACCCCAGCAAGCTGAATAAGCGCTGCCCAATACCGCAGACGGGTAGCAGGATGCTCGGTTAACACCCTGACTTCATTGCCCTGCAGCAAGGTAAAGGCAATTATACCGGCATTTAACTCGCCCAATAACAGTCACAATCGCGCGGTCGTAAACGCTACCGATGCACCGTCGACCACAGCCTATGATGGGGGGCTAAGCCCTTGACTGTGCGGTCGACCGGGTCGCACACCCGGCGGGGTTTTTTTGGCTCATAACCCAGACTGATGGCCACGTTTAGCATCCAGAGGTGGTTTGGCGCTCAGCATACTTATATAATCCCTGCCAGCAAGTGGTTTTGGTCAATAAACCAGCCACCAGTCCGATACAATTCACCGCACCTCGATACAGAGAGATTATCATGAGTCGCCAGGCGACAGTAGAACGCAATACCAACGAAACCCGGATCCGGGTGTCGATCAACCTGGACGGTACCGGCAAGGCGAAACTCAATTCGTCAATTCCTTTTTTGGACCACATGCTCGATCAGATTGCGCGTCATGGTCTGTTCGACCTAGAGGTCTTCTGTGATGGTGATAATCAGATCGATGATCACCACAGTGCTGAGGATGTCGGTATTACCTTGGGTCAAGCCTTTGCCAAGGCAGTCGGCGATAAAAAGGGTCTAACCCGCTACGGGCACAGCTATGTCCCTCTCGATGAGGCGCTCTCGCGCGTGGTAATCGATCTGTCCGGCCGGCCAGGCCTTGAATTTGACTGCACCTTCGTCCGGTCTCATATTGGTCAGTTTGATGTTGATCTTTTTGTCGAGTTCTTTCAAGGCTTCGTCAACCATGCCCTGGTAACTCTGCACATTGATAACATGAAGGGTCGCAATGCCCATCACCAAGCCGAGACTATCTTTAAGGCCTTTGGCAGAGCTTTGCGCATGGCCGCTAGTGTCGATGAGCGCCAGGCCGGTGCCATCCCATCGACCAAAGGCGTGCTGTAACTAACCCGGTGGAACGGCTATCCCGGTTGAATGGTCGGTCATCTGCGGATGACCGGCCACACTGTTTTTGGAGTCCGAATTGAGCAAACACCTTCTGACCATTATCGACTACGGTATGGGCAACCTGCATTCGGTGGCCAAGGCTATAGAACATGTGGCACCCAACTACCAGGTTGAAATTACCGCCGACACAGCGCGCATCGCCGCCGCAGATCATGTGGTCTTGCCCGGCGTTGGCGCCATCCGCGATTGCATGGCGGAAATAAGGGCGCAGGGTGTCGACGCCTTAGTGAGCGAGGTCTTGGCCAGTGGCAGACCCTTCTTGGGCATCTGCGTCGGCATGCAGGCCCTGATGCGCGCGAGTGATGAAAACGGCGGCGTGACCGGTCTCAACACCTTCCCCGGTCAGGTACATCGCTTTCCGAAAAACACGCTCGATGACCACAGTCTGCCAATGAAAGTACCCCATATGGGTTGGAACAATGTCTACCAGCAAGGCGAGCACCCGCTCTGGCAAGGCATCGAGTCGGGCGAGCGCTTCTATTTTGTGCACAGCTATTATGTCGAGCCCCAACCGGCCTATACCATTGGCACCTGCCGCTATGGCCCGGAGTTTGCGGCCATGGTATACCGCGACAACCTGTTTGCGACGCAATTCCACCCGGAGAAAAGCCACACCGCCGGTTTGCAACTGTTAAAAAACTTCACCGAATGGAATGGGCGCCTGTGACCCATCGACCGACTCTTCAATAGGACTCATCATGCTGATTATCCCTGCCATCGATTTAAAAGACGGTCAATGCGTCCGCCTACTGCAAGGGCGGATGGAAGACGCCACCGTGTTTGGCGCCGATCCGCTCGCCATGGCGACCCGCTGGGTCGAGGCGGGCTGCAAGCGGCTGCATCTAGTCGATCTCAATGGTGCCTTTGAAGGCACCCCGATCCATGCCGATGCGGTGCTGCGCATAGCGCAGAAGTACCCCAAGCTGCCGATCCAGATTGGCGGCGGTATCCGCTCCCTGGAGACCATTGCGCATTACATCGAGGCGGGTGTCAGCTGGTGCATCATTGGCACCAAGGCTTTACAGGACCCGGACTTTGTCAAGGCGGCCTGTAAACAATTCCCCGGCCGTATTATTGTCGGCATCGATGCCAAGGACGGTTGGGTCGCAACAGACGGTTGGGCCGACATCAGCAATGTGAAAGCCACCGACCTGGCGGTTGGTTTTGCCCACGCCGGTGTTAGTGCCATCGTCTATACCGACATCAGCCGCGATGGCATGATGCAGGGGGTCAACTGGCCAGCGACTCAAGCCTTGGCCACGGCCTGTGGCATTCCGGTGATCGCCTCCGGTGGCGTCACCAATATGTCCGATGTCAAGCAGTTGTGCGAGCATGCCCAGACCGGCATTGCCGGTGCCATTACCGGCCGCGCCATCTATGAGGGCACGCTCGATTTGGCCGCAGCCCAACAGTACTGTAATAGCCATACGACACCATAACAGGGAACCAAGATGCCATTAGCCAAACGAATAATCCCATGCCTAGATGTCGATCGGGGGCGCGTCGTTAAGGGCGTAAACTTCCTTAATATTCGCGATGCCGGGGATCCGGTTGAGGTCGCCAAGCGCTATAACGAGCAGGGGGCTGACGAGATCACCATGCTTGATATCACCGCTACGCACGAGGGTCGCGGCACCATGATTGAGACGGTGCGGGCCATCGCCGGACAGGTTTTTATTCCGCTGACGGTGGGTGGTGGCATCCGCACCGTGGCCGACATCCGCACCATGCTCAATGCCGGCGCCGACAAGATTGGCATTAATTCGGCTGCTATCAGTAATCCGGCCTTTGTGCGCGAGGCCTCGGAGCGCTTTGGCGCCCAATGTATTGTCGTCGCTATCGACGCCAAACGGGTCGAGGATCACTGGGAAATTTTCACCCACGGTGGCCGAAATGCGACCGGAATCGACGCTGTTCAGTGGGCGATCCGGATGCAAGACTACGGCGCTGGCGAACTGTTGCTGACCAGCATGGATCGGGATGGCGCAAAAAGCGGCTTCGACCTCGCCTTGACCCGAGCGATCGCCGATGCGGTGTCGATACCCGTCATCGCCAGCGGCGGTGTCGGCACTCTGGAACATCTGGCCGAAGGCATTAATCTCGGCCACGCCGATGCCGTGCTCGCGGCCAGCATCTTTCACTTTGGTGAATTCAGCATTGCCGATGCTAAGCAACACATGGCCTCTCGTGATATTGAAATGCGCCTTTAAGCGCGCCGCAGGTCCGGTGTCGGACTCCGCTGCACAGAGAACGACCCCAGAGCGGATTTTTGGTAATAAATGTCCATTTGTAGTTAAATCCGCCCTATTGACCCTATCAAAAGTAGCTTAAGCACACTAATATAGCCCTCGATCGCAGTTTCAGGGCGATATCCTGTAATTTCCTTACATTCCGTAGATCCAGATCAGATGAAAAAAGCCTGTTTTTTGTAACCTACAGGCGTTCAACTTTAGAGGTAGGCCCCCATGATTAAGAAAATTGGTGTACTGACCAGCGGTGGCGATGCCCCAGGTATGAATGCAGCCGTGCGCGCGGTGGTTCGAACGGCCATTGCCAAGGGTATTGAGGTTTATGGTATTTATGACGGTTATTTAGGCTTGCATGAGGGCAGAATCAAGAAGCTGGAGCGCCATAGTGTTTCCGATATGATCAATCGAGGCGGTACCTTCCTCGGTTCGGCACGCTTCCCTGAGTTCAAAGAAAAGTCGGTACGCCGCACGGCGATCGACAACTTACGTAAACTCGATATTGAAGCGCTGGTGGTCATAGGTGGCGATGGGTCCTACATGGGCGCTAAATCGTTGACCGAAATGGGCTTTCCCTGCATCGGTTTACCGGGCACCATCGACAACGACATTGCCGGCACCGATTACACTATTGGCTTTCATACCGCCCTGAATACGGTCCTAGATGCGATCGACCGGCTACGGGACACCAGCTCCTCCCATAACCGCATCTCAATCGTCGAAATTATGGGCCGCCATTGCGGTGACCTAACTATGATGGCCGCGATCGGTGGCGGCGCTGAATTTACCATCATTCCAGAGAAGGGCTACAACGAAGACGAGCTGGTCGCCAGTATCGTCAGTGACGTCGAAAAAGGTAAGACACACGCCATTATCGCCATCACTGAACACATTACCAATGTCTCGGACCTGGCAATGGTGATCGAAAAGCGCACCCATCTGGAAACCCGCGCGACCATCTTGGGCCACACCCAACGCGGCGGTTCACCCTGTGCATTCGATCGCATCATGGCCAGTGAAATGGGCGCTTTTGCTGTCGAGTTGTTGATTAAGGGTGAGGCCGGTCGCTGTGTTGGCATGCAAAGCAATAAGCTCACCCATCACGATATTATCGATGCCATCGAAAATATGGCGCGGCCCTTTAATCAATCCATCTACGATCTCACTAAAATTCTTGCCTAATAGTCTAAACGACAACACAGTCTGCAACGACAATACAGTCTAAACGACAATACAGTCTAAACGACAATACAGTCTAAACGACAAGTTAAGCAGAAGAGAATCCGGCGTACGCGGCTTTCTTCTGCTTGCTAGCCAGCAGCAAGCTTGCGTAATTTCGCTAATACATTCTTGCGTAATTTCGCTAAAACATTGAACTTCGCCGGCATCCTTTCTGCAGTACGCACATTGGTAATTTAACACCAAAAAAAAAGCTCCGAGGCTGATTTTAGTTGACTCACATCAAGCGAGCCGGAACTTAGAGTCCGATAATGCTCCCAGACAGAATTTACACAGTGGCGTGAACGCTCTTTTGGCTCTTTGAATCGGTAAAATGTCATAAAACCACTTTTTTGGCCACCGACAATCTATTGATGTACATCAAAGAGCCCTGAGCAAATCAAGGTAGTCTGGTATCACTCTCTCCGGTATGGGTAACACCCTTTAACACCGGTTTTCCGGGGCAGCGATAGCAGAGCTAGTGTTAGCCTGACAGGCTTGAATCGAATC
>Ga0307492_10000717_pt1 | contig 13841 bp, 10 predicted proteins | sample SI3LmetaG_FD_202365 | JGI IMG/M metagenome (GOLD analysis project Ga0307492, IMG submission 202365) | Sea-ice brine microbial communities from Beaufort Sea near Barrow, Alaska, United States - SI3L | ecosystem: Environmental > Aquatic > Marine > Coastal | place: USA: Alaska | collected 2017-05-06 | reverse complement strand
TGAGTGATGTGAATCCTCATACGTTAAAGGAGATTGAACACTTTTTTCAAGTGTATAAAGATCTTGAGAAGAAAAGAGTAGATGTAGAAGGATGGGGTGATGCTCAAGAAGCCTATGATATATGGCACGCTTGCATAGAACGTTATAATAATAGTGAACACAAAGCAAAAGGAGATTTTACTATTTAGAGATTGATTACCAACGTGTTAAAGACCCTGTTAAAGCCATTTTAGCAGGGTTTTATTATTGAGCTTATTTTCATACTTTTGCGGGCTAAATTAACTAATCAAAATATTTATGGAATCAATTATGATTTATATGCCAATCGTCTTGGCTTTAGTAGGTCTAGCTTATATGCTTGTCAAGAAATCTTGGGTAATGAAGCAAGATGCCGGTGACGGTAAAATGAAAGAAATTTCAGATCACATTTATGAGGGAGCGCTTGCTTTCTTAAAAGCAGAATATAGATTGCTTACCATTTTTGTAATTATTGTGAGTGTTCTACTTACCATAGTTTCTTTTGTAGTAGATACTACACACTGGTTAATCGTTATTGCTTTTATTTTTGGAGCTATTTTTTCTGCATTTGCAGGAAACATTGGGATGAGAATAGCAACAAAAACAAACGTACGTACAACACAGGCAGCTCGTACAAGTTTACCTAAAGCATTAAGCGTCTCTTTTGGAGGTGGTACTGTTATGGGGCTTGGTGTTGCAGGTCTTGCGGTATTAGGTTTAACAGCATTCTTCATTTTCTTCTTCCATTTCTTTATGGGCGGAGTTTGGACTAATACAATGGATATGACAATCGTTCTTGAGACCCTTGCTGGTTTTTCTCTAGGAGCAGAATCCATTGCTTTATTCGCACGTGTAGGTGGAGGTATTTATACCAAAGCTGCTGATGTAGGTGCAGATTTAGTAGGTAAAGTAGAAGCAGGGATTCCAGAAGATGACCCTCGTAATCCTGCAACAATTGCAGATAACGTAGGTGATAATGTAGGTGATGTAGCTGGAATGGGTGCAGATTTATTTGGGTCTTACGTTGCAACAGTACTTGCCGCAATGGTATTAGGTAACTACGTGATAAAAGATATGGGCGGTAATATCGCTGATGCTTTTGGCGGAATTGGACCTATCTTATTACCAATGTCTATCGCTGGTGTTGGGATTATCATTTCTATGATTGGTACGATGTTAGTTCGTATTAGTTCTAATGATGCAAAAGAATCTCAAGTAATGGGAGCTTTAAACAAAGGAAATATTGCAGCTATTATTATGGTAGCCCTAGCTTGTTTTGGTTTATGTAAGTGGATGTTACCAGAAACGATGAAAATGGAATTCTTCGGTGAAGGATTACAAGAAATATCTTCTATGCGTGTGTTTTACGCGACACTAGTTGGTCTTGTAGTAGGAGCTGTAATTTCTGCAGTAACGGAATACTATACTGGTTTAGGTAAAAAACCTACCTTAAAAATTGTACAACAGTCTTCTACTGGAGCAGGAACAAATATTATTGCTGGTCTTGCAACAGGTATGATTTCTACATTCCCATCTGTATTATTATTTGCTGGAGCAATCTGGGCATCGTATGCATTTGCAGGATTTTACGGAGTAGCACTTGCTGCATCAGCGATGATGGCAACAACAGCTATGCAATTAGCTATTGATGCTTTCGGACCTATTGCAGATAACGCTGGTGGTATTGCAGAAATGAGTGAGCAAGATCCAATAGTACGTGAAAGAACAGACATCCTTGATGCAGTAGGAAATACAACTGCAGCAACAGGAAAAGGTTTTGCTATCGCTTCTGCGGCACTTACATCTTTAGCATTATTTGCTGCCTATGTAACGTTTACGGGTATTGATGGTATTAATATATTTAAAGCGCCAGTATTGGCTATGTTATTTGTAGGTGGAATGGTACCAGTAGTATTCTCTGCACTTGCAATGAACGCAGTAGGTAAAGCAGCGATGGAAATGGTACAAGAAGTACGTCGTCAGTTTAGAGAAATTCCAGGAATTATGGAAGGTACAGGAAAGCCAGAATACGATAAGTGTGTGGCTATTTCTACAGAAGCGTCCCTAAGAGAAATGATGTTACCGGGATTATTAACTATTGGTTTCCCATTAGTAATTGCATTTTTACCGATGGCTTTCGGAATGGAAAATTTAGCGATCGCTGAAATGTTAGGGGGTTATATGGCTGGTGTTACAGTAAGTGGTGTTCTTTGGGCAATCTTTCAGAACAACGCAGGTGGTGCTTGGGATAACGCAAAAAAATCTTTTGAAGCAGGTGTAGAGATTGATGGAGAAATGACGTACAAAGGTTCTGAAGCTCACAAGGCAGCAGTTACTGGAGATACAGTAGGAGATCCATTTAAAGATACGTCTGGACCATCAATGAACATCTTGATTAAACTTACTTGTTTAATAGGATTAGTAATCGCGCCTATCTTAGGAGGTCATTCAGATGCTGCGGAAATAGGAATGAATGAAGACACGCAAGAAATGATGATGATTGATGCTGATGGTAATAAGACAGCATTAGACGTGACCAATGTAGATGGTAGCACTCTTGCGAGTGAAGAAATTACAAAAGAAGTTTCTGTTGAGATGACTGCTGAAGGTGATATGTCTAAAGCAACCGTTACAACAGCCACTACAGAAAATGGAGTTACAGTAACAGATACTCAAGTATTCACTGGAACAGAAGAAGAGGTTAGAGCTCAAGTAGCAGCTTTAAAAACTACGGAAGTAAAAGTTATCAATTAAACTAAGGGCTAAATCCTAAAGTTATATTAAAGTCCTACCGCTCTGGTGGGACTTTTTTTTATAACGTATTTTTATAGAAACCCGATACTATATGTCCTACTTCAGTAAAGACCCACTTCAGATTATTGCCTTCCAGAGTTATGGCACCGCAGATTATTTATACCTTCGAGGCAGAGCTATTGAAGATGAGAACATAGATCTTGAAGGAAAAGGTTTCTTCAAGCTGATTGCTAATAACTGGAAGCGTTTTGAGACAGACGAAATAAGAAATACCGAAATCACAATTAAACTTGGAGACAGTCGTGTGTTTGAAACCAAGACTGATGACAATGGTTATTTTAAAATTTCCGAAGAAATAATGAACCTTCAAGAACTCACAAACTCTGAAGGCTGGTTACAGTATGAGATCTCTTATAGAAATGCGGTCAAAGGTCGAAAGATCCAGCAGGAGAATCGTTTTCCGGGGGAGATGTTGATTTCTGCACCCAACGCATCGTATGGTGTTATTAGTGATATAGATGATACAATTTTGCATACAGGGGTTGCTTCTACGATGAAGTGGCGCCTACTGATTAATACCTTTTTTAAACGGGTAGAAAAGCGCTCGCCATTAGAAGGTGCTGCAGCATTCTATCATAAACTGCACAAAGGAACTACGGGTAATGACGCAAATCCTATTTTTTATGTGAGCCATAGCCCTTGGAATTTATACCGTTACCTAGACTATTTTTTAACTAAAAACAACTTCCCGAAAGGTCCCATTCTATTGAGAAATCTACCTAACCCTTTTAAAAAGAAAGTGATAGGAGAGAAGCCTCAAAAACAAAAAGAGATTATTGATCTTTTAAAGATGTATCCAGATCTATCTTTTATATTAATAGGAGATAGCGGCGAGCACGACGCAGCTATTTATATAGAGATTGCAGAAGCCTTCCCAAATAGAATAAAAGCTATTTACCTAAGGAGTGTGAAGCACGAGAAGAAAATGCTCCGCATAAAAGGATTGTTTGAAAATTATAAAACCACACCCACTTTGTTAGTTGAAACAAGCGCCGCTGCAGAAGCGCACGCTAGAGATAAGGGCTTTATTGCTTAGAATTTTGAAATTTATAATTTTACTTTTTAGACTTAAAGTAATCATACGTGGCGAGTTGTGACTGCAACTTTGGATGATCATTTACCACATATGTATTGCTTTGATTTTTGTCAATAATGCGTGCTTTCACATTGTCCCTTAATTGAATATTAACAAGATCCATCAAAGTCTTTTTATGATCCTCATCATAAATAGGGGTGATAACCTCAATGCGGTGGCTCAAATTACGGGTCATCCAGTCTGCAGAGCCTATGTAGATTTTTTGCTCTCCACCCGCTTTAAAAATATACAAGCGGCCGTGTTCTAAAAACCGGTCTACTACAGAAGTGATTTTTATGTTTTCGCTTTGCCCTGGTATTCCCGGAACCAACGAACACATACCTCTTATCAATAATTTTATTTTCACACCTGCATTACTTGCACGATATAGTAGCTTGATCATTTGCTTGTCTTGCAAACTATTCATTTTTAAAATGATTTCTGCGGGTTCGTTGCCTTCGGCGTATGCAATCTCATCGTTTACAAGTTCTGTAAACCGCACTCTAGAAGTAAATGGTGACACCAATAGGCGCTTAGTTTTAGGTATAATTATAACGCGATTAAGGACCAAAAATATTTTCTTCACTTCTTTAGTGATTTTTCTATTTGCAGTCATCAAACCAAAATCTGTATATAACGAAGCTGTTTTTTCGTTAAAATTCCCAGTGGCTATATATGCATATCTCGTAGTCTCTTTGCCTACTTCTCTAGTAATGCTTAAAATCTTACTGTGTACTTTAATATCTGGATAGCTATAGATAACTTGCGCGCCATTCTCTTCAAAAATCTTACCCCATTTAATGTTGTTTGCTTCGTCAAAACGAGCTTTCACTTCAATAAAAACGACTACTTTCTTTCCATTTTTTGCGGCCAAGGCGATCGCATCATTGAGACGTGACTCTTTTGCTGCACGGTAAATGGTAATCCGTATTTTTGTAACGTACTTGTCTGAAGCTGCTTCTTCAAGTAAACGTATCACTGGTTCAAAAGATTGATATGGATAATGGATCAATTGATCCTTTGCATCAATGGCATCAAACATAGAATCACAATCGTGTAATACAGGATGCGGTATTGGTATTAGTTCTTTGTTATTAAGCTGTTTATCTGTGGGGTTTGGAAACCCAAAAAAGTCTTTAAAGTTATGATAGCTTCCTCCCTTTATAATATCAGTTTTAGTCACGTCTAGTACTTGGTTAAGTAGGTCAACGTGTCTCTTAGGTATTGCACCATCTACTAATACTCTCGTGGCTTGACCTGTTTCTCTTCTGTGTAAGGCGTTTTTAATTTTATCTTTAAGGTTGCCAGAGAACTCATCTTCAATGTATAATTCTGCGTCCCTAGATATTTTTATAGAGAAGTACGTTATGTCGATTTCACCTTTAGGGGTTTGCTTTAAATTGTATTTTAAGATATCATCAATAAATGTGATGTAGTGTTTCCCGTTTTGCTGCGGAAATATAAAAAACCGAGGTTCGTCAGCTGGGATTTCTACTATTTCTAAAACATCATCAGTCACTAATGCGGTAAGATACAGCGCTTCATTTTTAACAAAGGCCTCGTCTTTATTGCTTTGAGAATAAGACTTTACAGAGATCTTATCTTTTAATACATCTGTAAAATGATTTTTAGCGACTAGTTTTTGAGTGGGGGTGAACTGCGTGTAATTAATAAGATGAATACCTTCCTTCTTGAGAGATGGAATAATCTCATCATAAAATATAGCACCAAACTCTCGCTGTTGTTTGTCCACCTGAACCTTAAGTTCTTTAAGCACTTTATTGGGCTTATCGATAAGGCGTTTCCGGAGTGGTTTTTCAATTTCTTTTATCTGTCGAATGTCGCTAACGCGTACTTTAAAAAACTCATCAAGATTAGAAGAAAAGATGGCTAAAAACTTGATACGCTCGTATAATAAGTTTCGTTCATCTGCTGCTTCTTGAAGCACTCTATGATTAAATCGCAACCACGATAAATCGCGGTGGTAAAATTTATTAGTGTATAATGAAGCCATGATATTTTAGCGTAAGCAGTACTGTTTTTAGTAACAACAAAATACGCACTAAAACTTGAAAACTTATGTTTAGGGAATGTTAAGTTTTTATCAACAATAAGCAAAACAAGCACATTTTAAAAGGACGCTGTCATTGACTTTAAAATGGGTTGAGTTATAGTTAAAACAATCCGTGTAGTTCAGCGTCAATCTTGTTAAAGACTTCGCCTAAATGTTCTGGGTTAGAAACAAAGTCTAGATTATCAACGTCAAGAATAATAAGGTTCCCTTTGTCGTAGGTGGTAATCCAAGCCTCATAACGTTCGTTAAGACGACTTAGGTATTCAATGCTAATACTGTTCTCATACTCACGGCCACGTTTGTGAATCTGGTTCACAAGATTTGGGATAGAGCTGCGTAAATAAATAAGAAGATCTGGACCTTTTGTCACACTTTCCATAAGATCAAAAAGCGATTTGTAATTTTCGTAATCACGATTTGTCATTAATCCCATCGCGTGTAGGTTAGGTGCAAAAATATATGCGTCTTCATAAATCGTACGATCTTGAATTACTTTTTTACCTTTCTCTCTTATCTCGAGTATTTGTCTAAAACGACTGTTTAAAAAGTAGATCTGCAGGTTAAAAGACCAACGCTCCATCGAGTTATAAAAATCATCTAAATATGGGTTGTCTTCAACATCTTCATATTGAGGTTTCCATTTATAATGTTTTGCTAACAAGCGAGTTAAAGTGGTTTTTCCCGAACCGATATTTCCAGCGATGGCTACGTGCATAATACTTACTTCTTTGGTTGGTTAAGGCTAAAAATAGCGATTTTTTCTCCGTTATAAATATACAGTAAATCTCGTTGTAGCTGCAAGCTAATAGGGAGTATTTCTTGGTATATTAGTGGTGTTAAATTTTCACTGCTATTAGATTTATATAGTAATTGAGACGCAGTGCGCACCACCAGATTTTCATTGTCTTGTGTGAGTGATCTTCCTTCTGAAATTTTATAGACATGCAACAATCCACCATAAATGTTATACTGTCTCACTTCTTGATCTGTGAGAACGAAACAATAATTAAAATTTGAAGCCAGCTCTTTTATTTCTGCTGTGATAGGCTGACTTATTTCTATTCTTTGCTGCGTGCCGTAATTATAAAGTTCTATTTGTTGTGTGTCTGTGTTTAACAACCACAGCCTATTATTTCCAGCATTACGGGCGGCTCCGGCGTTTAAAAAGTTGGGGAGATCATTAAAGTTGATGCGTTTTATTTCGTTTAATCTATTGTCTAGGAACACGACTGTGTTAAATGCATTGTAGAACGCCACCACCTTTAGTGGGTTGATGATATCTACGGTGGTGACATCACCAAGTTGGATATCACTAAACTGAAAAGTGCCTTTTACCCCAGATTTTGAAATGATGTTATCTGTGATAGAATAGGTGTAGTCATAGCCGTCTAATCCTATAAAAGTGTCTGCCGCTAGCTGGCTATTTCCTAGTAAGAGAAGTTCCTGCCCTAGACAAGTTGTAGTCAATAATAGGAAGAGTACTAAGCGAATCATACCTTGCCAAGGTACAAAAATTCCAATTATTCTAAATCACAGCTTCTAACAGAGATCCGAGCAAAGGTCAACTAGGCTATTGTCAAGTTTCACAAAGTGGTATTGGTGTTGAGAGATGGTATAAAAAATATTAAATAGACCAATTCTTTCTGGTGTATATGCAAGTATTAGTATCACTAGCATTGCCACAGGTTTTAAACAAGCGAGGTAATTGTAAAATAATATCGTCTAATGGGTATGAGAAATGGATCTTGAATGTAACATTTCCGCAGAAAAAGCACTAATACCTTTATATATTGATATTATGAAAAACCTATTATTTATTGCAATTGCATTAGCAAGTTTTACACTTGGAGCACAAAACGTAAGCGGAAAGGCGTATTATGAATCTAAAACTACTGTTGACATGGACGGTTTTGGAGGTCGAGAGATGAGCGAAGAAATGAAAAAAGGGATTATGGCGCGCATGAAGAGTATGCTTGAAAAAACATTTATCCTCTCTTTTGAAGGTGACGAGTCTACCTATAAAGAAGAAGAAAAACTTGAAGCTGGTGCCGGTGGTATGGGCGGGATGCGAATGATGATGGGGAGTTTTACACCTGGCGTACAATACAAAGATGTTTCGAGTAATGAGCTGTTAGAAGAACGCGAGTTTTTTGGGAAAGAATTTTTGATTAGAGATACGATTGCAAATCTTGATTGGCAAATAACCAAGGAGCAGAAAATGATAGGGGAGTACGTTGCGATAAAAGCCACAGCGATAAAAAAAATAGATGAAAACGATTTTAGCTTTGCGCGTAGAAGAGGCCAAAGAGGTGGACGAGGCGATAGAGGAGACCGCTCTGCTGAAGAAAAGAAGGAAGACAGTATCGCTAAAGCCAAGGCGGATAAGGAGCTGGCAGAAGACCCAATGAGCCAGATTGAGGTGCCAAAAGAATTAACGGTTACGGCTTGGTTTACGCCTATGATTCCCGTGAAAAATGGCCCAGCAGAATATGGCGGATTACCAGGTTTAATTTTAGAATTAAATATAGACAGACAAACGATACTTTGCTCAAAAATAGTGGTAAACCCAGCCGATGGTATAGAAATTAAAAAACCGTCTAAAGGAAAAGAAGTATCGCGAGAAGATTTTAATAAAATAGTAAAAGAGAAGACTGAAGAGATGCGTGAGAACTTTAGAGGAAGCGGAGGAAGACGTGGCAGCATGCGTTTTGGAGGATAACCTCTCGTAAATAACCAATCAAATAAATCTTATGAAAAATCTACTATGGGCTTGTGCCCTATTGTTTACTGTGGTCGTATCTGCGCAAAGTGTTAAGATGCGCGGGGTGATTAAAGACTCTATAGGCGAGCCGCTCGAGTTTGCAAATGTCATAGCGACAGTAAGTAGCACGGGCGATTTAGAATCGTACGCCATCACAAACTTTGAGGGCAGATATCAAATAGATCTTCCTAAAAACGAAAGCTATATTCTAAAAGCGAGTTTTCTTGGATTTCAAACGCAAGAAAAAGCAATTACGGTTGCAGATGATGGAGAAGATTTTACGCAAGATTTTGTATTAAACCCATTAGCCTCTCAACTGGATGGCGTTGAGATTGTGTATGAAATGCCAGTTACGGTAAGAGGGGATACGATTATCTATAACGCAGATAGCTTTAAAACGGGTGAAGAAAGAAAACTGGGCGATGTGCTTAAAAACCTTCCTGGAATAGAAGTAAATGAAGATGGAGAGATTGAAGTAGAAGGAAAAGCAGTACAAAAGGTAATGATTGAAGGGAAAGACTTTTTTGATGGTGATTCTAAGTTGGCCACAAAAAACATTCCTGCAGATGCCGTAGACAAGGTAGAAGTATTACGTAATTATAATGAAGTAGGGCAAATGCGAGGTCTTGGTAATGATCAGGACAATGTTGCGATAAACATTAAATTAAAAGAAGGTAAAAAGAATTTCTGGTTTGGAGAAGTCACCGCTGGAGGTGGCGTTGTAGGTGATGATGAAGCTGGCTATCTCGCACATCCTAAATTATTTTATTACAGTCCAGACTACAGTCTCAATTTTATCACAGACTTTAATAATATAGGTGAAGTGCCTTTTACATTTCGAGACTATTTTAATTTTACTGGAGGTTTCAGGAACTTTAATCAAAGTGGTGGTACTCGTTTTGATATAAGTGATAGCGGTCTTGGTTTTGCAGTGACACAGAACGATCGAGCTAATGAAATTGAGACCAAGTTTTTTGCAGGTAACTTTAGTTATGCGGTCAATAAAAAACTAGATATAAGTGGTTTTGGGATCGCTTCAGACAACACAACTAACATTATTAATAACTCCATCCGTCAGTATATAGCAACGGGCACCGAAGAGAATACCAATAGCTCCACAGATCAAAACAATAAACTCGCAATGCTCAAAATGAGTGCTACCTATAAGCCAAATACAGACCTGCAACTAGATTATGACGTTCTTTTTAGGGCGAGTTCGCAAGAAGAGAATGCAAATGTTTTATCGCAGTTTGATGGGTCTACTAATGATATTCAAGAAATAAAAGAAAACAAACCATATTCTATCAATCAGAATGTGAACGGGTATTATACGCTTAATGAAAAAAATATTTTTGCGGGACAGATTCAGCACTTGTATCAAAACGAAGATCCCTTTTACAATGCGGTAACAGACCTTGTTCCTTTTAGCGGTATTCTACCCATTGATGAGAGTCAGAATCGATACAGCATCAATCAAGATAAAAACGTAAAGACAAATAAGCTTGACGCCAAATTAGATCACTACTATGTTCTTAATAATACGAGTAATATTAATTTTACCTTGGGGACTACATACAGTAATCAAAAATTTAACTCAAATATTTTTCAGTTGTTAGATAATGGGAATCGTGTTGATTTTAGTCAAACCCCGGATGATGATGGAGGCGGAGTGATGTCACTTATTAATGATGTAGATTATACATTTAGCGATGTGTTTTTAGGAGTGCATTATAAAGTGAAATCTGGTAAATTTACTTTTACACCTGGGGCGACCCTGCACAACTATAATGTATCTAGTGATCAATTAGGGCTTTCTAGTTCTGATAATGAAGTGAATATTTTGCCAGATCTCAATGTGATTTATAACCTAAAGAATAGCGAGAGTATTCGTTTTAATTATGACATAAGTTCGCAATACACAGATGTTAATGATTATGCAGAATCGTTCGTGTTCAATAATTACAATCGTCTTTTCCGTGGAAACAGAAACCTTGAGAATTCGCTAAATCAAAGTTATAGATTGACGTATTTTAGCTATAACATGTTTAACTATACCAACATAAGCGGTTCTGTAAATTATACAAAGCGAGTGAATGGTTTTAAAAACCAAACACAAATCTTTGATATTAATCAAGTGAGTTCGCCGTTTAATATTGATAGTAATTTTCCTGACGAAACGTTTTCGGCAAATGGACGTTTTAGCAAGAGAATTAAAAAGATACAATTCCGAGCGAGTGGAAGCCTAGCTTTGAGCACCTCTAATAACCGAATTAATAATGAAATAAGAGAGAGTCAAAGTTTTACTCAAAACTACTCAACAAGTGTAAGAACAAGTTTTAGGGATTGGCCTAATTTTGAAGTAGGATACCGTGTTAATATTAATGAGTATGACAATGGCGGATTAGAACAAACCTTCTTTACGCAAAGGCCATTCGCAAATTTTGATGCACGTTTCTTAAAAGATTTTACCTTTAATGCAGAATGGGATTTTTATGATTATACTAATGATAGTAAAACCATCGAGAACCGTTATTCTTTTGTGAATGCAAATTTGTTTTACCAACAAAAAGATAGTAATTGGGAGTTTCAATTACAGGCGAATAATGTTTTGGATACAGCGTTTATTAATAACGACAGCTTTAGTGATCAATTTAACACGACCACGCAGTACTTTGTCTTGCCAAGAATTATGATGGTTGTGGTAAAGTATGATTTGTAGAAAATTATTTATTTTGAAGAAGCCTGCCTATATAACAAGTGCAGGCTTTTTTTCTGCATTGAGTAAAAAAGAAACGAATGCATAAAATTTTCTTAGGAATTGTAATTACTCTAGTCCTTGTTTTTGGACTTAGGTATTGTGAACATCAAAAAGATAATCGCGAGAAGCTAGTCGCAAATACGGCCTTGATTGAAAAACAGCTAAAAAACGTAGGAAAGCTCATCGTAACGGAGGGCAGTTACTCTCAAATTTACACGTACAATGACACCAAAAAACTGATGATGGGGATGGTAGATAGTAAAAAGAAAGCCATCGTGATTGTGAATGCTGAGGCTTCTATGAGCCATGATTTAAGCAAAGTAACTTCGGAAATAGTAACAGAATCAAAAACGCTACGGATTACTTTCATTCTTGAGTCCGAACTAAAAATTAATCCCAACATAGAATATTGTGATGTCACTGCAGATATCTGGAATCCATTTGAGGCTGAAGATTATAACTTGGTAAAAACCGCGTAATAGCTTAAATAAGAAAGAAGATTGAAGCTTCGACTTTAAGGAGTAATGCAAAAAACAGTCTCATTTCCGAATTACAAAAAAAATTATATTCTCACGAGTTCTAAGGGATGGGCGTTGGAGTATAAGAGCCAATCAATTAAAAGTGAGGCAGATTTAAAAGGGTTCAAATCTTAATAAAACTTATCAAAAGTAACTAAGTTATACTGTATGGCATAAATAACGAGACCCGCCATATTTTTCACATCTGCTTTTAAAAGTAAATTATTGCGATGAACCTCTACTGTTCTTGGGCTTATAAATAATTGCTCAGCTATCTCGGCTGTGGTTAATTGCTTGCAGATAAATTGAAGGACCTCCGTTTCTCGTTTAGAAAAATTTGATCTATCAAAGCTGTTGGCTTTAATTTTAGAAATGCGATTCGAGTTTCCCTCCTTAATGTATTCAAACACTTTGTCGTCATAATAAAAACCTTTTGAGTGCACTTCCCTTATCGTTTGTACCATCAATTTTGGGGTGCTATTTTTTGCCAGATAAGCAACGGCACCTATGGCAATCATATTGATAATAAATGGTTTGCTAAAATAGCTGGTAAGTGCGATTATCTTAATGTCTGGATACGTTTCTCTTATTATTTTTGTAGCCTCCACGCCATCCATTTCTGGCATTTTTAAATCTGTGATAATGATTTCTGGCAGTTTTTCAGCGTCTTGTAGTTGTTCAATTAAATCCTTCCCATCTGAGGCGCCAAATAAAATCGCAATGTCTTCATGCTTGCTTAATATAGCTCGAAGTCCCTGTCTAAACAAGAGTTCATCATCTGCTATTGCTATGTTAATTTTCATATTTACTATTTGGTTTTGATTACAAAAGTACATCCGTTATTCTCGATGCTTTCTATTGATAAGTTACAATTTAATATAGCAGCTCTACTTTTTATATTTTGCAGTCCTAATCCTGCTTTAATACCTATAGTATCGTGTTTAAATCCTTTTCCATTGTCCGTGAATTTTAATTCAAAGTAGTTAGAGTTTTGTGAGAGGTCTATAGTTAATTGAGACGCATCTGCGTGTTTTATAGCATTATTTACAAGCTCTTGCACAATTCTAAAAAGATGAAGTTCTTCCATACTAGACAAACACTGTATGGCATCAATATGATGCATTATTTGGAGTTTTGACGCATTTTGATAATCATCAAATAATTCTTCAAGTGCCACTTTAAGTCCAAATTTTTCCAAAATAGGCGGCAGTAAGTCGTGCGCTATTTTTCTAGAACTCTCAAGTACGCTGTTATTAATCGCTAGTATATGTTCTAGAGATTTTTGGTCTTCGGGATCTATTTCATCATTGTCCAGCAACAAATTTGTGGTAAGACTAATCACATTAAGTTTAGAACTAATGGCATCGTGCATATCTTGAGCGATACGTTTACGTTCTTCTTCTTGTGTGTCAATAGTAGCTTGTAATATTTCTTCTTGGTTTTTTAATTCGAGTTCAATTTTTTCAAATTCTTTTTCTGTTATTTTCTTTCGGGAATAAAAAAAGAACAACATCAGCCCGGTAGTAAGAAGTAATATGAATAAGATCCCATATCCTAGAATAGCAATTAGTTGTTCTTGATCTTCCATTTATAAATTGTTACTCTCCATTCTATCGTAATAATTAAGAGATAAATTAAGTATATTGCTTTACTCAAATCCCATATATAATTAACAGTTTTGTCAGAAATTCCCACAAGATCTCCTTCTTTATGAAGGTAGGTTCCTAAGAAGAAAATAAATGAAGAGGTAGATAGGTATACTAAGACCCCTGCATTTATGATAAAAAATCTTTTAGTTTCCGTGAGTGTATTATAGAGATGAG
>Ga0307492_10000716_pt1 | contig 13852 bp, 9 predicted proteins | sample SI3LmetaG_FD_202365 | JGI IMG/M metagenome (GOLD analysis project Ga0307492, IMG submission 202365) | Sea-ice brine microbial communities from Beaufort Sea near Barrow, Alaska, United States - SI3L | ecosystem: Environmental > Aquatic > Marine > Coastal | place: USA: Alaska | collected 2017-05-06 | reverse complement strand
CGACTAAATAGGACACCCGCTTTTACATTAGCTTAAACAGACACCCATTAGCTTAAACAGACACCCATTAGCTTAAACAGACACCCATTAGCTTAAACAGACACCCATTAGCTTAAACAGACACCCACTTTTACACGGGATGGTCTGTAAGCAGCCAACCCTGAGCCATATTTTGTTGGCCGTGGCAATAAAATGGGCATGAATTCTAAGCCTCTGACCCTGATGATTTGCAGTAGGGGTTCACCAAGAACCCGTTTTGAGTAATCACTCAGAGCCCAAGCTCGGTCGCAACCCATACAGGCGGGTGCCTCTGATGGTTATTGTCATTTTAGCTAGAATGCTGCATTCAATCTAACCGTTTTTAACTAATACCAATACTATTACTAACAATTTTGATACTTTAACTATGATAGTCAGACGCATTGACTGTCAAACCGCTGAAAACCAAACCAAACCAAACCAAACCAAACCAAACCAAACCAAACCAAACCAAACCAAACCAAACCAAACCAAACCAAAGCCAGTGTGGCCTATAGCGGTGGCAGCGCGAGGGACTAGTGCGCAAACAATCCAGCACCGAGGCGGCTTAAGCTGAATACCCCAAAAAATCGAGTGTGTGTCCTGCTTAGTACCCAAGGCAAATCAGCCCACGACAACAGTCGAACCCTGGGTACTCGACAGTGCAGCCGCCGGATGTCGGCCTATCGATTGAAGAGAAAACTGTCGACTTTGTGCGTTATACCGATGCGTTATACCGATGCGTTGTATGTGAAGGCAATTTGGCGATGCGGGTAGGGTAGTCTGGGTGCGGGGAGTACTTGGCTGAATACCTAAATAATTTTCGAGGGTGTTTCTGGCTAAGTATTCTCCTTGAAACAGACGAATAGTATCACGGTGAACTTCCTCAGGTTGGGATTAGGTCTCGCGTCTGAGCCATGATAAACCTCCTATCATCTATAGGAAATTTCTACTAAATTTGGGTAACTCGAAAATATATCGCCGACATCAGCCGCGCCGATTATTGGCGTCGGCTGAATTTTTCCTGTTATGTATTAGCTTGGCTGTTTTACTTTTCTGAGGTAGGGCTTTACGGTTTCCCAGCCATCGGGATAAATTTTTGTAGCTTCTTCGTTATTTACGCCAGGCACGATAATTACATCTTCACCTTGTTTCCAATTAACCGGTGTGGCTACTTTGTGCTTGGCTGTAAGTTACATGGAATCAATAACTCGAAGAATTTCATCAAAATTTCGACCTGTAGTCATAGGATACATAATCATAAGCTTTATGTTTTTATCCGGACCAATTACAAATACTGACCGCACAGTAGCATTTGTCATAGCTGTACGACTTTCAGCGGCACCTGTCTCATCAGCGGCAAACATATTGTACAGTTTTGCCATTTTTAGATCGGTATCCGCGATAACTGGGTAATTAACAACGGAGCCACCAACGTCTTCAACATCCTTAAGCCATTTGTCGTGGTCACCTGTTGAATCAATGTTTAACGCAATAATCTTGGTATTCCTTTTTTCAAATTCCTGCTGAATGTTAGCCATATAACCCAATTCAGTGGTACAAACCGGCGTAAAATTCTTAGGATGGGAAAAAAGCACCACGGCCTAAACACGGCCTAAACAGACACCCACTTTTACACGGGAAGGTCTGTAAGAATCCAGCCCTGAGCCATCCCCTTTTGGCCATGGCGATCTAAGGGGTCAGAGACATTCGATCTAAGGGGCCAGAGTCATTCGATCTAAGGGGCCAGAGACATTCGATCTAAGGGGCCAGAGACATTCGATCTAAGGGGCCAGAGACATTGATTTTCAAGTCGCCCCTATTGGCAGGGCCTGAACGCCAGTCTGTTCCATTCTGACCGCGCGAGGGTACATGGATAAACAGCCTATAGAACAACAAAGATCAAATGGGCTGGAATTCAAAGGAACTGGCCCTTTTGATTTGCAGCGGGGCACACCAAGAGCCCGTTTTGAGTAATTACTCAATACCTAAACCCGGTCTCAACCCACACAGCCCGACACCTCTGATAGTTATCGTCATTTTGGTTGGCATACTGCTATCAAGTTAGATGTTTTGATCTGATGGCAATACTCTTCCACACAGTTCCGATGCTTTAAAGTATAGGAGTAAAAGAGATAGACTTTCAAACCGATGAAAAACCGGACCAAAGCCAATGCGGCCGCTAGCGGCGGCAGTGTGAGGGCATTGTGTGCAGGAAATCCAGCCCGGCGGCGCCTTATATGTTGCTCCGCGCTACCCGGCACTGGCACTGTGGCGAAGCCAGTGGATGTCCCGACCTCGTAAGGTAAAACCCACCTTTGCGCACACCGACTCGTGGCCGGGATATAGCAGCGACAGGTCTATGCTATGACGTCGGGCGGCCTTCCGAAAAGACATGCCGTCGGTTGCGGCTTGTTGTATAATCGATAAGTATCCCTGCTGTTTGGCGGTAAGTTGGGAATCGATGTGTGACAAGTCGTTACGATCACTGGGTGGCAATGCGGCGAGACTTCATAGATAAGCTGGTAGCTTAAAAATAGGAGTATCTGTGCTTGTTATCAGAAAATTTAAAGTAGGTGATGCACCTGCTTTAAGAGAGCTATTCTTTAATACAATTCGAAATGTAAATATTAACGATTATTCGGAAAGATAAGTTAAAGCTTGGGCTCTTGATGACTACGATAAATCGAATTTGTATTACCGCATTAGTACTATAAGTCCATTGATTGCCAATTTAAATAAGGTGATCGCTGGTTATACTGATGTACAAAATGATGGTTATATTGGTCATTTTTTACCACTGAAATTATCAGGGGAAGGGAATTAGTGAATTTTTAATGCAAGAAATTATCGCAATATGTGAATAAAAAAGTCTTAAACGTTTCTACTCTTCTGCAAGTATTATGGCAAGACCGTTATTTGATTACTTTAGGTTTTTTCGTGCTTAATGAGCAGCAGATAGAGATGCGTGGTGAGGTGCTTACTAATTGCGTCATGGAGAGTTTTTCGTAAATTATGCTAACAAGTACAGGTAGAGAATTTTCTACGCCCACGCCTGCTACAAGCGTTTCTTGGCACTCGCTCAGGTCTTGTCTATTTGTAGTTTTCGCCGGCATGATAGATCGTTGATATTTACTATAACTAATAAAATTTGTCAAGAAAGAGAAGCAGATATGATTAAGCCAGAATTACCAGCCAATGAAGCAGAAAGGCTTCATGCCTTAAGAACACTCGAAATTCTCGATACGTCTCATGAAGATCGATTTGATCGCGTCACCCGAATGGCCAGGCGTATGTTTGACGTAGAAGTTTCACTGGTTAGCCTTGTTGATGAAGACAGGCAGTGGTTTAAATCCACGCAAGATTTGGATGCATCTGAGACATCGCGCGAAACCGTATTCTGTGGACATGCCATTAACCAGGATGGTTTATTTATTATTCCCAATGCAATTGAGGACTTGCGGTTTTTTGATAACCCCCTGGTTACCGAAGCGCCTAATATCCGGTTTTATGCGGGGTACCCACTGAAGTTGAGACAAGGTCTAAACATAGGAACATTATGTTTAATTGACTCGAAGCCAAGGCATCTCAATGAAGAGGATAAACAGCTATTAAACGACTTGGGAGCCATGATTGAGCAAGAAATAAGATCAATTCAGTTGGCAACACTGGATGAATTAACCTTGATATCTAACCGGAGAGGATTTCTGACACTGGCTGAACATAGCTATAAGCTCTGTCGACGGAAGAAAATGCCAATGTCAGTTATTTTATTTGATCTCAATAAATTTAAACCGATTAACGATGAATTTGGTCACCATGAAGGTGATTTTGCATTAAAGCAGTTTGCAGAAGTGATGCGCAGCGTATTCCGTGATAGTGACGTGATTGGTAGATTGGGTGGGGATGAGTTTGTTGCCATGCTGACAGATGCCAGTGATGAAAAAATTGCGATCGTTATGGATCGATTTAAAACAGAAATGGACGCAATTAATAAGCTCATTAACAAACCTTACTTAATAGAATACAGTGCTGGTGTGGCTTTCTTCTCATATGATACAGAGCAATCGTTAGAGGACATGGTTGCACAAGCTGATGCCGCAATGTATGAAAAAAAGAAAGGCCGGGAGCGTTAGAGCTTGAGGACCTTACCTATATCGGGTCAGCGAGGGAATTGGGCTTAAACAGACACCCACTTTTACACGGGAAGGTCTGTAAGCAGCCACCCCTGAGCCATACGTTTTTGGCCATGACAACCCAAAGTGGCCAGAGCCATTGATTATTAACTCGTCACTACCGTCTGGGCCTGAACGCCAGTCTGTTCCATCCTGGCAGGGCGGGGGTGAATGGATAAAAAAGCCGATAGATTAACAAAGATCAAAGGGGCAGGAATTCAAACGCTCTGGCCCTTTTGATTTGCAGCAGGGTTCACCAAGAACCCGTTTTGTGTGATCACTCAAAGCCTAAGGCCGGTCCCAACCCACACAGCCCGCCACCTCTACAAGTTATTGTCATTTTAGTTAGATTACGCCTTTCGAACTAGCTGTTTTAGACTAATACCAATACTCTTTCGTGAAAATTCGATACTATAAATTACAGGGGTCAAAGCTATTGATGTTCATACCGTTGATAAACTAGCCCTAAGCCAATGCGGGCTATAGTGGCGCAGTTTGTGGGGGTTGCCTGTATACACTTGAATGCCCCTTTAGGGTATGTGGCCGGTCAGGCACCAAGCCTGCCACACAGTTTGACTACTCCGAATGCTTTACCTATCTGAGGATGAACCCAAATCATCCTGATGAACTTCCACGAGCAACCGTTGGCACTTTTTTAGGAGATCGTTGTCCTTTTGCAGGCGTTCGATTTCCTTCTTGAGCTTGGTAGTTTCCGGTCTGCTTAGTGGGTGGTGCTTTCGTATATTAGTCACACCTACGCGCTTGTTAGGTTTACGCGCCTTTTTTATCGATTCAAGTAATCAAGGTAAAGGGTACGGTAAAGCTGCTGCAATGGAACTTAAGCCATACTTGGTTCGAGAGTATTCCAGCTATTCATCAATTGCGCTAACTGTAAACGGCAATAATCCTGCCGCTTACAAATGTTATCTAGGTGCCGGATTTGAAGACACGGGGGCGCTTTATCAGGGTGGAAAAGCAGGACCACAACACATTATGAGAATGGAGCTGGCGCCAGCTAACAAGAATTTTTAGTCTAGCCTGCTAAAACCGCTTTCGCAGCGGGCCCGTCACACTGCCGCCACTATGGCCCGAATTGGCTTCGGTCTGGATTATCAACGCCTTGAAAATCAATAACTCTGCTTCCTGCAATCCAGAATATCCATTTTTACGAAATAGTATTGTTATTAGGTCACAACAAATAGCCTGATAGGCGCATTCTAACCAAAACAACAATAACCATCAGAGGCCCCGGGCTGTGTGGGTTGGCCTTTGAGTTATTGTACAAAACGGCTTCCTGATAAATCCTGCTGCAAATCAACAGGGGGCAGAGCCTTTGATTGGCCTAGCCAAACAGGAATGACTCAGGGGGGCGCTTCTTACAACCCTTCCCGTGAAAAATGGGCGTGGGCTTAAGGCCCGCCTTATGGTTAAGCCTGTTTAAGCCGTTTAAGCTAGTCTAGGCGTGGACCTTCACGTCCAAAAGTTGGCGTGCAAAAGTGGGTGTCTGTTTAAGCTTTTACTAAGGAGGCGTACCTTTTAACCATGTTAGAGTTAAAAACAGGTTGAAGAATGTAAAAGTATGCACATTATTTATAAGTATTGAAATTAATTATTACGTTTATTTGGAGAATGGAGTATGGTTTTCTAAATGATAATATAACTCTAGAGTTCCAGCTGTAAAGCGGTTTTAAATTAATTTTGGTTAACGAAATATCGAAATCCGGAAAGCGGCAGATCCGATGAATAAGGTGTCTTTTGCTGTGAATATTCATGTAGTAAATCACTGTTGTCCAACAGCTTAAAAGTAAAAATTGCTTAGAGATTGTAGTGTTATTTAAGCCGCCAATAGCAGCCCCGGGCTGGCAGTAAAGTTCTATGTTTCGAGTACGAAATCCATGGGGCAGCAGTGAACCAGAATGCGAAGTTTGAGCAGCAACGAACTGCGTGATACTGATTTTTGGATAAGGAAACTATGGATTTGGCCAGTGATCTGGGCGGCTTTTTGGACCAGGCTATCAATCCACTGAAACGATCGCTGCATAATTTTTATCGGACCGCTATGACTTTGAACATTACTTTTATTCTACTAATTAGCGTCTACTGTTAGACGGGTCTCGCATTTCTCAGTTCGTAATCGGCTGGCATTGCATCAGCGTAAGCAAGATAAGCAATATTTTTTATTTAACAGTCATGGCTTAATTATTCATATACTTAAAACTGATGATAGCTATGAAAGGATCGTGGAGGGTGCCAATGTGCAGAACGGTTAATGTTTTATGGCCATCGACCCTGCCAATAGTTGGTTTGCTGCAGAGCTTGTTAATTAAAGGCGCTTTGGCTTGAGTGGTTGTAGTTTGGCAGCTGAATGGGGGAGTGATTCTACTGTGACTGACGAGAGCGACTTAAAAATTGAAACGAAATTCAGTAGAACATACCGATATTATAAGCCGATTGTCGTATCATTCAACGTAATGAACGTTGCCATACACTAAATAGCAATAATGAGGAATACACTCATGGGTAAAGCTGCATCTACCGACAAATTTCAATATGGCTTTCCAACGCCAGGTCCGCAAAATCCTACCGGCCAGAAAGTTATGGATCATGTTTTTTTCTGTCCAACGCCGAATGGAAAAAAGTCAGAGAAGACAATATTTATGATTTCGTGGTCGTAGGGACCGGTTTCTGTGCGCTGGCTTTTGTCGAACGCGCCCTTATAAACAATATAAATGCCCGTATCCTGTTAATCGAGAGAGGGACATTTTTCCTGCCGGAACATTTCCAAAACCTGCCACTTCCGTTTAAAAGTACGCTCGGCGGGTTATCAGAAACATTCCCTTGGACCATGTCTTTAGCCAATCAGCTCCCGGCAAGCCCGCTTAAATGGCAACATGGTATGGTGCCATTTTTCGGTGGCCGTTCTACCTTGTGGAGTGCTTGGTGCCCACGGCCAGACGATAATGAATTGGATGGCTGGCCTAAAGCAACTATAGAGGCCGCAAAAAGAAACTTTAGTAGTGCTGAAAAACTGTTAAGGGTTAAGCCTGCTGATCAAATCGATGGCCACCGACCGACTGATGAACTTAAGTTTCTGTGCCAGCAACGACCGGTATATGGTGCGTTGCAAAAATGGGTGCAAACGGAGTTGGAAGTTAATGGTGAAACCGTTCCAGGTGTATACCGTACTGAGCCGGCGCCACTATCCTGTGCCTCCGACAATGGCATTGACTTTCAGAAGTTTGCCACGCCTGGCGAACTTCTGGAGATCGTCGATCAAGCTCGTCAGCGTGGAAAATTAGGCGATGATATCGGGCCTAGAGTGGATGTCGTATGCGATTGTATTGTTGAGGAGATCAACCAGCAAGAAACTCCTAATGGGGATCGCCAGGCCACGGCCCTGCAAACCTCTAGAGGGGTTTTTGCACTGGGTAAAGCGGAATTAATATTGGCCATGGGCACACTGCCGCCAACCACGCTTTTACGCAACTCATTTCCTACCAAAGAGGGACTGGATGAGCGCTTCTCGGCGCATTTTATTACTTCGATTGTTGCCAGAGTACCGAAGGCTCATCTAGATCCGAAGGCTAAGTTTGCCGAACTGGAACTCGGGGCATGTTATATTGCCGGAGTTGTAAATAAAAATTACAAACAACAGTATCATATTCAACTGTCAGCGCTATCGGATGATAAACCGGAAAAAAATGCCGCGACTGCCTTGCGTTATATGCCTGATGTTGTGGCGACGGCTAGCATGACACAATTACGACAGTCAAAAGATTATGTCGTTTTTGTTTGTGCGGTATTGGGTGAGCTCGATTATCGTAATGACAAGACCTGGTTCCGGGGAAATGACGACGACGATAATAAAACGACCAACTCGTTATTGCAGATGGACATCAACGATGCTGACAAAGAAACCTGGGATGCTATGGATTTAGCAACATTTGAGATCCTCGAAAAGGTATTGTCACCAAAGGGATCGGATTCCGTTGAATACTGGCTGGCGGCTCCAACAGATGCGAATCCTGATGCGGGTTGTTTTGTGTCCGAGAGGCATAAGTTCAGGGTTGACGCTACGGTACATGAGAGTTCGACCTTGCATCTCGGTAAAGAAAAAACTGCGCCGGTTGACTTAAACTACCGTTTTAAAGGTGCAACTAATGTCTATGTTACTGGTGGTGCTTTATGGCCACAAGGCGGGTCATGGAATCCGACCTTGACCATGGTGGCATTGACACAGGATCTCGCCGACAACCTGACGAAGTCTAAGGGATCATCAGTATAGAGAACCGTGACATTGACTATAACCGGCCCATTCCTATTTATAAGGATAACCCCATAGGCACCAAACCTAATTCGACCCCGGATGACCTCCGCCGCCGTGGGAGAAGAAGCAACAAAAATTGACGATATCCTATCTTACCGAGGGTATCATGAGTAACGCGCAGGATAGGTCTAAACTCAAAGTCCTGTACCGTTACTTATTTTGAAGCGTATCCTGCTCTGATATCAGAAAAAAGTTGGTAATAATGACTTGTGGCAGGGTTTGTTCCCAACTTAAAATACCCTACCACGAGGGCACCCCCGGTGACTGGCGCAGTCATGTACTCTTTGGGCCGAAGGGTTTTATTGTTCGTTTACCGGCCTTGGTGCCCAAACCAAGAGTTAATCTGACGCGTTTGAGTGAAAAGCATGTTTTTCTCGTACTTCTGGCGACCTATAGTTGTTAAAATTAATTTATGATTGTTCATAATCCCCCTGTGTCAGGATAGTTGTCACCCTCTAGATTCCATCTAAAACAGATCACGGGACGGCTAATGAGAACAGAATGGCTCGCTATTCAGCAGAACGGAAAGAATCGATATTGAAAAAGATGTTTCCACCAAACAACATGACTGTGGCCGAGATTGCCCGGCAGGAACTCGGATCGGTAAACACCCTTTATAATTGTCGCGATACCGCCAAACAACAAGGAATGCCTGTACCAGGAAAGAAGGTATCTGCCGACGATTGGGCGGCTGACGCCAAGCTCTCAGTGGTCATCGAAATGGTTGAGGAAAAAGCCTTGGCCGAAAAGGTGGCTTTGTTAGTGTTGCGAAAAAGCTGTATTCGCCCAGCAAATTCCATTGGCCGCCGTCGATTCGCTGGTTTTGCAGGCTGGTTTACTCGGTTGCGCCGGTCTTGATAGTGTATTTCGCATTACTCGCCCGACTGCTGCCGCTGTTTCAAGTACCGTAGACTTTATAGCGTCCGGTCTGTTGCACTGTAGCTGGCCAGGTGACGCTGGCGTATTCGGGGTTGTTGCTGTCATCACTTATTCGGATGGCGTCGGCGATAACGTAGGGGTTGGCTAGGTTGGCGAGTACTACCCTGCTGTCGGCATCAAGGTTGAAGTCACCCAGCAAGGCCCAAGTTCCACCGTTTTGGCTTTGGTCAACGGTGACATTGGTTTGGCCGTTGGCGTGGTGGACGGTGTAGGTGGCGTTGCTGGCCCGGTTACTGCCGCTGGTGTAGATGACCCACAGATCCTTGTTGCCGCTGGCGGCGACCGGCCAGGTAGCGGAGGTGGTGCCGTCGGCCTTGGCAGCATAACGGTAGTTCGGGCCTATGTTGCCTGGGGTAGCCGTTGACGTGTTCCAGGTGCCGATCAGGGTTGCGCGGTCGGTGTCGACTATATTGGCGTTAGGCAAGGTTTGGTTAGCCGGGCTGTAGCGATACCCGGTGCCTTGGTAATCGGGGTAATGGGAGGATACCCGTCAGACACCGGTGATGAGAGCCCTAAAAGTGGGTGTCTCTTTAAGCTGAACCTATATTTTAGTATTACTGCTAAGTATTTATAGTCTTACTACGCCATAGCTTTAGAAGCCAAGTAATAGTCTTGGTCCCTAAAAAATTGGTAAATATTAATTTATTCGTGAGTGGAAAGCGCTATTGGAGACCGTTATCTATGGCTTAACTGAGTGTGGTTATAGTGAGTATAACGCGGCCGGATTCTCCGAGTTGATTAAGATTACATCCAGAATTGATGGTTTTGGATCGCTGTATAAGTAATTTGATCTTATAGGAAATAGTTCGAAATTTATTTATTTCATACTAGTTACTGTATTTGGGCTAAGTTATGGATCCGGGAATGTAAATTGAAGGGGTCACCCATTAGGACGCTGGTGTCAAAATAATTCCAACGGCCTAATCGAAGCTGAGTGGCGTTCATACCTACTCAGGAGGGGTGATTCAGATAATCAATGACTCTGACCCTTTTGATTTTGACCGTTTTGATTTTTGACCCTTTTGATTTTTAGCCCGTGACGCTGCCGACGCAGGTCTGTCGATGCCAATCAGGCCGCTGGATACGAAAAGCGCAAGCACGATAGCGATCAGCTAAAAAGGCCATTGATTGGCTGGATCAAATCAATGGCCCTGACCCCGCTGATTCGATTTATATGCCCATGCCCAAGTTGAAAATTTCCGGTTCAGCTTGGGTTCCGGCCTGGGTAGCGGAAAGCCGATAACCGTTGGCCAGATTGCCGTCGTGACAATCCAGTTCGCCTTTAATGCAATTTTTCAAAATCGCTTCCATCACGGTTGGATGCCAGCCATTAAACCAGTCACCATGAATGGACAACCCACCGGGCGTGCTATCGGATACGGTGTACATATCTGACGCAAGACGCCAACCCCGACTGGTCTTAGTCGCCGGATCGGACACCTCAGGTTTGACACCAAAGGCATAGTGATAACTAACCCGCACCACCGGTACCGGGTGTGTGTCCGGACATTGAACACCATTGCCGCCGCCACTGTTTTCCGGATATGCCATGTGGCTGCGATGGTCCGCCGAATCCAGATCCACGCCGTTCCAACAACTCGGGAAAAAGAGATCCAGACGAACTCGGTCGGGCGCTTCACATTCCGGGATGGTCGCACTGAGGGGGGTATTGCTCGCATTATCAGACACCCAGGACTGACACGTCCAGCTTGCAACACTGGTGTCTTGTTCTTCGCCGGGTAAGGTGCTGCTGTCTCCGGCAATCATCCGCAAGCCAGCTGGAATTGGTTGAATCGAGCCCAGATCGGCCACACCCGCTGAATAATAGAACAGCTCATGAGCTTCATCCTGGTTTCCGACCACCGCGGGTACAGCTTGCCAGGCCGGATCACCGAGTGCATCGACTTCCCGTTCGTCGGTTGTTGCGTTATACAGCGGTGCCAATAACGCTGGTACCCAGTATGAACTGAGGTTCAACTGATTGCCCTGGCAGCTGGATTGACCCGTGGTGTATAACGATGTCAGGGTGGTCTGATGGTCCGTGCCGGTGTTGCCATAAAAACGGTGCAAATGCGCCGCGTTTTCGTCGCCAGGATAAACAATGGGGTCGTTATAACTACTGTGGGCAAAATCGCAATTGATGCGAAAGATACCCCGCCAACTGCCATCGCTTACCGGGCTGGGCACCACATTGCTCATCAGCAGATCGTCATGACCGGTAAGCAATAAATCATCAACTTGCCAACTCACAAGCGCGGCATCGCCATAAGCGCCACTGTCGCCTCGGGCCTGGACCGAAAACTGGTGTGTACCTTCGTCTACTGCGGGAATAAAAACCGGAGGCTGGCAATCGGTCGCGGCTTCGTCGTCCAAACTGCAGCTGTAGGTCACTGCTGACTCGGCGTGGAAGTCCAACAGGGCATAGCGCATCAGCGTCGTTGTGTCTGCAGTACTGGAAAAGACAACCGATAGATCTTCCGCACCGGCGTCAGTATCGGAATTATCGTCCGTATCGCCTGGCCACATCGCTGAGCAGCCGGTGAGCAGTAGTGATAGTGTCAAAGCCGTCGGTATAACAGTCTTTTGATAAGGTAAAGGCATTAGCGTGCTTCCATATTAGGTTCTTATTAGGTTTGTTGGGTATTATTTGCCAGTGAATACGACCCTCAGCGAGACTGTACCCTATGCCTCAAAGTCACCTGACTTCGATAATTTGCAACGCATATACCGGATAATGGACGGAATGATAACGCAGAAAGGAGCAGGAAATAAGGACGTAGTCTTTAATTCTTTTAAGACACAGCCACATCGACTTTTAAGCCGCCCTTGCAATATCCTTATCCAAAGTAGCTAGATGTAAGGCTTCCCGTATAGCCCACTCAAGATAAGTTGCACTGTAGCTGCTCTACTTTTCCAATCGTGGTCGAGTACCGTCTTTGTGCACCGAGTCATAGGTTAGCCGCCTCCAAGCTCCGTAGATTTGGGACGATCGCATCCGTCATAGCAAGACTAGCCAATACCGAGTCTACGTATTTTTGATCGACTGTTTTTTAACTTCTAGATGCCAGCGCATAGCTACAGAATTATCTGCACCAAATGCCATTAATTGTGTCGACCTTCCTTTAACTCATTCAATTCAGCATGTGAAATTAGATAATCCGTTGACTTTAAAATGTTCGCAATGGCTGTTTCTGTTTTTAACTTATCGCTCGCTCGGCTGGGAATAATATCGGCAATGGGCTTGGCACGATTGGTAATAGTAAAGACTTCACCAGTGTCGTTTGTCCGCGCCGGGTGGATGTCCTATTGCGTATCCAGTGCGGGGTCGCGTTATCGAGTATCGGTAGGTCCCATTGGCCAGCGCCATCGCCTCACCGGCAATGACTTGCAGACCTACCGGCTTAATGAGTCCACTCATCTGTTTGTGCATCATGGAATAGGACCGGGCGTTAGTTTCGCCGTGGGCGGTCGCGCCGAGAGTAATACATGGCGAGGACTCAATTTTTTCGGCAACCGCTCGGCAACTTTAGGGCGGATCAATCAGGTATTGGCCAATCGGCTCGACAAGGGTTTACCGGTGGCCGTTTCTGTTGTGACGGCAATTTGGTGGGCCGCGCTTGGGCTTGGCGCAACCTATGTGGGTTGCAATCTTCTGTGGTCTGGCAGTTTCCAAGCACCTTAGTTTGTCGAAAAACCCGTTAGAACCTCTATCGTTAGAGAAGCAGATATCCGCCCGTTTATCCTTTAAACGGATCGGGATCAATATTTTTACATTAAGAACGTATAGCGAAAAAATTGAGCACAGAACCTATAAGGTAGCGTAAGCTGCTTACAAAACATAAATTTTTTAAAACGGTTTTTTAGTGGCCACAATACCAGTGCCCGTTTTGATCTGAGAAGCAGTATAACTGGGGATGTATGATACTAAAATGTAAGCTCTATATAGTCCTCTTAATAACCTATTCAGAATTAACCATTAAAAATCAATCTGCAGTGCTAATCAACCCAATTTCAGGGTTTTTTTTGGATATTAAATTGACCGAAACCTTTATAGGCGGCAGACTTCCAAGGATATAGCGGGGCTTAATTTGTTGTCCGCTAACACAAAACTTGAGTCCGGAAAAAAAGCTAGAGCTGAGGGGTGGTGTTCTAAGCGACATAATTAAAGTTCAAATATTATAAATTTTCAGAAGGCGTAAATAATATTTTGTAAAATGTATTTTCTCATTATTAGAAGGGCCGGTCACGAGGACTTCGGTGTCGAGTTATAAAAAGTTTTTAATGGATGCCATTGATTTATGTTGTAGAGATAGCGGCATTCGGCACATCGGCACATCGGCATATCGGCATTTGCCATTCGGCATTAAAAACATAATTTTAGAGGTGTTAATAT
>Ga0307492_10000714_pt1 | contig 13859 bp, 16 predicted proteins | sample SI3LmetaG_FD_202365 | JGI IMG/M metagenome (GOLD analysis project Ga0307492, IMG submission 202365) | Sea-ice brine microbial communities from Beaufort Sea near Barrow, Alaska, United States - SI3L | ecosystem: Environmental > Aquatic > Marine > Coastal | place: USA: Alaska | collected 2017-05-06 | reverse complement strand
ATCCAATAGCCTAGACTCTACACAGTTATATTTGAATCAAATAGGTAAAACACCGTTATTAACTGCCAAGGAAGAAATTTACTTTTCACGGAAGGAAAAACAAGGTGACCAATCTGCACGTCAACGCATGATCGAAAGTAATCTACGTCTTGTTGTTAAAATTGTACGTAGATATCTTAATAGAGGATTACCCCTATTAGATTTGATTGAAGAGGGTAACTTAGGTCTTATCCGCGCCGTTGAAAAATTTGATCCTGAAAAAGGCTTTCGTTTTTCTACTTACGCCACCTATTGGATTAAACAGTTTGCTGAAAGAGCACTGATGAACCAATCACGTACTATTCGTCTACCTATTCATGTTGTGAAAGAGTTGAATGTTTATCTACGAACAGCTCGCGAAATTACGCAACATCAAGAACATGAAGCAACAACCCAAGAAATAGCTGACAAAATAGATTGTCCTGTTGCAAGCGTTAATAAATTATTCTGCGCCAATGATAATACAACTTCATATGATTCAACCTATGATTCAACCTATAATCACCTTGAAGCTCTTAGCAATGATAACCAAATGGATCCCTATGAAATCGTTCAACATGGTGATGCAACCAATTGGATAGAAGAGTGGTTATATAAACTAACCGATAGGCACCGTGAAGTCATTTGTAGACGTTTTGGATTGTTAGGTTATGATGCGACAACTCTAAGGGCTATAAGTGAACAAATTGGCTTAACACGAGAACGCATTCGTCAAATTCAAGTTGAGGCTTTGAAACGCTTAAGATGCATATTAGATGAGCAGGGATTTAGTTTTGAAGATTTACCTGATCGTTACAGCATTTCTGCTTATGAAACGGAATGTGCTGCTTAAAGAGCGCATTTCAGAGCTTGCTCATAGTCGTGAAACATCTTAATTTTTCGTTTCTGAATGCTGCCTAGTATGATTGCTAGGTAGTTGACTATATGTTTTTCAGGATTATCATTAAGATCTGAAGGTATGATGTAGCCCTCAACTTTGTGTTGAAATAACTGTTTGGGTTTTAATACGACAGTTTCAAAGGATATACAAACTTCCCTTTTTAAGTTCATCATCAAATACAAGCATTTTCGAATCCATATTGTTATACACGCCTAGCATCATAGAACAAAGTAAAATGGTTATTAACTTTCTGTAAAATGAAAAAATAACGTTTATTTACAATATTGTGACGGCTTGATGTAAGAGTATCTAAAGGGGGGTATTACAAAGGCTTATTGCTGATTGAGTAGTGGTATTAGTCGTCTTGGTCAGTGTTTTGATCATTGACGAGTCTTGAATCATCACGATATTCTTCGATATAGCCATAGCTCGTCTCATCAGTCCATTTACCGATAATTCCGCGCTTAGCAACAAGGAGAATTTCAACACCGTTTTCTTCCCGTCTTTGAGCTTCAATATTTCGCATGTAGTTCATTGCGTAGTCAACCCAATCTTCGCGTTTGTGGAATTCATGTAAATTTTTCATACCATTGATACTCTACTAAATACTTTACTAAAATGGATACTGACTTCCAAAATATTGATAGCTTCTACATTTAGTCACCATTGTAATTAATTTCTAGTACAATTAATACATAAATATTGAATGCTACTTATTGAAAAAACATTTATCTCATTGTTTTACTGTGATATTTAATAAACTAGCGTTTTATAAAAGCAAGAATGAGTAGAAGCTATTTAAGCATTTGTTTAATACGCTCAAGATATATGTTTTCATCAGGTAGGGTACCACTACGTTGAGCCTGCCAAAGTGTTTCCGCAAATCCTTCCATCATGGCGTGTTCAGTTTCATGAGCATCACCTATTTTGTTACAGAGCTTGGTATAGACACCTCTGATCCCAGTGGGTCTATCAGAACTGAGTTGTTCATGAATTCCTTGATGCATCGACATATGTAAAAATGGATTGGTTTCACCAAATTCTGGCAAGTATTCTTTGCCTAAATAGCTGTCAGGATTCGCCAGCATTTTATGATATTCGGGATGCAGTTTGATGATATTAATTAATTCTTGATGTAGTGGGATTAAGGACTTTTCATCACAATAATTTTGCCAAGCTTCAAACCAAATTCGACGTAACTTATCTCTGTCTTGTCCGTATATCATTCTAATTCTACCTTGTTTTTATACTCACAAAGATCCTCAATCATACAAGAACCACAACGTGGCTTACGCGCTATACAGGTATAGCGCCCATGTAAAATTAACCAATGATGTGCATCGATAATAAATTCATCATCAATAAACTTGATTAATTTTTTTTCAACCTCAACAACATTTTTTCCCGGTGCAATATTAGTGCGATTTGAGACTCTAAATATATGGGTATCAACAGCCATAGTGGGTTGACCAAAGGCTGTATTTAAAACCACATTAGCCGTTTTTCGTCCCACGCCTGGCAATGCTTCAAGTTCCTCTCTTGTTTCGGGAACAACGGAGTTATGTTTATCGATTAAGAGCTTACAAGCCTTGATAACATTTGCGGCCTTTGAATTATAGAGACCAATGGTTTTTATATAATGCTTTAATCCATCTTCACCCAGCGCATAGATGCTCTTTGGAGTGTTCGCGACTGGGAATAACTTGTCGGTTGCTTTATTGACACTCACGTCGGTAGCCTGAGCAGAAAGGGTAACTGCAACCAATAGTTCAAAAGCAGAGTTGTATTTTAATTCAGTTACCGGATTCGGATTTTGCTCACGGAGTCGACTGAATATCTCAAAGCGTTTGTTTTTATTCATTGCGGTTTAACTATTCTCTACTTGCAGATTTGTTTTTGATACTTTAGTTGCTGTTTGTTGATTCACTTGTTGATTAAATAAACGCTTTTTTTGTAAAGAGTCGAGCCAATTTTTAGCAGCAATCATCAGTCCAAGACCAACAAAAGCACCAGGGGGTAGAATGGCAAATAAGAAATCATGCTCGGTATCAAACAGAGTGATAGTTAACTCTTTAGCCCAATCACCCAACAGTAACTCGGCACCACTAAAAAGAGTACCTTGACCTAAGATTTCACGGAAACCTCCCAAAATAATTAACACTAGCATAAAACCTAAACCCTGCATCAATCCATCAACAAAAGAAGGCAGCACATTATTTCTAGAAGCAAAGGCTTCGGCTCGCCCTATAATGACACAATTAGTCACAATCAGTGGAATAAAGATGCCGAGGATTAAGAACAGTTCATAAGTAAAGGCATTCATTAATAACTGAATAATGGTCACAAAGCTTGCGATCATCATGACAAATATTGGAATTCTAATTTCCCGTGGAATGAAATTTCTAACTAGTGATATCGATACATTGGAACCGATCAGTACCAGCAGTGTTGCTATTCCTAAACCCAGTCCATTGATAAAGGTGTTAGTAACAGCGAGTAAAGGACAAAGACCCAAGACTTGAACGAGAGCAGGGTTATTATTCCATAACCCATCTTGGCTGATTTGCTTATAGTCACTCATCGGCTGCTTCCTTTTTTAAGCTCTCATTTGCAGAAAAATGACAATTTGCAGGTGCTGTAAAAATTTCGTCCTGATGTTGATGAAAATAATCTATGTTTTTACTCACAGCACTGAGCAATGCTCTTGGTGTGATAGTTGCTCCTGTGAAGGCATCAAACTCACCACCATCTTTTTTAACTTGCCAGTAATCTTCAGTAATATTGTGTGTACTCATATTGGCAAATTGTAATATCCAATTGCTTTTTCTTGTTTCAATTTTATCGCCTAACCCCGGTGTTTCTTTGTGATTGGTTACTCTGACTCCTGCTAAAGTCGTTTTTATAGCTGAAGTTTTATCGAGAGTGAGATTGATATTTATGTTGAGATAATGACCAACGATAATATTGATTGCACCGTTATAACCGTTAGGTGCGACACTGCTGATCAGAACAGCCAAATTACCTACCTCATCTCTAAGGCGCCAAGCTTTTTGCGGCTTTTTTGAGCCTAAAAGCAGCTCATCACTTAATAATACACAATCTCGATAAGGGTCATTAGTGTATCGCTCAGCAGGCACTAGCTCGGAGATAGCACGGAGCAAGGCGAGTTCTTTTTCAGATTCAATTTGATCCTTAGTGAGCAGCCACGTCAAGGCCGTTAAGCCTGTGGTTACCAGTGCAAAAATGGCCAAGATGAAGCCGTTTCGCAGACTATTTTTTGTGCTACTCATTGATTTTTCTTGAACTGCTTCAGATTGCTGTTGTTCAGGTTTTTGCCCATCTAAATTTGGCTCCACTGGAGGTGTAGTATTCATTTTTTATCCTCCAGAGTCTGACTCTTGTTTTGACCATAGACAATTGGCTTGGTGTAATGATCAATAGTAGGAGCTGCCATATTCATTAACAAAATGGCAAAGGCAATGGCATCAGGATAACCGCCCCAGGTTCTTATTATCCAAGTTAAAAGTCCTACACCAATGCCAAAAATCCAACGTCCTTTGACTGTGGTTGCGGCTGTAACAGGATCGGTGACAATAAAAAATGCTGCTAGCATAGTTCCCCCACTCAACAGGTGGAGCAAGGGAGGGGCATAAGAATCACCAGCAACTAGATTAAATAGCAGGGCAATAACACCAAGCCCTAATAACATTGCTGCACTGAGTTGCCATGCAATGCAACGCTTCCAAATTAGGTATATTCCGCCGAGCAGAAATCCAATATTTACCCAAAACCAACCGACCCCTGCAATGCCTAGGCTTGTAAAACCAGAGTATAAAGGAGTTTTTAGAATTTCTGAGGGCATTAAACCTTGGGATAATTGCGTCTTCATGTTATCTAGGGGGGTTGCTGAGCTGTAGCCATCGAAGCCATTGACTAACATTTCAACAGTCAGGGCTGAGCTCGTTTGACCATTGAATATTAATCCTAGTGTATCGAGCAGACTAAGCGAACTTTCCCAAAGAGGGCTTGCTGGTGACCAAGATGTCATTTGCACCGGAAATGATATTAATACCAGTACATAACCGGTCATTGCCGGGTTAAAAGGGTTATAACCGAGGCCACCATAGAGTTGCTTTGCGAAAGCAATGGCAAAGAACACGGCAAGTACTGTGATCCACCAGGGCGCTAGTGGCGGTAGTGCTAAAGCTAATAGTAAAGCAGTTACCAAAGCGCTGCTGTCTTTAAGTTCACGGCGCCAATCTTTATTACGCACTTTTAATATTAAGGCTTCAGTGGCAAGAGCGGTAAAGCTTGCAATGAGAAGGTTTATTAACACACCCCAACCAAAGAAGTAAAACAATGCAAACATACCAGGCAGGCTAGCAAGCAACACTTGTAACATCATTCTACGCATATTGTTACTGCCATGGATGTTAGGCGAATGACTGCTTTTAAACATCATTAGTGCCTTGATTGTCAGGTTCTTTTTTGTCTTCAAGGTCTTCTGCTTTTAGCTGAGCGGCTGCCTTAGCTTTTTTCTTAGTCTCAACTCTTGCTAGCGCTTCAGCCACGAGGTCTTTCTTATCACCATTACCATTACCATTACCATTAGCAGTAGCATCTGAACTTGCGTGCTTCTTTGCGCGATTTTCAGCAGCAAGCCGAGAGCGTTCTGCTTTGAGTCGAGCCTTTTCTAGTTTGATGTTCTCTAAACGCTCATTCCTAGAATCAAAACGAACTTTAGAGCGTTCAGCTTTCTCGGTAATAGCTGCTCTTGTTTTAATTTCACCTTTGGTAAAGCGGTAGTAATCAACAAGAGGAATTTGACTTGGACAAACATAGGCGCAGGCTCCACATTCTATGCAATCCATAATATTATGATCTTCAGCCTTATTAAGTTCACCCGATTGGCTAAACCAAAATAATTGCTGGGGTAATAGCGAAGCTGGGCAGACATCTGCACATTGGCCGCAGCGTATACAAGGTCGTTCAGATTCAGCTTCTGGAATCTCAGTTTCCGTTGCAGCAATAATACAATTACTACTTTTCACAATGGGTAAGTCGGCAGAGGCTAGGGGAAAGCCCATCATCGGGCCACCGTGAATTAGTGTCTTGGTGATAGTTTCATTGCAACCAGCAAAATCTAAAAGGTGACGAATGGAGGTACCGAGCGTAACCTGATAATTACCCGGTCGACTGACAGCTTTACCGGTGACAGTTACAATTCGATCGATAAGAGGTTGTTGATGAACAACAGCATCATAAATGGCATGAGCCGTTGCAACGTTTTGAACAATATAACCAAGAGAAGCAGGATATTTCCCAATCGCAATCTGTTGGCCTGTGATGATTTCAATCAGTTGTTTTTCACCACCACTTGGATATTGAGTAGGTATGTTAATTAATTCAAAAGTTAACTGAGGATTTGTTTGGCTGGGTATTTGAACGGACTCAGTATTTGTCCTTTTCATAACCTCAGTCATAGCTTTCTTCATGGCTTTCTGCATGGCTTCCTGCATAGAAAGAAGAGCTTCGGGTTTATTATCTTCGATAGCAACTTGTATTTTTTTTGTACCTAATATCTGCGCTAATATAATAGCGCCTTGAAGGATCTCAGGGCTTTGTTCCCTCATCAATATATCATCACAGCTTATATAAGGTTCACATTCTGCTCCATTGAGCAATAAGGTGTGACAATGAGTATTGCTGCTAATGAGCTTTTGATGGGTTGGGAAGCCTGCTCCACCTAAACCAACAATACCGGCTTGCTCAATAGATGCCAAAAGCTCTTCATTTGAAGCCCCAGACCAATCTACTTGAGTACTTTCTATAGTTTCTTCTATAGCACTTTCTATACTAAGGACCGAAGCATCTCTATCTACGTCAAGGATTACAACAAGCTCTTCAAGTTCTGAGCGATTAACCACAGGCATTAATTTTATATCTGCCACACTTCCATCTACCGGACTATGAATATTGGCAGAAATTGAGCCCACAGCCTCAGCGATGATTTGATTTTTAGTTACCTTTTCCCCTATTTCAACAATAACCTTGGCATCAGCACCATTGTGCATATTGACCGGCAGCATTAACTGAGCAGGGATAGGACAGCGTTCTATCTTTGAAGCTGTTGATTGTGTCTTGTTATCGAGTAGGTGCACGCCACCAGTCAAAGTATGGGTTGGATGAATAATTGATAGTTTATTGTTATCAATAGCCATTAGAGCACCTTGACCGGAATCAATGCATCAGGCTGAGGTGGCTTCCAGTTTTGAGAAGTAATAGGTAAGGGTATAATGTCTATGCAATCGACGGGGCAAGGAGGAATGCATAAATTACAGCCAGTACATTCATCGGTAATAATGGTGTGCATCATTTTTGCAGAGCCCAATATCGCATCAACAGGACAAGCTTGGATGCATTTAGTGCAACCAATGCAATCAGCTTCTCGTATATAAACCACTGTAGCTTGTTTCTTTTCTTCAAGCTCTTCATCGAGTGCAATAACCTCTCGGCCTAAAAGTTCTGCAAGGGCGATAATACCCTGTTCACCACCCGGTGGACACTTATTGATTAGATCACCCTTTAATATCGCTTCGGCATAAGGTTTACAACCGGGATATCCACATTGACCACATTGAGTCTGGGGTAGGATTTCATCTATTTTATCCACTAGAGGATCGCCATCAATTTTAAATTTAATAGCAGCAAAACCAAGCAAGGCGCCGAACACTAAAGCGAGGGCAACCAGAGATAAAATGGCAATAAAAAGACTCATATAATTCTTTTCATATCTTAATGAGTCCTGAGAACCCCATAAAAGCAAGGGACATAAGTCCTGCTGTAATGAGAGCGATAGAAGCTCCTTTGAAGGACTCAGGTACATCAGCCGCATCAATGCGTTCACGCATTCCTGCAAATAAGATCAATACCAGGGAGAAGCCTGTTGCTGCTGCAAATCCAAATATAAGTGATTCAATGAAATTATGATTTTCGTTGATGTTTAGCAGTGCAACACCAAGAACCGCACAATTGGTAGTGATAAGGGGTAAGAAAATCCCCAGTACTTTATGTAGCACAGGACTTGATTTGTGCATCACCATTTCAGTAAATTGCACCACAACTGCGATTACTAAGATAAAAGATAGGGTTTGTAAAAATTCAATGCCAAGGGGTATCAGTATCCATTGATTCACCAAATAGCTTGCCGCCGAAGCAAGGGTAAGAACAAAAGTGGTAGCCATTGACATACCGACAGCAGCATCGACCTTAGTCGATACACCAAGAAAAGGGCAGAGTCCAAGAAATTTAACCAACACAAAGTTGTTTACTAGGACCGTTGCAATAAAGAGAAGTAGGTATTCAGCCATAGGAGCAGTTTGTCATTTATCTTACTTAAATTCAAATTCATATCTAGATTAACAACATAATTTAGAGCAGAAAAATCTATTTTAAATCCCTGAAAATATTAAGGACATTATTTGCTATTGTATGAAAACGTTTTTATTGTTCAGGATCTATAAGTTCGATGTCATCTTTTTGTTTGTTGTTATGTTTCTTGTTAATGCTAAACCCTTGCACATTAAATATTAGCCATTTAAATGCTTTCCATTTAAAGAAAAGAGCAGCAACCATAAAGAGTAACCAGACCGCTATTATTGATATGCCATTACGTGAAATTCCAGCAAGACCATTTCGGTCAATTTCGAAAATCATAATGATAGCAGCAGGTGACCACCAACTTTCACCTGAGATAGTCACACCAGGCGTTAAGGCGAGGGCTGCAATGAATGTCAAAATAGGAATTCTCGCCCAACTAGACCAATTACGTGAATGCCAAGCACAGAACAATAAAAACATTGCTGCAACAAGTAAATAAAAGAACCAGCTTAATTCGTAATAGGGAAATTCATCCATTGTATTGTGTAATCTATCCTGTTAATTTTATTTTGAATCAGTCATCATTGCCTCAACAGCATCAGCATCAATACGCTGCATAAGGGGTTTGAATTTATTTATTTTATGATCGAGTAACAACTGCTGATGGTCAGACCAAATCAGTGGTTCAATGTTTAAGAACTCTTCAACGCTTTTACTTAATTCAGGTAACACTGGCTTTAAGTAAATACTTAAGATCCTAAACATATTTAAAGCAACACTGCATATGGCTTTAGTTTCGGCTTCCCCACCTTCAGTTTTAATGAGTTTCCAAGGTTCTTTCTCAGCGATATACTGGTTAGCTTTATCAGCAAGCAGCATTATAGCTTTGATAGCACGACCAAACTCACGTTGTTCATAATACTGGGCAATGACTTCACCTTCATCTTGAAATTCTTTGATAAGGGCTTGTTCAGAGCAAGTTTCACTGAGCGTGGCATCAAACTTTTTAAAGATAAATCCCGCAGTACGACTTGCTATATTGATGTATTTACCTACCAAGTCTGAATTGACTCTTTGCTGAAAATCTTCAAGGTTGATATCAAAGTCATCGATACGGCTATTTAATTTAGCAGCAAAATAGTAACGTAAATATTCAGGGTTTAGATGATTAAGGTAACTTCTGGCCTTGATGAAAGTACCTTTAGATTTTGACATTTTGGTGCCATTGACGGTCAAAAACCCGTGTGCCCAAACAGCTGTAGGAGTTCGAAAATCACTAGCTGTTAACGTAGCAGGCCAAAACAAACTGTGGAAATAAACAATGTCTTTACCGATAAAGTGATAGAGCTCAGTACTTGAATCTTTTTCCCAATATTCATCAAAATCAAGGTCATCTCGCTGATTGCATAAGGCTTTAAAACTAGCCATATAACCAATAGGTGCATCTAACCAAACGTAGAGATATTTACCGGGTTGGCCTGGGATTTCAAAACCAAAGTAGGGCGCATCACGGGAGATATCCCACTCACGCAGACCCTCTTCTAACCATTCATCAAGCTTGTTGGCTATTTGTTCTTGTACGTGGCCGGCACGGATCCAGCTTTGTAACATGTCTTGGAAATCTTGCAGCTTAAAGAAAAAATGTTCAGTGTCTTTTAATATCGGAGTTGCACCTGAGACGGCTGATTTAGGATCGATTAAATCAGTGGGTCCGTAGGTAGCACCACATTTATCACAGTTATCACCGTATTGATCTTCTTCACCACAGCGAGGACAAGTGCCTTTGACAAATCTATCAGGCAAGAACATTTCTTTTTCAGGATCAAACAGTTGGTTGATGGTGCGCTTAGTAATGTGACCGCCAGCTTTTATTCGATTGTAAATGAGTTCAGTGAGTTCACGACTCTCATCGGAATGGGTCGAATGATAATGATCAAAATCCACAAAGAAGCCAGCAAAGTCAGCTTCATGATCTTTCTTCACGTCTGCAATCAATTGTTCAGGAGTAATGCCAAGCTCTTGAGCTTTAAGCATGATAGGCGTGCCATGGGTATCATCGGCACAGACATAAGTGCAAAGGTGGCCACGTTGTTTCTGAAAACGAGTCCAGATATCAGTCTGAATATACTCCAGCAAATGTCCAATATGTATAGGACCATTAGCATAGGGCAGGGCACTGGTCACAAGAATTTTTCTAGGGTTCATATCTTAGGCGCTTTCTATGTTACATTAATGCGGCAACTATACCTCAGATAGCCGATCCTTTACAGATGTTATGTGAATATATTATCTGAAAAGACTTGGTTTTATTGGCTTAAATCATTAGCATATGCAGCCTGTATTAAATTTATCGAAAAATCCTATTATCCTGTATCTATTCATTGCAAAAGCGGAGCAATAAATGAGCGAAATCGATACCGAGTCTATAAAAGATATTTTTGAATCATTTGAACATGAATTATTTTATCAAAATCTTGTTAAGATGGGCTCTATAAAGGATATTAAATTAGGATTTCCCTGCGCAAGCATTGCTACCGATTTAGCGACAAGCATTGTAAAGGATCTACAACAAGATGATAGAATTGATCAAGCTGAAGCGTCAGGTAAAGGTGGTGTTGGAAAATCGACTGCTGCAGCTAACCTTGTCCTAGCACTTCAGGCAGAAGGTGCTTAGGTAAGCACCTACACTTTTGTCGATTGGTGATCGAGTCTACATTTTAATTGGTTTTTGTATGAATACACGTAATAGGAATTTTTAAATGAGTATTAAGTCTGATAAGTGGATTAGAAGAATGGCAGCAGAGCATAATATGCTTGAACCCTTTGAGCCAGGTCAAGTACGCGAAGCTAATGGTGAGAAGATAATATCCTATGGTACTTCAAGTTATGGTTATGATGTGCGATGCTCAGATGAATTTAAAATCTTTACCAATATCAATTCAGCTATTGTTGATCCGAAGAACTTTGATGATGCGAGTTTTGTTGATCTTAAATCCGATGTTTGTATCATTCCACCGAATTCCTTTGCTTTAGCGAGGACTGTTGAATATTTCAGAATTCCACGTAATGTGCTGACTATTTGTTTAGGTAAATCTACTTATGCGCGTTGTGGAATTATTGTCAATGTGACGCCGCTTGAACCTGAGTGGGAAGGTCATGTGACACTGGAATTTTCAAATACAACAACTCTTCCTGCAAAAATATATGCCAATGAAGGTGTGGCGCAAATGTTATTTTTTGAATCAGATGAAGTCTGTGAGACCTCTTACAAGGATAGAGGCGGGAAGTATCAAGGGCAGCGAGGCGTTACTTTACCCCATGCTTGATTTCACCATCAATGAAAACAGTATCCTGAACCAATTTTAGACGGTCATCACAAAACCAGCTGATAACTTCAGGATACATTTTATGTTCGAGCTTTTGAACCTTCTCAAATAGACTATCAGCGGTATCATCATCCTCAATGGAAAATCGCTGTTGAGCGACTAAAGGCCCTCCATCCAATTCTTCAGTGACAAAATGAATGCTGGTTCCGTGCTCTTTATCTTCTGCTTCTAATACCCGTTGATGGGTATGTAGTCCTGGATATTTAGGCAGTAGTGATGGATGGATGTTGAGCATTCTTCCTCTGAAGTGTTTGGCTATTTCCGGGGTTAAAATACGCATAAAACCTGCCAAGATAACAAGATCGGGATGGTAAGATTCGATAATTTCTTGAAGTTTTTGGTCAAATGATTGTCGATCGTGATAATCCCCATGGGGGAGAGTTATTGCAGGTATACCATGATCAATAGCTCGCTGTAGACCTTTAACATTGGGCTTATTGCTGATAACGGCAGTTATTTTAGCCTTTAAAGAGCCACTCTTGATGCTGTCAATGATTGATTGAAGGTTACTACCACTTCCCGATATAACAATAACTAGATTGGCTATTTTTCCTGACATTTTTCTAGACCTTATTTTTAGACCTATAGCCCAACCATTTCTACCTGTTCTTCATGATCTTTCCGACTAGTAATGTGTCCAATTAACCAAGCTTTTTCTCCAGTTGACTGTAAAAGCCCAAGACAACTTGCAACGTTTTCTTTAGGAACAGCGACAATCATTCCAACACCACAATTAAAAGTGCGATACATTTCAGTGAAATTAACATTACCTTTTTCTTGTAACCAATGGAATATTGCAGGCCAATGCCAGCTATTGGTATCAATGACTGCTTTACTAAATTTAGGTAAAACGCGAGGTATATTTTCGAGTAAGCCACCACCCGTTATATGGGCAATTGCATTAACTTGTTCTTCACGAATGAGAGCCATCAGCGAGCGAACATAAATTTTAGTCGGTTTCAGGAGTACATTTGCCAGCGTACTATCATCAAACTCATCATTAAGATCAGCGCCTGAAACTTCTATGATTTTTCGAATTAGTGAGTACCCATTAGAATGAGGGCCGGACGAGCCAAGAGCAATCAAGGCATCGCCATTTTTAACAGAGCTGCCATCAATGATTTTTTGCTTGTCGACGATACCGACACAAAACCCAGCTAGATCGTAATCACCTTGTTCATACATGCCTGGCATTTCAGCAGTTTCACCACCGACGAGAGAGCAACCCGACTGTTTACAACCATCACCTATGCCTTTTACTACAGCGGCTGCGACATCAACATCTAGTTTAGCCGTTGCATAATAATCAAGGAAAAATAATGGCTCAGCACCACAAACAACCAGATCGTTAACGCACATGGCAACCAAATCAATACCAATAGTATCATGTTGATTAGTATCAATGGCAAGTCTTAGCTTAGTACCTACACCATCGGTACCGCTGACTAATACAGGTTCTTTATAACCGGTAGGTAGCGCAAAAAGACCACCGAATCCACCAAGACCCGAGAGAACTTCAGGACGGCGTGTTGCGCGTGCTGTCTCTTTGATACGCTCAACGAGATCATTACCTGCTTCGATATCAACGCCTGCATCTTTATAGCTTAGTGATGGCTGATTGTCATTCTTGCTCATTATTTAATCCGCTTAATTAATGTATAATTTTAAGTGTTGTTTCTAATGTTGTTTAGAAGCGAGATATTAACAGTTCAACTGCTCGGCTTAAAGTAAATTTTGTTGCTTATTTACACTAATTTTCAGTTGAAGGCGCAAAGCTTCAAATTTAACTATTCCTTGAAGCCTTTGGTTCTATTGGAAAGAGAAGCCAAATTAGTTATAATATGGCATAGAGCCACTGATGATCAGTTTAAGTAATTAATCTGAATGCTTAAAGATTGAGGTATTAAAAAGAGCTATTACGAGGCTTTGTTGGGTTTTAGCAGTGTTATCATCATTATTTAATGATTAGTAGTTACTATCTTTAAAATACCTTCTTGCTCTTTTGATATTTCAAAACCAGTCCTAATTAAAGCTGAATATTCTTTTGTTGAAATTACAGAAGTATCGATTCTTGCCTGTTGAAACTTTACCCACTGATAAAGTATTGGGTCAGCCATATCTTTATGAATAACAGAGCTATAGTTTTTAATATAGTGTTGGAGTCTTTCTAACAT
>Ga0307492_10000713_pt1 | contig 13864 bp, 17 predicted proteins | sample SI3LmetaG_FD_202365 | JGI IMG/M metagenome (GOLD analysis project Ga0307492, IMG submission 202365) | Sea-ice brine microbial communities from Beaufort Sea near Barrow, Alaska, United States - SI3L | ecosystem: Environmental > Aquatic > Marine > Coastal | place: USA: Alaska | collected 2017-05-06 | reverse complement strand
ATTCTGGGCGGGGCGGGCCAGTCCGCCGCCGCCACCGCAGCGCAGCAGGACGGCCAGCGCGGCCCGGTCGTGCGCGTGCGCCAGGGCGAGCCGATCCGCATCTTCACCGCCCGCGACCTCGATTTCTCGGGCGTGAGCTGAGCCGGATCCAGCGCGCGTGACCGCCGAAATCCATCCCTTCCTCCCCGACGACAGGCCCGAGCAGGACGCCCCCCCGGTCGATCTGAACGGCGAGCGCAGCGTCTATCTCGACGCCTATCTCGCGCCGTTCCAGGAATGGCTGGCGCGCGACACGGTGACCGAGATCATCGTCAACCGGCCCGGCGAGGTGTGGATCGAGGACGCGATGCATCCGGGGATGCAGAAGCTGCGCCGGCGGGACATCGACGACCGGCTGATCCAGCGGCTTGCAGAGCAGGTGGCGCGCGTCAGCCACCAGGGCATCAACCGCGAACATCCGCTCCTGGGCGCGACCTTGCCCGACGGCGCGCGCGTCCAGTTCTGCGGGCCGCCGGCGGCGCGCAGGCACTGGGCGATGGCGATCCGCCGCCACCGCCGGCTCGATCTGCCGCTCGACGCCTATGACGCCGGACCGCTCCGGACCGCGCGGCACGCCGCGATGCCCGATCCGCAGGTCGAGCCGATTGCCTACCTTCGCGAGGCCATCCGCCAGCGCAAGACGATCCTGATCTCCGGCGGCACCAGCACCGGCAAGACGACCTTCCTCAACGCCATGCTCGGCGAAATCCCGCCGCACGAGCGCGTGGTTCTGGTCGAGGATACCCCCGAGCTGAAGCTTCCGGGCGAGAACGGCGTCGGGCTGGTCGCGGTCAAGGGCGAGCTGGGCGAAGCCAAGGTGACCGCCAACGAGCTGCTCCAGGCGGCGCTGCGGCTGCGCCCCGACCGGATCGTGCTGGGGGAATTGCGCGGCGCCGAAAGCGTCAGCTTCCTGCGTGCGATCAACACCGGCCATCCGGGCAGCTTCTCCACCATCCACGCCAACAGCCTCACCGGCGCGCTCGAGCAGCTCGCGCTGATGGTGATGCAGACCGGGATCGGGCTCAGCCGGTCCGACACCATCGCCTATGCCGCCAATGTCATCGACGTGCTGGTCCAGCTCGGCCGCGACGAGAGCGGCAAGCGCGGCATCACCCAGATCGCCGAGAGCCGCGCGCTGCTCTGAAGCCGGCCCGAAGCCGGCCCGAAGCTGGCCATGCCGTAACGTCCGCGGGCTGCCGGCGATTCGCCGCCGGCAACAATCGCGCGTTCGCCCTTGCCCTTGCGCAATTCGGTGATAGCTTCGGGCTTCCGAACCGTCGCAAAAGACGGTCGGAATGGAGGAGAGGGTGCGATGAGGGCAGTGGCCACTCTGCTGGCGGGCGCGTGCGCCGCCGCGATTTCGATTCCGCTTCAGGCGCAGGACACCACCGAGGCCGAGCCGGACGCGGACCGCCCGGTCATCGTCGTCACCGCGCAACGGCGCGCGGAGAGTCTTCAGGCGGTTCCGATCGCGGTCAGCGCCTTCGATGCCGAAGCGCTCGTGGCGCAGCAGATCGAGAACGCCAGCGATTTGCAGCTCACGCTGCCAAACGTCTCGTTCACAAAATCGAACTTCACCTCCTCGAGCTTCACAATTCGCGGGATCGGCGACCTGTGCGTGGGCGTCAGCTGCGACAGCGCCACCGCGATCCACACCAATGGCTCGCCGCTGTTCGGCACGCGCCTGTTCGAAACCGAATATTTCGACCTCGAGCGGATCGAGGTGCTGCGCGGCCCGCAAGGCACGCTGTTCGGGCGCAACGCCACATCGGGCGTGGTCAACATCGTCACCGCCAAGCCAGACCTGTCGGGCTTCGGCGCCGCCGGCGAATTCGAATACGGCAATTACGACAGCATCAAGGCCAGGGGGATGATCAATATCCCGGTAGGCGATACCCTGGGTGTCCGCGTGGCGGGCTTCTACCTCAACCGCGACGGCTACACCAAGAACCTGTTCGACGGAAACCGCATCGATGGGCGAAAGATGTACGCCGTGCGCGGCTCGGTGCGGTGGGAGCCGACTCCGGACACCACCATCGATGTCATGGGCTTCTACTTCAAGGAAGACGACGACCGGATGCGCATCCAGAAGCAGCTGTGCCAATACGATCCCACCGGGGTGCTCGGCTGCCTCAACAACCGCCGCGACTTCGCCAAGACCAACACCAGCGCGACCTTCACCGGAACGCTCGGTTCGGAGGAGTTCCTGCGCATCAACCGGCTCCCGCCCGGTTTCGGACTCAACAGCCTCTACGACGGCGGCGGCTACCGCAATTTCACCGAGCCGCGCGACGTGCGCGTGGTCAACACGCCGTTCACGCCCCAATATATCGCCGACGAGCTGCAGGTGCAGGGCCGGATCGAGCACGACTTCGGCGGCCTCACCGCGCAGCTGACCGGCATCTACCAGTCGACCAGCGTCGATAGCCGGCAGGACTACAACCTCGGGGTCGCGGACCGCAGCTTCTATGCGCCCGCGCTCAACCAGCTCGCCTTCTTCGCGGCCAACGGCGTGCCGGGCGTCCCGGGCTCGGCCGCCTATTTCGCGCCGATCGCGCAGGCCATCATGCCGCAGGGCCCCAACGGCCCGCTGTGCACCTCCGACACGCGCCTCGACAACCGCGGCGCGTTCGAAGGCTTTTCGATCTGCAGCGGCCCCGGCCTTCAGTTCGACCGCTCCAATGGCAAGGGCGACGCCTGGTCGGTGGAGGGGATCGTTTCCTCCGACTTCGATGGACCCGTCAACTTCCTGGTCGGCGGCATCTATGCGAAGGCCAGAACCACGGAAAACAGCTACTTCGTCAACGCCTTCGCGATCGACTACATCGCCGGCCTGCTGGGTTCGTTCACCACCTTCGGCACCACCCTCGATGCCAATCCCAACAACAACCTGCCGCCGGCCTATCTCGCGACCTCGTTCTTCCGCAACAATACGCAGTCGTTCCAGCTCGAGAGCTTCGGCATTTTCGGCGAAGTCTATTTCGACCTCACCGACCGGCTGAAGATCACTGGCGGGCTGCGCTACAACGACGACAGCAAATCGGTCACCGCGCGATCCACGCTGGCGAGCTTCCTCAATCCCTACAGCAACGACGGCGATCCCTTCGCCTCGCCCTTCGTGGGCAGTTTCGACGCCGATCCGGGCACGGCGGGCAACCAGCTCGTCCAGCGGCGCTCGGTGTCCTTCAGCAAGATCACCGGCCGCGCGGTCGTCGATTTCCAGATGACGCCCGACAATCTGCTCTACGCATCCTACTCGCGCGGCTATAAATCGGGCGGCATCAATCCGCCGTTGCAGCCGATCTTCGCGGTCTCCGAAAGCTTCGGGCCCGAGAACATCGACGCCTTCGAAATCGGCAGCAAGAACACATTGGCCAATGGAGCGCTTCAGCTCAACGCCACCGCGTTCTATTATAAATACAAGAACCTTCAGCTCAGCCGCATCATCGCGCGGACCTCGGTCAATGACACGATCGACGCCAATATCTGGGGCGTGGAGCTCGAATCCCTCATCCGGCCCGATTACAACTGGCTGATCAACCTCAACTTCAGCTACCTCAACACCAGCGTGGCGGGCGACCAGTTCTTCTCGGACCCCCGCGATCCCGGGGGCGGCGATCCCAATGCGGTGATCATCAAGGACATCACCAACGGCGCGAATTGCGCGGTCACCGGGGCGGGCGCACGAGCCTTCGTCGGCGCGGTCAACGGCGGGCTGGGCCTCAGGGCGCCGACTGCTTTCCCGGCGGACGGTGGGATTGCCTCGACCGGCGCATTCAGCATCTGCAACGTCCTGACCGCGCAGGCGACCGCGATCGGCGCGGCGTTCGGCGGCGTGCAGGTGCTGAGCCCCGGCGTGACCAAGAACCTGCGAGGTAATTCGCTGCCGCAGGCGCCCAAGCTCAAGGCTTCCGCCGGGGTGCAATACACCGCCGAATTCGGCAGCGGCATGACGCTGGTCCCACGCTTCGACGTGACCTTCACCGGCGAGCAATACGGCAATGTCTTCAACGGGCCCGTCAACCGGATCGAACCCTTCGTCCAGGCGAATGCGCAGATCCAGCTCAATGGCGCGGAGAGCCGCTGGTACGCGCGCGCCTTCATCCAGAACATCTTCGACAATGATTCGGTGACCGGCCTCTATGTGACCGACGCCAGTTCGGGGCTGTTCACCAATATCTTCACGCTCGATCCGCGCCGCTACGGCGTGGCGGTGGGAGTCAAGTTCTAGAGCCAGATGACCTTAGGTAGCACCGCCGTGACGGAGTCGATTTTGGCTCGGCGCAAGGCGCGAGGAGGGAGCCATGCCGAAGCATGGTGACCGACGAGCAACGCAGCGCTGGGCCAAAATCGGCCCGCCGCTTCGCGGTTGCCCGGAGCGGCCCCGTGGCAGCGTTGCGACGCTTGCGCGGGCAACCGGCCCGCGCCGCGCGCCGCGCCTCGCCACGAAGCCGCTCCGGGCAATCACGGTGGTGCTACCTAAGGTCATCTGGCTCTAACCCTTCGGTTCGCGTCACGGGGGGTGGAAGGGCCGGGCCGCGAGGCTCGGCCCTTCCTATACCGGCCTGGCGCCGCTCCGCGCGAAGGGAGAGAAATCGGTGCCGGTGTCGAACAGGTCGATACCCTCCCGCCGTTTGAGCCAGCCCACCACGCCGTAGGTGACCGGGGTCAGCAGCGCCTCCCACGCGGTCTTGATCGCCCATTGCGACAGCACCACTTGCCCCAGCAGCTCCGGCGGCCAGCCGGCGATCCCGTAGAAGGCGAGCGGGTAGAAGATCAGGCTGTCGAGCCCCTGGCCGACCAAGGTCGAGCCGATCGTCCGGCTCCACAGATGCTTGCCCTGGGTCCAGACCTTCATCCTGGCGAGCACATAGGAATTGGCGAACTCGCCCGCCCAGAAGGCGATCATCGAGGCCGCGACGATCCGCCAGGTGTTTCCGAACACCTTTTCATAGGCTGCCTGGCCATCCCACCCGGCGGCGGCGGGAAGGCTGACCACCGCCCAGCTCATGAAGGCCATGAAGGCGAGCGCCGCAAAGCCGGTCCAGATCACGCGGCGCGCGCGGGCATAGCCATAGACCTCGGTCAGCACGTCGCCGATGATGTAGCTGACCGGAAAGAACAGCACCCCGGCGCCGAACGGCCATTGCTCGCCGCTCGGCAGGGTGACGTAGCTGGGCTTGGAGGCGCCGATCAGGTTGGAGAGCAGCAGGATGGTCACGAACGCGGCCATCACCAGGTCGTAGTAGCGGAAATGCAGGCCGGGCGCGGAGGCTTCGGTCGGGGTCGGCGGCGGCTTATCCATCGGCGGGCGTCCTATCCGGCTTTGGCGCGGGGGCAAAGCGCGCTAAGGGCCCAGCCAACGCGCCCGTAGTTCAACTGGATAGAGCACGAGCCTTCTAAGCTTGGAGTTGCAGGTTCGAGTCCTGCCGGGCGCGCCAAAGCTTTTCCTTCTAGCCCCGCATCGCGCGGTCGAGTGGCTCGTGCGTCACCGGATAGCCCAGGTCGTCGGGGATGATCAGCGCCTGGCGCCCCTCGCGCTCCGCCACCTGGGGCACGATCATGCGGACCGGATGGGCTTCGGCATGCGCGCGCGCTTCCGCGAAGCTGGCGAACTGGGCGAGGCGCTCGAGGTTGCGGCGGGTGGGGAAGATCACCGACAGCTCGCCGCTGTCGGCGCGCGCGAGGGCGTCGCGCGCGCCGATCCAGAACAGGCGGGTGTTCTCGGTCGCATCGACCGCGAGCTCGACCGCGCCGGTGCCGAGATCGGCGAGGTAGAAGCGAGTGTCGAAGATGCGGTGGCTGGCGATGCCGCGCGGACACCAGCGCGCGAAGGGGACCAGCGCGTCAAGGTCGAGCGTCAGGCGGCGGCGGGCCAGCACCGGAGCAAGCGCACCCGCGGCGGCGACCTCGGCCCGCAGCTCGCTCGCCTCGAGGGCGCCCAGTCGCTCGCGCAGCCCCGGCGCCAGCCCGGTCTCCTCGACCGTCTCGCGAATCGCCGCGATGCGGTGGGCGGCTTCGTCGGGATCGTGACCTGTGCCCAGCGTCCCGGCCAGCGCGCGGTCCGCCACGTCGACCCGCCCGCCCGGGAACACCGCCATCCCGCCGGCGAAGGACATCGCCCGCGAGCGAACCACCATCAGCAGCTCCGGCGGCTGGCCGGTTGGTCCCCGCCGGAAAACCACCAGCGTCGCGGCGGGGATTTCGGTCGGCGGTTCGCTCATCCCGCCGTCCATGCAGCCGCCAGAAGAGCTTGCCAAGCAGGCGCGGTTAACGCCGGCTGTCGGGAATTCTTACATTGCCTTCAGCGCGCCATCGCCGTTAACCATCGCAAGCCGCGGATTGCCGCCAGTGCGCGCGTTTGGCATGGCGGGTGCAGGGTTAGGTTCGTCTCCCTTAAGGTCTTTGAGAGGCGGAACCATTGGTCTCCCGGTTCCGCCTCCCCTACCCAAAGTTTCCCGATCGAGTTTCCCGTGCCCCCAACGGAAAAGCCGCCCCGACCCGGGCGGCTTTTCTTTGTGCGGCAAGGTCGGAGAGCCCAAAGTTGAGAAGTCGCGCTATCAGCTTTCGGCGCGCGCGACCGCCTTGTCCCGCATCACCTGCTGAAGCTCGCCGGCCTCGTACATCTCCATCATGATGTCGCTGCCGCCCACGAACTCGCCCTTGACGTAAAGCTGGGGGATGGTCGGCCAGTCGGAGAACTCCTTGATGCCCTGGCGGATTTCCATGTCCTGGAGCACGTCGACGCTGTCGTAGGCGACGCCGAGGTGGTCGAGGATCGCCACCGCGCGGCTGGAAAAGCCGCACTGCGGAAACAGCGGCGTGCCCTTCATGAACAGCACCACGTCATGCGCGGCGACGATATCGGAAAGGCGCGAATTCACATCGGACATGGCGACCGATCCCTTGCGTAGCAGGAGTGCCGGAGCGGCATCGCGAATCAGGTGGGAACTTGGGTGGTCACTTGCAAGGCGTGGAGCTCGCCACCCATTCTCCCTCCCAGCGCGGCGTAGACCAGCTTGTGTTGCTGAACCCGGCCGATGCCTGCGAATTGCGGTGCGACGACGTGCGCCGCGTAGTGGTCGCCATCGCCCGCGAGATCGCGGATCGTGACCTCGGCGCCGGGCAGGGCCGCGCAGATCATCGCCTCTATATCCGCCGCCGCCATCGCCACCGGTCAGATCCCGTCGGTCATGAACTGGCGGCGCGCCTCGACGGTGCATGCCTCCAGCCGGGCGCGAATTTCCGCCTCGTCGACGTCGCAACCCGCCTGGGTGAGATCGCCGAGGAGCTTGCGGATCACATCCTCGTGCCCCGCTTCCTCGAAATCGGCCTGCACCACCGACTTGCGATAGGCGTCCGCCTCCTCGTCGGTCAGGCCCATCAGCCCCGCCGCCCATTGCCCGACCAGGCGGTTGGCGCGCGCGGCGATCTTGAAGGCGTTTTCCTCGTCGAAGGCGTATTTGGCTTCCTCGCCGCGTTCGCGATCGTTGAAATTGGTCATCTCGGTCCTCTCGATGCGATTGTGTCGTGATTTAGCCAGCGCGCCAAAATCAGTCCATCGTCACCACCAGCTTGCCGACCGCCTCGCGGTTTTCGAGCTTGGCGATGGCTTCGTGGGCGCGCGCCAGCGGATAGGTTTCGCTGATGCGCGGGGCGATCTTGCCCGCCCGCCACAGGTCGAACAGCTCGGCGATATTGGCGGCGTTGCGCTGCGGCTCGCGCGCGGCGAAGGCGCCCCAGAAGACACCGCGGATGTCGCAGCTCTTGAGCAGCGTCAGGTTGAGCGGCATCCTGGCGATGCCGGCGGGGAATCCGACCACCAGAAAACGGCCTTCCCAGGCGATGGCGCGCAGCGCGGGCTCGGAGTAATCGCCGCCGACGATGTCGTAGACGATGTCCGCGCCCTCGGGCCCGACCGAGTCCTTGAACTGCTGCGCCAGCGCCTTCGATTGATCCTTGTCGAAGGGCGGTCGGCCGTAGGTCACGACCTCGTCCGCGCCCGCCTCGCGCGCCACCTGAGCTTTCTCCTCGCTGGATACGGCAGCGACCACGCGGCAGCCATAGGCCTTGGCGAGCTCGACGCCCGAGAGCCCCACGCCGCCAGCCGCACCCAGAACCAGCACGGTCTGCCCGGCGGCGATATCTCCACGGTCCTTGAGCGCATGGATGGTGGTGCCATAAGTCATCAACAGCGCGCTCGCCTGCACCAGATCGATGCCCTCCGGCACCTTGAACAGCCGCGCCGCCGCGATCGTGACCTGCTCGCGCAGGCCCCCGCTGCCGACCCCTGCGATCACCCGGTCGCCCACCCGCCAGCCGCTCACGCCTTCGCCCAGCGCGGCCACAGTGCCCGAAATCTCGCCGCCGGGCGAGAACGGCCGCGGCGGCTTGAACTGGTAGAGATCGCGGATGATCAGCGTGTCGGGAAAGTTGATCGCGCAGGCCGCGACATCGATCACAACCTCGCCGGGGCCGGGCGAGGGCGGGTCGATATCCTCGACCACCAGCGTTTCGGGCCCCCCCACAACTTTCGACAGCACGGCTTTCATGTCAGGCAGCTCCCCCTCTTGCTGGCCCGAGCCAGCGCATGTGCTCCGCCCGGCTGTTCTCATAGGTTTCGATGGCCGCCTCGCTCGCGAGCGTCAGGCCGATCTCGTCGAGCCCGTTCGCCAGGCAATGCTTGCGGAAGGGATCGACTTCGAAAGCGAAGCGGTCCTGGAACGGGGTGGTGACGGTCTGGCTGTCGAGATCGACGGTGATCGGATGGTCACGCGCGACCTCGAGCAGCCGATCGACCGCCTGCCGCGGCAGCGCCACGGCCAGGATGCCGTTCTTGAAGGCATTGCCCGCGAAGATGTCGCCGAAGCTCGGCGCGATCACCGCCGCGATGCCGAGGTCGGCGAGCGCCCAGGCGGCGTGCTCGCGGCTCGATCCGCAGCCGAAATTGTCGCCCGCGATCAGGATGGGCGCGCCTGCGAACTCTGGGGCGGCAAAGACATTGCCCGGCTCGGCGCGCAGCGTCTCGAACGCACCACGGCCCAGCCCCTCGCGCGTGATGGTCTTGAGCCAATGCGCGGGAATGATGACATCGGTATCGATGTTCGCGAGGCCCAGCGGAATCGCGCGGCCTTCAATGGTGGAGACGGGCTCCATCAGTCGGTCTCGGGCTTCTCGCCCGAGGGGATCGGGCCGGGCTGCGTCGGACCCTTCTTCTTCTCCTTGCGCTTGCCCGCATAGAGCAGCGCGGCGGCGAGCGCGGCCGAGCCCACGGCGCCGGCGATCGCGACGGCGGTCTTTTCCTTCTTGGTCATGGGTTATCCATGGGCAGCCAAGTCGATGGTGGCAAGATAGAAGGGGTTTGGGTGAGGAGAGTGCGGAGCTGCACCGACGAGACTACCCCGATCCTCCCCAACTTGTTGGGGAGGGGGACCGCTCGTCCTGAGCTTGTCGAAGGGCGAGTGGTGGAGGGGAATGGCGCTGCGCCACATGCCCCTCCGTCACGCGCCTTTGGCGCGCGCCACCTTCCCGGCAAGCTGGGGAGGATCACGAGAGAAAATCGCGCAGCGCGAGCCAACGGGCTCGCTTCTCCGCGAAAGGCATCGCGGCGTAGGCGGCGCTCGAGGAGGGCAGGTCGATCAGAACGAAGCGGTCCGCGCGCACCTGGCCGCGTCCGATGGCAGCGGCCTTGCGGCCGTTGAAGGCGACCGCTCGCAGGTTTGGCAGGCTTGCGGCGAATTGGCCGAGCGCGTTCGGCACGTGATCGCGAATGGCGGCGTCGAGGCTGCCGATGCGATGCGCCGATTTCACCACATCCCACAGACCCACGCCCGCGGCGACGGTCCGCTCGATGCGCCGGTCGTAATCCATCGAGGCGAGATCGCAGTTCAGCACCGCGCCGAGCAGGCGCCAGAAGCCGTTGCTCGGATGCGCGTAGTAGCGCTGCTCCGCCAGCGAGCGCTCGCCCGGCAGGCTGCCGCAAATGAGGACGCGCGTGTTCTCACCGGCATGGGCGCCGAAAGCGCTCTTACGCGGGTTCACGCAGCAGCTCGCGGACATCGGTCAGTCGCCCCGTCACCGCCGCCGCCGCCGCCATCGCCGGGCTCATCAGATGGGTGCGCGCGCCGGGCCCCTGGCGGCCGACGAAGTTGCGGTTGCTGGTCGAGGCGCAGCGCTCGCCCGGCGGCACCTTGTCGGGGTTCATGGCGAGGCAGGCCGAACAGCCCGGCTCGCGCCATTCGAAGCCGGCGGCGGTGAAGATGCGGTCGAGCCCCTCGGCCTCGGCCTGGCGCTTCACCAGGCCCGAGCCGGGCACGGCGATGGCCCATTTCACACCCGGCGCCTTGGTCCGCCCCTCGAGCACGGCGGCGGCGGCGCGCAAATCCTCGATGCGGCTGTTGGTGCAGCTGCCGATGAAGACGTTCTCGACCGCGACGTCGGTGAGCGCGGTGCCCGGCTCGAGACCCATGTAGGCGAGGCTCTTGCGCGCCGCCGCCTGCTTGGCGGGGTCGCCGAAGCTCTCGGGCGACGGAACCGTGCCGCCGATGGGTGCGACATCCTCGGGGCTTGTGCCCCAGGTGACGGTCGGCTCGACCCCGGCGGCGTCGATGGTGACGGTGCGGTCGAAGGTGGCGCCGGGGTCGGTGGCGAGCGTGCGCCACCATTCGAGGGCCGCATCCCAGTCGGCGCCCGACGGCGCCATCGGGCGGCCCTTCAACCAGGCGAACACCCTATCGTCGGGAGCGACCAGTCCCGCGCGCGCGCCGGCCTCGATGCTCATGTTGCAGACCGTCAGCCGCCCCTCGACGCTCATCTCCTCGAACACGCGCCCGCGGTATTCGATGACATGGCCGGTGCCGCCGGCGGTACCGATCCGGCCGACGATGTGGAGGATCAGATCCTTGGGCGTGATGCCGGGCCCGAGCGCGCCCTCGACCCGCACCTCCATCGTCTTCGAAGGCGCGAGCAGCAGTGTCTGCGTCGCCAGCACATGCTCGACCTCGCTGGTGCCGATCCCGAAGGCGAGCGCGCCGATCCCGCCATGCGCGGCGGTGTGCGAATCGCCGCAGACGATGGTCGTGCCGGGGAGCGAGAAGCCCTGCTCGGGCCCGACGACGTGGACGATCCCCTGCGCGGCGGCGGTCGCGGGAATATAGGCGATGCCGAATTCTGCGGTGTTGCGCGCCAGCGCGGCGAGCTGCGCGGCGCTTTCGGGATCGGCGATGGGCAGTTCGGTCCCGTCGGGGGCGAGTCGCGCGGTCGTGGGGAGGTTGTGGTCGGGCACCGCCAGCGTCAGCTCCGGCCGGCGGACCCGGCGGCGGGCGATGCGCAGCCCCTCGAAGGCCTGCGGGCTCGTCACCTCGTGAACCAGATGGCGGTCGATATAGACGAGGCAGGTGCCGTCGGCGCGCCGCTCAACCACATGCGAATCCCAGATCTTCTCGTAAAGCGTGCGGGGGCGGCTGGCCATGACGAAGGGCTATGCCCGGCGCCGGGGCCGGGCAAGATGGATTAGCTTGGGGCCGCCCTTATCGCGTTTGCGCAACCCGGGGCTGACTTGATCGGGTTTATTTCGCCAGGATGCGAGCTTGCTATGGATTTTGCGAGCTCCACGGTCTAACTTACAGCCATGTCAGCAAAGCCCTTCGCCATCCCGATCACGGTCGAGGCCGCCGACATCGACTTCATGGGCCACGTCAACAACGCCCGCTATCTCGCCTGGGTGCAGGACGCGGTGCTGGCGCATTGGCGGCGGCTCGCCCCGGCGGAGGATGTCGCCGGCAAAGCCTGGGTCGCGCTCAGGCACGAGATCACCTATCTGCGTCCGGGTTTCCTCGGCGACGCGGTGAGCGCCGCCCCGGTGCTCGAGCACTTCAAGGGCGCGCGCGCCTTCTATCGCACCGTGATCAGCCGCGGCGAGGACGTGCTCGCGGAGGTGCGCTCCGCCTGGTGCTGCATCGATGTCGCGACCTTGAAGCCCGCGCGCATCGGCGAGCATCTGCGCAGCTTCTTTTTCGAGGGCGGCGAATAGCCTATGACGGTCCTGTGATGGCCGCATTGCTCCCCGTCGCGATCGTGTTCGCCACCATCCTCGCGATGGAGGGCGTCGCCTGGGCGAGCCACAGATACATCATGCACGGCTTCGGCTGGGCCTGGCACCGCGACCATCATGAGCCGCACGACAAGCGGCTCGAGAAGAACGATCGCTTCGGGCTGGTCGGGGCGGCGATGAGCATCGCCATGTTCGCGCTCGGCAGCCCATTGGTAATGGGCGCGGGCGCATGGTGGCCCGCGACCTGGATCGCGCTCGGCATCCTGGGCTACGGCATCGTCTACACGCTGGTGCACGACGGGCTCGTCCACCAGCGTTATTTTCGCTGGGTGCCGAGGAGCGGCTATGCCCGCCGCATCGTCCAGGCGCACCGGCTCCACCACGCGACCGTGGGGAAAGAGGGCGGCGTCAGCTTCGGCTTCGTGTTCGCGCGCGATCCGGCCAGGCTCAAGGCCGAACTCAAGCGTCAGCGCGAGGCGGGAATCGCCACGGTGCGGGATAGCGCGAGCCTGCGTTAGCGCTGCCCGCCGCCTCGCCGCGCGTAGCGCCAGGCCGCGCCGGCGACGACCGCGATACCGCCCAGCTCGACCAGCGCCAACCAGCCGGGCCCCTTGGGCGCGACGGGAGTCGACCACAGCACATGCTGGAACTTCGCCGCGCGCAGGACGACATAGACGCCAATCAGGGCCGTCCCGGCGAACGCCGCGCGCAGCTCCGCGCTTTGCCGCCGCACCTTCGGCAGCAGCCACAGTGCAACCACGCCCCCGCCCAGCAGTCCGAGCGCAAAGGCGGCATATTGGACCGTGCGGCGGGTGCCATACCAGCCATACGCCAGCGCGATCTCGCGCCAGAATTCGATCAGGGCGACGTGCAGATCGAGCTGCTTGTTAATCCCGAGGACGAGCAGGGCCGCACCCGCGGCGCGCCATAACATCCGCGCTGGCCGCGCTGTCTCGGGCGCGGTCCCGCCCGCGCGCAGGCACAGCAGCGCCGCCGCCACATAGGCGGCCGCGGTCAGCCAGCCGATCGCGCCGCCGTCGCCGATCCGCGAATACCACGGCGTGTAGTGCGCGGCGCGATATGCGAGCTGCTGCGGGGTCACGTGGCGCGCGCGGCGGCGGCGATCCGCGCGGCGTGATCCCTGACCAGCGCGATCATGTTGGGGACGCCCTGGGTGCGGTTGGACGAAAGCTGGTTGGCGAGATCGAAGGGGGCGAGCGCGGCGGCGACGTCCATGGCCGCGACCTGGGCGGCGGGCCGGTCCTGCACCGCGGCGATCACCAGCGCCACGATGCCCTTGGTGATCGCGGCGTTGCTGTCGGCGAGGAAGTGGAGCCGGTCCGCATCGCCGGTGGGATAGGCCCACACCTGCGCCGCACAGCCGCGCACCAGCGTCGCCTCGGTCTTGAGCGCCGCGGGCATCGGATCGAGCTCGCGGCCCAGCTCGATCAGCAGCCGATAGCGGTCGTCGGCGTCGAGGAAGGCGTATTCCTCGGCAATGTCGTCAAGCGGGCGCATGGCGCCGCCCCTACCTCAGCTGCCGTCAACCGGAAAGGCCGCCGGGGCGGGTCAGCGCGTAATAGATCACGTAGAACCAGCCGAAGAAACCCTGGATCGCCGCCCACAGGATCGATTTGTGCAGCGACCAGCTGATGGCGACGGCGATCGCGCTGCCGAGCCCGATGCCGGCTTTGGCGGCGTCGGTGCGGACCTGGACCCGGCTCACAGGTCGACCCCGCTGGCGATCGCCTCGAGCTTGCGGATGCGCTCCTT
>Ga0307492_10000712_pt1 | contig 13881 bp, 8 predicted proteins | sample SI3LmetaG_FD_202365 | JGI IMG/M metagenome (GOLD analysis project Ga0307492, IMG submission 202365) | Sea-ice brine microbial communities from Beaufort Sea near Barrow, Alaska, United States - SI3L | ecosystem: Environmental > Aquatic > Marine > Coastal | place: USA: Alaska | collected 2017-05-06 | reverse complement strand
AATCGGTTTATTGCACTTCTTTACAACGAAATCAAGAGGTGTTCTCAATTCTAGGATATCATTAGTTTTCTGAACTACAAACGCTCTACTAAAATAGGCAAGTCAATTTTGCTATAAAATTTAGTTTGCGAAATAATGGCTTTGTTTAGCTATTAGGGTAAAAATGGCAAATTCTTGATATAAATTAGCCGGCTCAATTGCCACCATTACCCTTTAATATTAACGACATACTTTATCGCTATCCATGCGCTATCGGTTTTCCTGTTTCAGGATTGATACGGTCCAAGGAAGGGCCATGATAGTCGTCCAATAACAAGTTAACGACAGCGTCACCGTATTGTTTAAACCAGAAGTCTCCTAACATTTTCAAGCGTTTTATATTCGTTTTACTGACATCATCCATGGCGTCATCAGGAGGCACAGGTAATCCGGGTTGTTTTAATAATTTTGCGTTAACACGAATATAAGTCCCCTGATCCATCATAGTGATCCCCTGATAGGCAACGATTCGTTCGTCACTAAGAATATCGAGAATTTTACCTTGAGACATCCATTGTAATGCGCCCCATCCTCTGGAGGCTAATCCGTTAATTTTTCTTGTCATAAAACCAGTGCCTATTGACAGTACGCGCAGATCACTAATCGACTCTTCTGTCCAGCAGCGCCGTGCTTCAGCAATGGCACACATGGTTGGGTTATTAGCGATCACACCGCCATCAATAAGCCAGCACTCATCTTGTTCTGGCGGCATTTCAACTTCTTTGGTCGGAAAATAGGTTGGTGCTGCGCTTGAAGCATCAGCCACCTGATAAGAAAACAGTGACTTATATTTACTTTTGCTAGATTTAATGATCATAGGTCGACGCTTTTCTATCGCATAAGTTATCGCCAACACATGTTTGCCCTCAGGTACATTATCAATTCTTGCTTGCTTAAATTTGTTTTGTAGTACCTGTGTTTTGTCCTTTCCTTGATATTTTGGCGCATTCACACCGTCAATTTCAAACCAACCTTTATTTTCAGTAAAAATCTTTTGTGCTGTTTCATAACTGTATAAATCATTGATTTCATCCATCCCCATATCGGTTGTCGCCAACGCCAAAGCTATAATGCTACCTGTACTTGTACCCGCATAGAAATCAACACAGTCTCTAATTGATCGACCTTTACGTTGCAGTTGTTCTTCGATCTTAGAGAGAAATTGCGTGGTCGCTGCCCCACGAATACCTCCTCCATCTAGAGACAAAATAAGTTTTGACATAATAAATTCCTTTTATCGACAATATAATAAGTAGAGTAGAGCATAGTATTTATTGAGGTAATTTCAAGAGTGGAATGTTTAAGTCTATGTTGATCATTTGCGAGTGAGTTTTAAAATCGCAAGTTGATTAAAGCACCGCATATTAGCCAAGGTTAATAGGGCGTTTAATGTCCTGGTTAGTGAGTGGTTAGTGGTTAGTGGTTAAACGTAGATTAAAGCTAAGACTCACTGGTGTATAAATATTTAATATAGTCTTGTGCTACATCACACCATAAGAATCTTGTGGCAAGGGCATTGTTAGCAATTTTGTCCCATGCTTTAGGATGTTTTTGTTTCTTGGTTAGCGCTGACTGCAAACAACTGAGCATATTGCTAGCTTGTTCAAAAGGACTGTCCCCGGTAAAAGTAAACCCGTTTTTATCATTGATAATTGTATCAGTTAAACCACCAACACTATGGGCTAAGCATGGCTGCCCTGCTCTCATTGACAACATTTGACTGATACCACAAGGCTCAAAAGAACTTGGCATTAAAAATAAATCACCAGAGCTGTACATAATTTCTGATAAGGCTTGTGAATAACCTTTGAGAAAAATAAAATTAGTGGACGTTGCGGCTATATGAGTTAAAAAATCCTCTAGCTTTTTATCTCCACTGCCTAACAAGATAAACACGCCATCGTCAGCCAATAAAGTTAATAACTGTTCTAGGGCGGTTTCGCCACTTTGCATCGTCTGTTGAAACAATCTGATTTTTTGATCGGTAATACGTCCAACGGAAGTCAGTATAAGAGGCTGTTTTTGCTGTTTTTTGTTTGACAGTTGTTTTAACCGCGTTATAGCGATCAAATGCGCGTTATCAATCAAAGGTTTATCCGCTATCCATTTAATGACTTCATTTTCAGAAAGTGTCATTAACCCATTAAAATTAAGGCTTACCTTGTCTTTATCCGGATATTCGCAGCCATTTAAGATGCCATGTAAACGCCCTAAATCAGCCGTAAGGCGTAAATCATTTTCTAACCCCTCACCACCATAGACCCCCTGTTCATGATTACTCGGGGACAATATTTCTTTGGCGTAGGTAGGTGAAACAGCATGGACTTTATCAGACAAATTAATGCCTGCACGCATAGGGTTAACACAATGAGGATAGCGGGGATCGTTAATTTGATTATGATCAAAAATCAAATGAGGAAACCAAGCCTTTAATGACGATTCATCGCCATCAAAAGGTCTAATACCTTGTAATGCCAAATTATGAATGGTGTAGACGGTTTTTATCGCTTGTAATGACTGATATTCGGGATCGAATGCTCGAAGTACTGAAACCATAGCCGTATGCCAATCGTGCAGGTGTAACACATCTATTTGACCAAAAACATCACTAACAACGGCTTTAGCGACGGCGGCACTAAATAATGCAAACTTAGTGGCGTCAGAGGAAAATGGCCTATTATCAGGGTCATCACAGTAAATTTTACCTTCGCCACCAATAGCAAATATTGGATGTTCTATCACCCATTGAGTTACCAAGTTAGTGGCATTGTTAACCGGTATTTTGAAAAGTTCAATGATTTGCTTTTGGCCACCAAACATCACAGGTAATGAAGTGATATGTTGAGCACCCGATAATTTAGAGAAACGACCGTAACCTGGCATCACCACATCTACCTGTTGACCAATATTGGCTAATGCAAGCGGAATATCTCTTACAACATCGCCAATACCGCCAACCTTCCCTTGAGGTAAAGCATCATTTTCAGCAGCAGCCATTAATATTTTCATTGTGTACCTTTCATTTTTTTTATTTTTATTTTTATTGGTGGTTATCTAAATATAATATTTAGTTATTATGCGGTTATGTTAAATGATTAGTCTTATGTTATCACGTCAGGTTTTTCTCTGCCGGTAAACTGCTTAATACCTGCCAAGGCTTGCGCTACTTCAATTAATTCACTTAAAGCTTGTTGTGGTTCTTGCCCTAATAAATCAGGCTTGTTTTGGTAACAATCTAGATAAACTCGTAAGGTTGCCCCTTGAGTGCCTGTGCCTGAAAGTCTAAAGACAATACGGCCACCATTGTTTAAATAAACACGAACGCCTTGCGCGGTAGTTTTACTGTTATCAATGGGGTCTCTATATTGAAAGTCATCCGCAGATACCACTGTAATACCCGCAAAGATCTTACCTGGTAATGACGGTATTTTTTCTTTCAGGGCGCTGATCATCTTTTCTGCGTTTGCACTATCTACCGCTTCATAATCATGACGAGTAAAGTAATCACGGCCGAACTTCGTCCAGTGATTTCTTACAATTTCACTGACTGGCTGTTTTTTTGTTGCAATTAAATTAAGCCAAAACAATACTGCCCATAAACCATCTTTTTCTCTGACATGATCAGAGCCGGTACCAAAACTTTCTTCACCACATAGGGTGATTTTTCCGGCGTCTAATAAATTACCAAAAAATTTCCAACCGGTGGGCGTTTCATAACAGGGTATGTTCATCGCTTTGGCGACTCGATCAACGGCTCTACTGGTAGGCATTGAACGTGCCACACCTGAAATACCCTTCGCATAAGCAGGAATACAGTCAGCATTAGCGGTTAATATCGCTAAACTGTCACAAGGATTAATGTAAAAGGCTTTACCCAGCACCATATTTCGATCGCCATCTCCGTCTGAAGCCGCGCCAAAATCAAGTGGGTCATCGCCATGGAGTAATGCAACAAGCTCATGGGCATGAACTAAATTGGGATCAGGATGTCCGCCACCAAAGTCAGTTAATGGTATGCCATTAATCACAGTGCCCGTTGGAGCACCTAATCGTTTTTCTAAGATCTCTTTCGCGTAAGGACCATTTACCGCATGCATAGCATCAAAGCACATACGAAAATCACCCCGTTTGAACAAACCCTTCATTAAATCAAAGTCAAACATCGATTCCATCAAGTTGGCATAATCACTAACGGGATCAATAATATCAATTTGGGTCTGTTCGACCTGCGTTGTACCTAATTGATCGAGTGCAATATCTGTCGTGTCAATAGTTTGATAATGTGTCATTGACAAGGTTTGTTGAAAAATTGCTTCGGTCAGTTTTTCGGAGGCGGGCCCGCCATTTTCGCCATTGAATTTAATGCCAAAGTCTTCGTCTGGCCCTCCGGGATTATGACTTGCAGACAAGATAATACCGCCGCAGGCTTTATTTTTTCTGATCACACAAGACGCTGCTGGCGTTGATAAAATACCGTTTTTACCTACCAAAACTTGAGAAAACCCATTGCCGATTGCCATTTGGATAATCACTTGTATCGCTTCGCGATTATAAAAGCGGCCGTCCCCACCTAATACCAGCATTTTACCCGTACAAGGTGAAATGGTGTTAAAAATGGCTTGAACGAAATTTTCCAAGTACCCTGTTTGTTGAAATTCGGTGACTTTTTTTCGTAAACCTGAAGTACCCGGTTTTTGATCGTCAAATGCTTGGGTGCTAACGTGTTTAATTGTCATTTTTATCCTTAAGAATTAAAGAATGCATACGGTGTGGATAATCACACTTGATAATGATAGACCTAACTATTTGCTCGCCTGCCATTCAAAAACAAGGGTTGCAAGCGGTGCAATAGCTAACGACAAATGGTTCGGTTGACCCGCAAAGGCTGTATTTTTTGAGCTAACACCACCGCCATTACCAACATTACTACCACCATATTTACTGCTGTCAGTGTTTAAACATTCTCGGTAATAGCCAGACATAGGCACACCAACACAATAGTGTTCGTAATTGCTGGGTGTAAGGTTAACGACAATTAAGGCCGGTGCCGTCCCTTTTTTCCCTTTTCTTAAGTAAACCAATATTGATTGTTGACTATTTTGTGAGTCTAGCCATTCAAATCCATTGCTATCGCAGTCCAATTCGTGCAATGCAGGAATGTGTCGATAAGCGTGGTTAAGATCTTTTATTAAATGTTGAACACCTAAGTGGAGTTGATTTTCAAGTAAATGCCAATCTAAACTTTGGTCATGATTCCACTCATTACGTTGAGCAAATTCGCCCCCCATAAAGAGTAATTTTTTACCTGGATGTGTCCACATAAAACCGTAATAAGCACGTAAGTTGGCAAATTTTTGCCAATCATCACCGGGCATTTTACTCAATAATGACCCTTTCCCATGCACCACTTCATCATGACTTAATGGCAAAACGAAGTTTTCGCTAAAACTGTAAACTAAACTAAAGGTCATTTCGTTATGATGATGTTGACGGTGAATCGGATCACGTTCCATATACTTTAAGGTGTCATTCATCCAACCCATATTCCATTTAAAACCAAAGCCTAAGCCACCACTACCGACCGGTTTAGAAACACCCGGCCAAGCAGTTGACTCTTCGGCAATCATCATCACACCAGGATGCTTTAAATAAGCTCGGCTATTGACTTGTTGCAATAATTCAATGGCTTCTAAATTTTCTCTTCCACCATGAACATTAGGTAACCACTGTCCTGGTTCTCTGCTGTAATCTAAATACAGCATTGAGGCAACAGCATCAACCCGTAAGCCATCAATATGAAATTGATCTAGCCAGTAAATAGCATTGCTGATCAAATAACTTTGCACCTCAGAACGACCATAATTATAAATAAGCGTTTTCCAATCTGGGTGGAAACCTTTACGTAAGTCTTGGTGTTCATATAAACATGAACCATCGAATTTACCAATGCCATGTTCATCGGTGGGAAAATGCCCTGGAACCCAGTCAAGTAGTAAGCCAATGCCAGCTTTATGACAGCAATCAACGAAATATTTAAAATCGTCTGCGCTGCCAAAGCGTGAAGTAGGCGCAAATAAGCCGATGGGTTGATACCCCCAAGAGCCATCAAATGGGTATTCACTGACAGGCATAAGTTGAAGATGGGTAAAGCCCATTTCTACTGTGTATGGGATTAATTGTTCGGCTAACTCACGATAGGTTAAATAATTAGGTGAATGTTCTGCTTTAGTCTGATCCTCTGCGTTTCTTTTCCAAGAGCCTAAATGCACTTCGTAGATAGACACAGGGCCTTGATAATGATTTGACGAATTGACTCGTTCACGCATCCACTGACCATCTTGCCATTGATATAAACTGTTCTTGACAACTTTTGATGCGGTTCCGGGTGAATTTTGCATTTCAACACCGTAAGGGTCGGCTTTTAATGGCTGAAGGTCTCCATTTTTATCGGCTATTTCATATTTATAACTGGCATCAGTGATAAGATTGGGAATAAAAATTTCCCACACACCCGCTGCCGGATGTTTTCGCATAACATGGTGTCTGCCATCCCAAAAGTTGAAATCGCCGACCACCGATACTCTGCTAGCATCAGGTGCCCATAAAACAAAATGAGTGCCTTTGACCTGATCCACTTCAAACTCGTGAGATCCCATCCATTGGTATACTTTTTCGTGTGTACCTTCACAAAAAAGGTACATATCATCATGATTAATCAGCGAATGATAACGGTAAGGGTCTTCTACAAGGCGAGTTTCATTTTTATAGCAAACACGTAAACAGTAGTGAAAACTATTACGTCGACGACCTAATTTACCTTCAAAAAGTCCAGCTTGATCAACTAAATTGAGTACCGCCACCGATTGATTAGTTTTACTGTCGATAACCTCGACACTAAGTGCTTCGGGCAAAAATACGCGAACAATTAATCCTTTCTCAGTTGGGTGTTTATGAATGCCCAACACCGAGAATACATCTTGATGTTTCGCATTAATAATTGCTGAAACTTCATCGTAATCTAACAAGCTTGTTGCTTGGTTATCCATTTTATTTTCCTAATATAGCGTTCAAACACCCTGCAATTTAAAGTCTCCCGACTAAAGGGTCTAATAAAGTCAATCATTGCAGAGCAAGGTAACGTCAATGCGATTAACATTACCCGCTAGCTCAAGACATTATCGATTATTAGTTTTTATTTATCTTTTTCAGCAAGGACAGCGAGCATATCTCGTGTGACTAATACCACACCTTTGTCAGTAACCCTGAAGCCATTAGCCCTATCATTGTCATGATCTATACCAATTTCCATGCCCTCAGGAATAAAGCAGCTCCGGTCGATAATCGCTTTTTTAATTTTACAACCTCGATTGACAATGACACCAGGTAAAATAACGGCTTCATAAATCTCACAGTAAGAATTAACTTTTACTTTTGAAAAGACTAACGAACGTTTGACCGTGGAGCCAGAAATAACGACGCCGCCTGATACCGTAGAGTCAATTGCTATTCCACGGCGACCTTCTTGATCAAAAACAAATTTAGCCGGTGCTGTTTGCTCTTGAAAGGTCCAAATAGGCCAGTTTTCATCGTACATATTAAGCTGCGGCTCTGGCTCAACTAATTCCATATTAGCTTCCCAGAATGAGTCTAGCGTACCAACATCACGCCAGTAGGGTTGTTTAACACTATCCGGGTCTTTAAATGGGAAGGCAAAAACGCGATGAGATTCGATTATTCTAGGAATAATATCATTACCAAAGTCGCCACTTGAACCTTGTTCGGCGGCATCTTTTTCTAATTGTTCAAACAAAAATTCGGTATTAAACACATAATTGCCCATTGAAGCGAGTGTAATACCGGGTTTACCTGGCACCTCTGACGGTTTTTCTGGTTTTTCATCAAACCGGCAAACACGGCTTTGTTCATCAACGGTCATTACGCCAAAAGCACCTGCAGCTTCCTCTGTGGCTACTTCAATACAACAAACTGTCATATCAGCACCATTTGCCACATGTTTTGCTAGTAATGGCCCATAATCCATACGGTAAACATGATCTCCTGATAAAATCATCACATATTTAGGGAGTTCGTGTCTGATAATATCAATATTTTGAAATACCGCATCGGCAGTGCCCAGATACCAACCATCACCTTTTTGCTGTGATGCGGGTAAAATTTCAATTGACTCACCTAATTCTTTTTTGAAATGTCCCCAACCTCGACTAATATGGCGAATAAGCGAGTGCGATTTATATTGAGTGGCAATACCTATTCGTCTAATACCGGAATTAATGCAGTTTGATAATGGGAAATCAATGATCCTAAACTTACCACCAAAAAAAGTAGCTGGTTTTGCTCTTCTGTCCGTTAATTCAAACAATCGAGACCCTCGGCCTCCGGCCAACACTAGTGCATAAGTATCTTTGGTTAAATTACTGATCCTTCTTTCTTCATAACTTGGCATAACGCTTCCTTTTATAAACATTAATTAAGGTGCATAAAACAGCTTTTTTACTTTTCACATTCTACATTTAAAATTAAATAATTAAACTATAGCTTCCAAATTTCATCTCGATATTGTCTGATTGTATTATCGCTCGAAAACACCCCACTAGCTGCAGTGTTTAAAATACTCATTTTGGTCCACAGTGTTTCATTTTTATAAGCTTTATCAACGCTTCGTTGCGCCTCAAAATAACTGTCAAAATCATAAGCGGTTAACCACATATCATTAGGGTCACGAATGGTATTGATGATTGAATCAAAAATACCAGGCTCAAATAAATTAAAGTGACCACTCTCTAACAAATGCATTACTGCTGATAATGTTTCAGAATTATCAATAATGGTGTTAGGTTGATAATTTTTTAGAATAGAAGAAATCTCATCGGCCTGAGCACCAAAAAGGAAAAAATTATCTGCTTCAACCGCATCTCTGATTTCAATATTTGCACCATCCAAAGTACCAATAGTTAGCGCACCATTCATCATAAACTTCATATTACCTGTACCCGAGGCCTCTTTACCTGCGGTGGATATTTGTTCTGACAAATCAGTGGCCGGACAAATAATTTCCATTGCAGAAACATTGTAATTAGGAATAAAAGCGACCTTCAAGAATTTAGATGCTTTGGCATCTAAATTAATCGTGTCAGCAACATTATTAATTAATTTAATAATTTCTTTGGCCATCACATACCCTGGTGCAGCTTTACCGCCAATAAGTACACATCGGGGAGTAATGTTAGCGGTATCGCCTTTACGAATAAGATCGTATAAACCTATAACATGTAAAATATTAAGCAATTGACGCTTGTACTCATGAATACGTTTGACTTGTACATCAAAGAGCATATCAACGTCAAATTTTACCCCTGTTGTTTGTTCTACATAGTTAGCTAAAACCGTTTTGTTGGCTTTTTTACTCTCACGCCACTGCTCTTGAAAAGCGTTGTCATCTGCAAATTTTCGTAATAAAGCAACCTCAGAGAAGTCGCCAACCCAGGTTTTCCCTATTTTGCTAGAGATAAGCACTGAAAGACTTTTATTGCAATGGGATAACCAACGACGAGGAGTAACACCGTTTGTTTTATTATTGAATTTTTCAGGCCATAGTTGATAAAAATCGTTAAATAGTCCGGCTTTTAATAATTTAGTATGTAACGCCGCCACACCATTAACCGAATAACTGCCGACAATAGCTAAATGTGCCATTCTCACTTGTGGCTCATGTCCTTCTTCAATTAACGACAAGGCGCGCTGCTTTTTGGCGTCTCCCGGCCATGCAACAGCCACCAATAAAAGAAAGCGTGCGTTAATTTCATAAATGATTTCTAAAATACGGGGTAACAAGTTTTCAAATAATTTAACGGGCCATTTTTCTAGTGCTTCTGGTAATAAGGTATGATTGGTATAAGCCATGGTTTTTGAGGTGATATTCCACGCATCATCCCATGGAATACTATAGTCATCCATCAAAATACGCATCAACTCGGCAACAGCGATACTAGGGTGAGTATCATTTAATTGAAAACTATTGAGCTCAATGAATTGCTCGAAATTATTACCAACAATCTCAACATAACTGTTGATGGTATCTTGCAAAGAGGCCGAAGATAAAAAGTATTGTTGTCGTAGGCGAAGTTCTTTACCATTTTCACTACTGTCATTGGGATACAGCACCATAGTGATTTGTTCAGCAAGGTTTTTTCTAGCCACTGACTCGGTATAACTACCCGCGTTAAATTCATCAAGATCAAATTCATCTGTCGCTTCAGACTTCCATAACCTTAACGTATTAACGATACCGTTTTGATAGCCAGGAATAGGCATGTCGTAAGGTACCGCAAGTACATCTTGGGTATTATTCCATTGTCGGTATTGCTGTCCACTGCGCTTAGTAATAACGTTTACCTGACCAAAAAACTTAACTCTTATGGCTTTCTCTGGTGCGGCTATTTCCCAAGGATTACCATTACGTAACCAATTATCTGGATGTTCAACTTGGTTACCATTTTTAATTTGTTGATTAAACATACCGTATTCGTAACGAATGCCATAACCAATAACAGGCAAGGACAAACTGGCACAACTATCTAAAAAGCATGCCGCTAGACGTCCTAAACCGCCGTTACCTAAACCGGCGTCATGCTCTGATTGTTCAACCTCTTCTAAATCACAACAATAGCCTTTAAGTGCATCTCGAACGGTGTCATCTAAATCTAAATTCAAAATAGCATTATTAAGGGTGCGACCCATTAAAAATTCTAACGAAATATAACCAACGCGGCGTTGATGACCTCTAGAGGCGCGCGTTTTTCTCCATTGGTCAACTAAACGATCGCGAATGGTGATGGCAAGCGCGCTATAAAGATATAAGTGCGAGTCTTGTACTTTGTCACGACCTAATGAAAAATGGAAATGTCGGGCTAAATCTTCTGAAAAAGTATGTTCATTCATTAAAACATTGTCATCAGAGACAATAATTTCACAAAGGGTGTTTGGTTTATTCATTAATCGATAAATCCTTTTTTATTTTTTTTATTTGATTTTTATGAACAATCGTTTAATAAAACAATCGTTGAAAATGGTGCCATGGTAATTAATCGCTCTGCGGGTATCAGGCGTATTTCTTTTTGCTCAGCATCGGAGGTAGTATCAATCATTACCTGCCAATGCGCTATGGTATCAATGTTGGGTAGTTGAAATTCTATCGGCTCTGTACCCGCATGAAAAAGACATAAGAGTACAGGGGCAGATGGCGCTTTGCCTTGTATCAAATAACCTAACGTTGCGGCATGGTGAGAATGCCAATTATCTTTTTGCATGGCATATCCTGACGGATGCAGCCAGGTAATGTTAACGGTAGACTTCTTATCATCATGATGAATGAAGCGATCATAGGCTAACATAGGGAAACGTTTTCTTAATTGACTTAAACTTGCTAAAAAAGGCGTTAGTTGTTCGGCATATAAGGCATTATCATCCCAACTTAACCAATTGATGGCATTGTCTTGGCAATACGCATTATTGTTGCCTTTTTGGCTACGTCCAACTTCATCACCAGCGAGCAACATAGGTACGCCTTGAGAAAGCATCAAGGTTGCTAGCATATTTTTTATTTGTCGTAAGCGTAGCGTTAAAATATCTTTATCGTTGGTTTCACCTTCTACGCCATGATTATTGGCAAAATTATCAGAGTGTCCATCTCTGTTGTTCTCACCATTGGCTTCATTATGACGGTCTTGATAACTGACTAAATCATGCAGGGTGTTGCCATCATGGCTACAAAGGAAATTAATACTGGCAAAAGGCTGACGGCCACTTTGTTCAAAAATATCACTTGAGCCATGAATTCTGCGGGCAAATTCGGGCAATAACCCTTTGTCACCTCGCCAATAACGCCTAACGGTGTCTCTATAACGGTCGTTCCATTCAGACCACGGCGAAGGAAACCCACCTAATTGATAACCTCCAGGGCCAATATCCCAAGGTTCAGCAATCACTTTGACACTATTGAGGATAGGGTCTTGTAATATAGCATCCAAAAAGCCATTACTCTTGTCAAAACCATGTACTTCACGACCTAGAATAGTGGCTAAATCGAACCTAAATCCGTCAACACCCATCACTTGAACCCAATAGCGTAAACTGTCCATCACCATCTGTAACACACGAGGATGGCTAATGTTTAAGGTGTTACCACAACCGGTATCATTAATATAATATCGAGGCTGTGTTGGGTTTAAACGATAGTAAGAGCTGTTGTCTATGCCTCTAAAACTCAAGGTAGGGCCTAACCAATTACCTTCACACGTATGGTTATAAACCACATCGATGAGCACTTCAAAACCGGCTTGATGAAGTTCATCAACCATGCGTTGAAAATCTTTTATTTGATCTTGGTTTAAGTAATCTTTATGGGGAACAAAAAAAGCAAGTGAGTTATAGCCCCAGTAATTAGACAGCTTTTTATCCGCTAAGAACTGCTCAGAAATAAATTGCTGAACAGGTAATAGTTCTATAGTGGTTATGCCTATAGCACGGTAATGAGCAATCATCGCAGGATGACTTACCCCTAAAAACGAACCCCGTAAATGTTCAGGAACTTTTAGATTTAGTTGAGTTAAGCCTTTTACATGGCCTTCATAAATAACCGTGTTTTGCCAAGCAATAGGCTTCCTTGGCACAAGAGGCAACGTTGAATCGGTAACAACCGCTTTGAGCATAACATCAGCGTTATCTCTATTATCAAATGATAAATCTTTTTTAGGGTCATTGAGATCATAGGCGAAATGACGATCTGACCATGAAAACCTGCCAGTTAATGCTTTGGCATAAGGGTCTAACAATAACTTGTGATGGTTAAAACGATGACCTAATTCTGGACTATAAGGCCCATAAACACGATAACCATAAACTACACCGGCTTTAGCGCCTTTAAGAAAACCATGCCAAATATTATGTTCATATGAAGGTAACACAAAGCGCATTAATTCTTTATGCCCATGTTCATCAAAAACACACAGTTCAATTTTTTCAGCATGTGCTGAAAAAATGGCAAAATTAACACCAGAATGATCAACAGTGGCGCCTATTGGATAAGCGTTTCCAGGTTCTATTTTATATTGTTCCATTTTTCCTCGGTAACAAAATATACTAACGTTGAGTGTACATTGCTGAAAAAAAACGATGACGAGCAAAATGTAACACTAAAAACTAAACGGCAATTAAATAATAGCTTTTAGCTTAGTTTTTTTAAGGCGTGGTATTTACCACACTATTCTCACTACCAAAGGCATTAGGTAGATAACGATCGGCTTTATAATCATTTTCCCATTCACTGTCATTTAACAAGTAACGAAAATGAAAAGTTTCACCTTTTGGCAGCTTTACCTTGGTTTTAAAACTCTGTGTTTTTTTATTAAACTTCATTTCAACCGCTTGCCAGTTGTTAAAATCACCAAGCAAGGCTGCCGATATCACACCACTTCGATTAAATTCAAAGGTGACTTCCGCTTCGTCTTTAGTTTTAAAATATTTTTTAGTTAGCATTGTTATTCTCCATAAATCATGTTTAATCAACTTTACATCACTAATTTTGCTTTATTTCAGTGCGAAATTTCACAAGTTTGCATCATTGATGTGCATGTCGGTATTAAGTAGTCATTTTTGATGACCAATAGATGAAAAGCATAAATCAAGCCTAATATAAAACTAATAACTTTTCATGACACTAATAATAACCTTTAGTTGAAAAATAACCATTAACTTCATTGTAATTAAATTACACTTTTGCAAAATAAAAACAACATAAGCATTTAGTTACACTTTATTTACTTC
>Ga0307492_10000711_pt1 | contig 13881 bp, 8 predicted proteins | sample SI3LmetaG_FD_202365 | JGI IMG/M metagenome (GOLD analysis project Ga0307492, IMG submission 202365) | Sea-ice brine microbial communities from Beaufort Sea near Barrow, Alaska, United States - SI3L | ecosystem: Environmental > Aquatic > Marine > Coastal | place: USA: Alaska | collected 2017-05-06 | reverse complement strand
CGCAGTACTAAGCCATGAGTCATAACAACTAGGCTTCCTTGCATGTTCTGATAGGTTGTCAAAACAAATTCCCATGCAAGATTAACTCGTTCTATAAACTGTTGTTGGGTTTCACCGTTGGGTGGGGTATAAATTTCATCAAAAATATCAGCATCAATCTCTGCATAAGCCTTGCCACGTAAATCGCCAAAACTTCTTTCTCTAAGCAACGGTTGTAGGCTAAAGGAAGATTGTTGTATTGCATGAAGTGGGGCTGCTGTTTGTTGGGTGCGTATATAGTCACTGCAGATTATATTCTCTATAGAAATATCCTGAAACGCCTGAGCAAGTTGCTTGGCTTGTTGATGCCCCAGATCTGAAAGAGGAGTATCAGGCGTTTGTAGAATTCTATCTCTGTTGCCGTTTGTTTGGCCGTGGCGGATAAGATAGATAGACATTAAGCAAATACCACTGTTTTGCTCTTGTGAATGATCACGCGATCTTCTAGATGGTAACGCACACCATTAGCTAAGGCGGTTTTTTCACAGTTTTTACCTTTACGCACCATGTCGGCTGACGTGTCGCTATGGCTAATACGCATAACTTCTTGTTCAATAATCGGGCCTTCATCTAAATCGCTAGTCACATAATGGCAAGTGGCTCCGATTAACTTAACGCCACGGTTATAAGCTTGCAAATAAGGTTTGGCACCAGCAAAAGAAGGTAAAAAGCTGTGATGAATATTAATTGCTTTACCCGCTAACTTCTTGCAAAGGTGATCGGGGATAATCTGCATAAATCTAGCAAGAACAGTTAAGTCAGCTTGATAGGCTTCAATGAGTTTCTCTACCTCAGCAAAGGCCTTTTCTTTTGGTTGGTCTTTAAAATCTACCCAGTGAAATGGGATGTTATGCCAGTCTGCAAATTGTTTCATTTGCGGATGATTGGAAATAATACAAGGGATATCACAATGTAATTCACCACTGTGCCAGCGATGCAAAATATCCATTAAACAATGAGATTCGTGGCTTGCCAACATCACTACTTTTTGTTTTTTGTGTGAATCAGCAATTTTCCAATGCATTTGAAATTTTTCAGCAATAGGCTCAAAAGATTGCTTTATGTTTTGCAAACTCATACTCATTGATTCGGCTTTGATCTCGTGGCGCATAAAAAAGCGGCCCGTTTGCTGATCAGTATGATGGTTAGCCTCGACGATAGTGGCATTTTGTTGAGCCAAAAACTGACTTACTGCTGCGACTAACCCTATTTGATCTGGGCAATCAATGACTAACCTAAACGTTTGTTGCATAACTCATAAAACCTTGATTTCCTTTACTGCTTATTGTCACCCGCTAAAGCCTATGGGGTAAAGAACAAAAATCGCTATTTAAGATTGTGTAGCTCATCTACAGGTGTGAAATTTCAGTTTTCTTCAATGCCTTGGTAAAAAGATAATCGTCTTGTGTAAATTATAAGCCCTTATATTGATGAAATGGTACGAAATGCACTTTTTCAAGTGTAAAGAAAACTATAAATCGGACTAAATGATTGGTAGAGTAATATTGGATATATTTTTTGTGGTTTACACAGACTGCAGATATAAATTAAATAAGACTTGCCATAAGGCAGCACCTTTTATTTTCTAAACGGGAACTCATATGAACAAATCATTTTTAAACTCGCTCAAGAAGCGTCCTTTAGCTCATGCTATTGGTTTTGTATTGGCAGCCAATACAGTTAGCGTATTCGCTCAAGAAGCAGAAGTTACTGATACAGTTAGTGTATTCACTCAAGAAGCAGAAGTAACTGAAGAAGATCAAGTTGTTGAAGAAAAAATTGTCATTACCGGCTCACGTATTCGTGGAGGCGGATTTGATGAAGCTCGGCCAGTTGATATTATTTTAGCTGATTCAGCAATTGGTCAAGGTATTACTGACCTAGGTTCTTTGCTTCGCAGTTCAACTGTCGCCTCTGGCTCTCAGCAAGTGACTGCTGCGTCATCTACCGCCTTTGTTCAAAATGGTGGGGAAGGATCTCAAACTTTATCTTTGCGTGGGTTGGGTGCCAACCGTACTTTAGTTCTTTTAAATGGCCGTAGAGCTGGGCCTGCGGGAACACGCGGTGGAGTCTCTGCTTTTGATTTCAACGTCTTACCGCTTTCAGTAGTTGAACGTGTAGAAATTCTTAAAGATGGCGCATCTTCAGTTTATGGTTCTGATGCCGTTGCAGGTGTTGTGAATATCATCACTAAACAAGCTGATGGTGCTAATATAGACGTGTCTTTTGCTCAACCTAGTGAAAATGGAGGGGAGCAGTTTAGAATTAATGGTACTTACGGGGCGACCTTCGAAAAAGGGTCATTCAGTATTACTGCTGATTATCAAAAACAAGGTGAATTAGCAAAAGGAGATCGGGATTTCTTTAACTGTGGTGAACAATATATATTTGATACAGCCTCAGGTGAACGTGCTGATACCATCGATCCAAGAACTGGCTCTGCACATTGTAACGATTTACTTTGGGGGCACGTTTGGCTTTATGATTATCAAGGTGATGGGGGCAATGTACCTCGTGGTGCTAAAGCACAGTATGACTACGATGGTGATTTAGGTAACTATATTCCTGGTATTACCAGTGACCCAACTAATTCTGGCTTTTTATCAGCGCCAGAAAATTGGTATTTAGTCAATTATGATCAAGCATCTGATGGTGTTTCAAATGCAGATCATCCTTTCCAAGATGCCTCATCGTTAATTCCAGAGATAGAAATTGCCTCAGTCTATGCTCAGGCTGAATATGAGATTACCGACAATATGATGGCCTATGGTGAGATTTTGTTGAATCGCCGTAAGTCAGAATCAAACGGCTATCGTCAATATTGGAGTTACGTTTATAACGAAACTTTCTTTGGTACTAACTCATTAAGTGAAGGTTGGAGCGGTGACCAATGGTTAAGCCCTACCGCTATTACTGATCATTCAGACTCAGGTCAAACGGTAGATTATGCCCGTTTTGTTGTCGGTTTAACTGGCGATATCGGTGATTGGTATTATGATATTTCTTATCAGAATAGTCATTCTGATGGCGAATACCGCAATGACATTATTTATAACGATTCTATTGAAGACCAAAACTGGTTGAGTGGCTCGTGTGAGGGTTCAACAACCTCTGTCCGTGGTGTTGATTGTATTGATATTCCTTGGTTAGACCCACAATTGCTCGCGGGTAATGTGTCTGATGAGGTTCGTACATTTATATTTGGTCAGGACATTGGTCGTACCATTTATAAACAAAGTACCCTAGAGGCATTCATTTCTGGTGACTTGCTTGAATTACCAGCTGGTCCTGTTTCAGCTGTATTTGGTGCTAGTTATCAAAAAGACGAAATTGAAGATACCCCAGGAGAACAAACATTACAGTCCAACGCATGGGGTGCATCATCAGCAGGGATAACCGCTGGTAAAGATAAAACAACAGCGGTGTTTACAGAGCTAAATATTCCGTTGTTAGAAGATGTGTTTTTAGTACAAAGCCTTGATCTTGAGTTGTCAGGTCGTTACACCGACGTTGACTCCTTTGGTGATGACACTACTTATAAAGTGGGCGTAAACTGGGCCTTAACAGATGCATGGCGTGTTCGTGCATCGAAAGGAACATCTTTCCGCTCTCCAGCTTTGTTCGAGTTATTCTTGGCCGATCAAACAAGCTTTAGCGGACAACGTGCAATTGATCCTTGTATTAATTGGGGAGACAACTTAGCCACCAATTCAATTACTCAAACTACAGCGGATAATTGTGCGGCAGATGGCTTAGCAGAGGACTTTAATGGTGGCGCAATATCAGCAACTATCGTTACAGGTGGTGGTGCGGGTGTTTTAGAAGCTGAAACTTCAACGTCTAAATCAATTGGTTTAGTGTGGACTCCTGATTTTGCTGACTTGAGTGTTTCAATTGACCACTTTGATTTTGAGATTTTAGGTGAAGTCACTCAATTAGGTGCTTCTAATATAGTGGGTCGTTGTTATAGCTCTGAATTTTTTGGTAGTGATCCTATATGTGATCAGTTTGAGCGAGACTCTGGCGACCAACGTATTGTAGAAGTACGTGATAGCTTTATTAACATTGCTTCTCAGATAAACAAAGGTTACGACGTAGCGCTTAAATATTCTGTAGATGTTGACGGTGGGGCTTTACGTTTTGATACTCAGCACACTTTCCAAACAGATGCCGAACAAGGGCTGTTTGAGGATACAGTGATTGACACTAATGGTGAGTTTGGTGATCCAAAACATACTGCTACCTATAACGTAAGCTTTGATAAAAATGATTGGAGTTTAAATTGGAACGTCAACTACATTGGTGCTGTTACCAATGAGCAAAGCTATTTTAATAGAACTGGGGCGAATACGGTTACTACTCGTGGACGTACTGTTGATGTGGTTTTACGTAGCGATAGTGTTATGTATCATTCGTTCTCGTATACCCGTGATTGGTCCGATACTGGTTTAACCACTGTAATTGGTGTTGCCAATGCGTTTGATGAGGCACCTCCACGAGTAACTACTCTTAATTTGGGTGAGCTCAACACAGAAGGTAATTCAGCATTCTACAGTCAATATGATTGGTTAGGACGTCGTTTCTTTGTAAACGCAACTTATAACTTCTAATTTTTTGGTTAGTTTAAAAAAGCCGACTTAGGTCGGCTTTTTTTATGTTAATTTATCAAGTTAGTAACGTTAATTTGCTATATAAAGAGTGCGTCATGCCTAGAGTTGTAATCAAACAAGATAACTTAAATGTATTAAATAAAGATTTTGCTCAGTCATCTTTAATACACCCCGTTTTTCTAAATTCAGTACCTAAATGTGGTACACATTTAGTGCGTAATATTTTTCGTATGTTTGTGCCAGTTGAACAGCAATATCACGATACCTTTGTGCAAATTCCCGTGCTGCAGCAACACAAAAAAGCTTTTGACCCAGCGTTTCCTAAATTGAGTTGGGGGCATTTGTTATTTTCAGACGATTCGGCCATTGCGCTTAATGCCGCTCAGCATATTGTATTAGTCAGAGACCCGTATTCATGGGTGTTGGCCAGAGCTCGTTTCTTTTTGTCTGACGCTTTTCAGGGCTCACTTGAACATTTAAAAGGCGGTAAGGTATCAATTGAAGAAGTGTTGAATATGATGATATTTGGCATTTATCAAAAAGCACCCACAATGAATGAAATATATACTCATAATTCTGTGGCTTGGCTAGGTACAGGCGTGAAATTAGTGAAATATGAAGACGTGGTAAAACATTTAAGAGGCATAGAAAAACCTGCCGCTAAATTGTTCTTTGAAGATTTGTTGTCAGTGTTAGGCATGTCATCACTGCCTGATGATTGGCAACAAAGAATTGAAATTGGCTCTGATCGTGAGCAAAGTGGTACTGCAAGAGAAAATCTTGCCGGCCATATTGCAGAACTACCTGAGGAATTGCCATTAGAGCAAAAGCAATTAGTCGAATATGCCGCCCCCGGGTTACGCAGAATATTGGGTTACATGTAATTACAGAATCAAAGTATTGATAGTTTATAAAGGTCTAAAGTGAATAAGAAACCCAGAAAAGTATTGATTGTAGGTGGTGGTTCAGCAGGTTGGATGACTGCAGCTTATTTAAATGGCGCATTGAATCATAAGGGGCAGCAGCAAAATGTAGATATTCGTTTATTGGAGTCTCCAGATATTCCAAGAATATCTGTGGGTGAAGCCACTATACCGTCTATTCGTCATCTATTAGCTGTGGTGGGTGTCGATGAAATTGAGTTTATGCGCGCCACTGATGCCACCTTTAAACAATCCATCAAATACGCCAACTGGGTGCACAAAGACAACACTTTTTATCATCATCCTTTTAGTCGTATGCAAATTCATCCTATTGATTATTCTGGTGAACGCTGGCTTAAAAGTGATCGCAAAATTCCTTTTATGGAAACCTGCTCCACTCAACCCCTTATTTGTGAAATGGGCCTGTCTGCTCGTATGCTGACAGACTGGGATATGGGGCAGCCACTTAGTTATGCATATCACATGAATGCACAAAAGTTTGCAGATTATTTGCGGGACTTTTCAGTAAAAAGAGGTGTGACTCATACCTTGGCCAATCTGATAGATGTAGAGATGGAATCAGATAAGAAAATTACTGCAGTGATCACCGACCAAGGTGAACGAATAGAAGCGGATTTGTTTGTAGATTGTACTGGCTTCAAAGCCAAGCTAATCGAAGAGAAAATGAAAGTGGGTTTTGAAGATTGTTCACAATGGCTTTTGTGCGATCGTGCAGTGACGATGCACATCCCCTACGATAAATTTTATCCAGGTATGATCAGGCCCTACACCACAGCCACTGCCTTATCTAACGGCTGGATATGGGATATTCCCATGAAAACTCAACGTTCTGTGGGGTATGTGCACTCTAGTGCATTTATCAGTGAAGAGGATGCTGAGAAAGAGATGCGTGCCTATCAAGGGCCAGGTTGTGAGGATTTACCCTCACGCATAGTCAATTTTAAGGTTGGTCGTCGTGAGCAAAACTGGGCGGGAAACTGCGTGGCAATAGGTCTGTCAGGTGGATTTATTGAGCCTCTTGAATCAACAGGTTTGTACTTAAGTGACCTAGGCGCTGTGATGTTAGCGGAACATTTTCCTTATGAAGACAGCCATATGGATGTTATGGCTGAACGTTATAATCGTATTTTATCTAACCGATATTATGAAGTACTTGATTTTATCAATCTGCATTACTGTATGACAAAAAGAACCGATACGGCTTTTTGGCAAGAAGTACAAAAATCAGAACGTATAAATCCCCGTTTACAAGCTAAGTTGGATTTTTGGCGGGTAAAACCACCTAGTTCAGCTGATTTTGAAGACGCTACTTTTTCCGGAACAGGTGCTCATGGCCATAATGCTGTTGATACGGCTGCATTATGGAATCATCAAAGTTATGAGTGTATTTTATACGGAATGGGTTTTTTAAAAGAAGAATGTGATGAAAGGTATGGTACAAACCGCCCACCAATGAATCTTCAACCCATTATGTATCAGCGTTTAACTGCCGCAAAAGCAAAACTGCCGCCACATGCCTTTTGGCTAAAACAAGCTGTGGGCATGAATGATTATCCAACTGCAAATAAACCCGCGGGCTGGATATAAACTGGGCCATTAGCGCCCAATGATGTTTGTATGACAAAATTCAATATAGGCAGTACATATTTTTGCAAAAACATCGTTATGATCTATTAACTATGAGCTAAAATACTGTCTCTATCGACTCCATGTTTGAAGGCCTAAGACGTAAACTGATTCTATTATATACATCAAAATCAACGGAGAGAATTGTTAATGATCATTACTGAACGCTTCGTGTTCATTCATATGCACAAGACGGGCGGTCAGACATTGAATGACATCATTAAGCGCTGTATTCCAACGCATCAGGTTATCGGTTACCACTATCCCAGTAAAGAAGTGCCAGCAGATTCTGCTACCTTGCCTCTAGTTGGAATAGTGAGAAACCCCTGGGACTGGTATATCTCCTGGTACGCTTTCAACAATGGCCCGAAGGTACGTAATCCATTGTTTGCCATTGTATCAAATAATGGTAAGGCCAATTTAAATACGACCATCAGCAACCTTATTAACCTCGGCTGCGATAGTGCTCTGAGCAAGCAACATAGGCAACAGCTTATTCAAGTCTTACCAGAGACGCTTGAGCAAAACCGTGGGGTAGGGCTGACTAAGGACGATATCCGTAATTTTAGCGATAATAATATAGGTTATTACAGTTGGATGTTCCAGCGTATGTTCGGCAATTATTCATCAGATAAAACCCATATTGGAAGATTCGAAAACCTACAGCAGGATTTCCTCGATATTATGCATAATCTTGCCGTGGATCAGACACAATCGATCCAAGATGAACTCAGTAAACGAGAACGTAAAAATGTCTCGAACCACAGTCATTACTCACACTATTACAATGTTACTCTGCAAAGGCTAGTTGCTGAGAAAGAGGGACAGTTAATCGATTACTTTGATTATAAATTCGAAACTGTTGGACCCTCTGAAAATACCCATGAAAATAGAACTAATGCTGCGCAGACTAGCAACCAAGGTTTTCAGAAGCTGCTAGGTAGAGCCAGCAACTATCTGAAACTACACGAAAATTTTGATGTAGAGGCTATCAAGGATGTTTTGGCGAAAGTGCCTGATGCTAAATGGCGTGAGTCAGGGCGGGAAAAACGGTTTGAGATCCATCGCGATACCGAGGCATTACTGCTAATCAAATTCGAAGATTTTCGCTTTACCACTCCAAAATTTTCCGAGCTTTATGCGCAGTTCAGAGAGGTAACCCAACCACTGGTTGATCATATTGCAAAATACTATCAGGATAATGGCTTTGTAGGGAGAATGGTATTCGCAAAACTTCTGGCTGGCGGTAAGATAATAGAGCACAGCGACTTGGGTTATTCGCTACTTAATTGCCACCGGATCCATATCCCCATTGTCACTAATGAAAATAATTTATTTTTTGTCGGTGGCGAACAAAAAAATATGCAAGTTGGTGAATTTTGGGAAATAAACAACGCAGGTCCCCATTCGGTAGACAACCACAGTGATGAAAATAGGATCCATCTTATTATTGACTGGGTACCTAATCCTGCAGGAAAATCAGTTGTTGAGGCCATCTTAGCACCTGAGCAGGATAGCGCCAAAGCGTTACAGCCCATTGATACTGAGCAACTTAATGCGATCGTGGCCGATGCCTACCAGATGCATCGCGCAGGTCAGGTGAAACAAGCTAAATCCAAATACAGAGCAGTACTGGATTTTGAACCTAAACACGTTGTCAGTAACAATCTACTTGGTTTACTTTGCCTGCAGACGGGCGAGTTCCAAAGGGCTATTGAATATATTACAACTGCCCTCTCGGTGAACCCTGACGATGCACAGGCCCATGCTAATATCGGTCTGGCATTCCAAGAACTAAAGCAGGTAGATAAAGCCCTTGCGCATTTTCAGCAATCGGTAAATCTATCGCCAAAGAATCCAGGGACACTTAATAACCTTGGCAATATGTACAAAGAATTAGGCCAGTTAACCAATGCCGTTGAATGTTATCAGAAAGCTTTGGTGATCCACGTTAGGCACCCAGAGGCCAGCCATAATCTGGGAAGCACCTTGTTGCTATTGGGCAGAAATGCTGAGGCTGTAGAAATTTTAAAACAAGCTCTCGCATTAAAACCAGACTTTAAGCCTACTCAAATTGAACTGGCCAAAGCATTGCAGGGCATAAACACAGAAATTAAATAGCCCTAACAGTCAACGTTGAGGGCGATGGTTAATATAAGGGACTAAATTGTTCCTTTACCAATGTGTTTTTCAAGAAACGTCAGCATTCTTTCATACAGTTCCATACGGTGTTCTTCTTTGTAGAAACCATGTCCTTCCTTTTCTTTGACCATGAGCTCATATGGGTAACCACGCTTATCCAGTTGCTCCATTAAAAATTCAGCTTGTTCAATGGGCACCCTTTCATCTTTGGCACCATGGACTAAAAACACTGCCGCTTTTATTTTGTCAACGTTATACGCTGGTGAGCGACGTTTTAGATCTGCCTCATCAGAGCCAACTGCTTGGTTCAAATAGTTCATTCCGGATTGGGTGTTGGGAATATCCCCTTTTTCGCGGAACATTGGTAGACTGTAAACCCCTACATAACCAATGGCACATTGGTATAAATCGGGCTCTTTAACGACCCCCATCAATGCCGCATATCCACCATAAGATGCCCCATAAATGCATATTCTCTTCGGGTTTGCCAGACCCGACTCAATAGCCCAGTTAGTGGCATCAGTTAAATCATCCTGCATTTCAAGGCCCCACTTGCGATACCCTGAATACATAAACTCACGGCCATAACCTCCAGATCCCCTGAAATTTAACTGTAGTACCGCGTATCCCCGACTGGCAAGCATTTGAGCATCCGGTTCAAAACGCCAAAAATCTCTTGGACCATGTGGACCTCCATGGGGATAAACGATCAACGGTAGGTCTTTATGCTCAGTAGTGGGTAAGGTTAAGTAACCGCTCAGTTCCACCCCATCACGGGTGCTAATAGTAAAGGGTTTTACTTCAGACATTTTCTCGGGGTCTACCCAAGGTGCAGAGCTCACAATAAATTGCATTTGCTTACTATTGGTATCAAAAAGATAAAATGCGCCGGGATTCTGGGCAGAAGAAACATAGACAATCAAACGGCTTTCGTCTTTAGTGGCGCTGGTGATGTTAACCGTATCATTTGGAAAACTTGCTTGCAGCTTATCAAGCCACTTGGCCAAATTATGCTCAGACAAGGTTTTGTTGTAGGTGCGGTCAGGGGCAATTTGAGCTGCAACCAGTTGCATATCCCGGCTTAAGAATACATCGGTTAAGTCTACTTTTTCATGTCGATACAGTAATTCCATATCGTCAGAGCCGGGTTTAAGTTTAACCAAGCCTGTAACGGAAGAATCGATATCAGACAAAGCGTAAACTTCTTTATTATCCGCTGTAAATGCTATCGGTGAAATCGTGCCTTCTTTAGCCGGATACGTGGCGGAAAGCAGCCATTCTTCGCCGTTTCCATCCCGATAGTATGATTTAATGTTGTTATCATTGTCTGGGTCAACTCCGATTGCGAAACGAACGTTTTTGTCGTGATCTGCCAACAGTGAAGCCCCTCTAATCGGCGCACTGGCAGTCTTCTTAGTTCTCCCCGTGTAGATGTTCATCTCATAGGCTTTGGGGAATGATGAAACGTTCCTACTACCCCCTTGCTCAGAGACCAAAATAGTATCAGGCTCTTTAGGCAGCAAACTGAGAATTTGCATTAAAGTACGATATTTGGCGGGGCCCTGTTGCCCTTTCTTATTGTCGACGGTGCCCCATAATATCGCCTTCTTGGTGCCATCTGCATTCATCGCATAATATTCGGGAGACCCCACTGGCTGATCTAGTGCACCAATTTTCCTGGCTATTCGAATACCTATTCGCTCATCATTTAACCAGGTTAATACTGAGGGGAGTTGCCCGAGTTTGAACTCGATTGCTGAAAGTTGTTTTAAGTTTTTCACATCGATAATGGTGACCAAGGGGGTATTGTCTTCCTTGGTCATTGCCGCCGCTAGATATTCACCATTGGGTGAGATTACAACTTGTTGGAACTGTGAAAATTTTACAAAAGTATCAAGTGGGATGAGTTCATCAGCATTGACGTTATTCAACAAGCTACTAAATATGAAACACATCAACAGAGCAGTTTTGTTCATTTATTTTCCATAATTTGAAATTATTTGAAGAAAAGTATCGCATAAGTTACTGAAGGCCGTCTATTTTTTTGCGCTAGATGAAAATAAGTGGCTGCAATATTAAGGTATGAAGAAGCGTACTTCTAATAAGTTAGTAAAAGCAGATTCTGGATATTTCCTAGTGTTGAAACTTCTCTGACCTTACCAAGCAATTTCAGTATCCAAAAGGTATTTTGCCGTTTTCAAAATTTTCGTTGTAACATGCTGAAGGATGCAAAATTCTACTTAGGATTTTTTGGTAAACTTCATTATCGCTATATTGGTTTTTACTTTCACAGTTTTTCCCACATGGATAATTTCCCTGAATCGTCTGAATTGGTGAGAAAATTAGCTTCGTTTACTAAGGTAAAGCCCCATTGCTGGATTCTATCCTTGATAAGCTATGGATCTATCCTACGCAATGTTTGAACTGCTTGCTCACCAGAACCGATCGGGGAAATGTGGTCTATGATACGAACCAGACCTCCTAGCTTCACTGATGTATTTATTTTATTCATCAAAGTGGGCGAGTCAATCTTGGGCCAGCCTTGTGCGGGGGCGACGTAAAAAAGGTCGTGAAATGTGAGAACCATCAGCACTCTGTCATAACAACTGGTGTAAAGAGACAAGTCATTAGCTTCTTGGTACAACTGACTCACATTGGTTAGGTGGTCTGCTTTGTAACGTTTAAGTCATGTTTCTTCACCAGAACAACTGATATATGCATTGTTATTGTGAGCATCAACATGGCCATTATCACTGACTATAGATAAAGTTAATTCAGTGTAATCGCCACCGCCAGAAAATAAATCTAATACGTTCTGGCCATACTAAATGTCAAAAAACTCAAGGCTTTTTCTGGTTTCTGAGCTGTATCGGAAATTTTGTCTTCTGCTGTTCGGTCATATGATCCAACCGCCTACTTATATAAATAAGTTGCCAAGCACTGAGCCGTGGAAATGCTAAAATTGATTAATATGAGTAGGCTTTAATAAGGTTCACCTTAGTTTACCCTGAAGTTAAGGTTCAAAAGTGCAGCCTGTGTCGTTAAGTTGCCGATATTTAGGATGAGTGATTACTTCTTTATGCTGATTGTTATAACAACAACATTATTTATTCATAGTCCAAGACTTTCGAATGGGGTAATAGACGCCTTGCGGACTGGATTGTGATTCAAACAAATGGAATTGACCGGCACGCCACTGGAAGCTTGCAGGAAAAATAGGGGCTGGTGGGCTAACAGTGCATTGTCGAGCTAACGTTAAATGTGCAATATAATCCTGCTCGTGAAGTATTAACCCAGACATATTGGCTGCTGTGTGAATATGTTTAGCGAGTATTAGATGTTCTGTCGCTGTGTGCTTGCAACCTAACCAAAACGCCTTAGGTTTTTGCCAGTAACCCAGTTGATTGAGAGAAACATCAAAGGCTTTGATGCTGGGCATGTCATCAATAAGGCGGTTTATGGTATCCAGCTGTTTGACGGATACTATACCCAAAAAAGCCAAGGTGACATGAAAATTGGCTGCCGGTACCGGTGCCTCAAAGTGAGGAAATGCTTTATTTCGCCAAACCTCTATCGCTAATTTAGTTTTGACGTCGGGTGCTAAACCAAAAAATGCGCGCATACTGTCACCCCTGATGTTTGTTACCATCTAGGTTAGATACTCTACTCACATTTTTATTTAAACCCAAAGAGATTTCATTTGTTACCTGTTGAACATATTTTAGCTGCGCTACATAAACAACTGATTGTCGGTGATGCCATTGTTGTGGCGCCTCCCGGTGCGGGAAAGTCTACGTGCTTGCCTTTGTCCCTTCTTAAATTAGATGTTTTTAAAGATAAAAAAATCATCCTGTTACAACCTAGGCGTATTGCTGTCAGAACTATTGCCTCATATTTAGCCAGCCAATTAGGAGAGAATGTTGGACAAACAGTAGGTTATCGCATTCGAGGTGAAGTGAAAGTGAGCACTAACACACGCTTAGAGATAGTTACCGAAGGAATTCTCACTCGTATGTTGCAAAATCAACCTGAATTACCTGATGTGGGTTTAGTGATTTTTGATGAGTTTCATGAACGCAGTGTTCATGCCGATTTTTCCCTTGCGCTGTGTATCGAAGTACAACAAGCACTACGAGAAGATTTACGTTTGTTAGTGATGTCAGCCACACTTGATGTTGCAGCGCTAACGGAATTGTTACCCGCAGCTAAATTGTTAGAGTCTAAGGGCAAAAGTTATCCAGTTGATATTATTTATCAGCCTGACAATTCAAAGCTACCTTTGTTTGAAAAAATCAGTAGGCTGGTTATTCAGGTTTTTCCTAATCATCAACATGACTGTTTGGTGTTTTTACCCGGTGCTTTTGAGATCAACAAAGCCGCAGATCGTTTGAGCCAGCATTTCGCAGATGAGGTTGAGGTCTTTAAATTATTCTCTGAATTATCTAAAAGTGAACAGCAGCGAGCATTGTTACCCCACCCAGCAGGCAAACGAAAAATTGTCTTAGCGACGAATATTGCTG
>Ga0307492_10000710_pt1 | contig 13888 bp, 9 predicted proteins | sample SI3LmetaG_FD_202365 | JGI IMG/M metagenome (GOLD analysis project Ga0307492, IMG submission 202365) | Sea-ice brine microbial communities from Beaufort Sea near Barrow, Alaska, United States - SI3L | ecosystem: Environmental > Aquatic > Marine > Coastal | place: USA: Alaska | collected 2017-05-06 | reverse complement strand
CACCCGGGCGCAGCGAAACACCACCGCGGTTTTTAATAAAGTCGGGCAGGGTGTGTTGGGTGTCGATATCGACCGGTTTTGGATAGGCGGCGGTATGGCAGAAAGACTGCATCACCAGATCGGCCGAGAAGCCTAAACAAGCCAGATCTTTCAGCTCATCACGCGTCATCGGGCCGGTGGTGTCCTGCGACCCGACCGTGGTCATCTTCGGCTCGCAGTACTCACCCGGTCGGATACCGACGGTGCCACAAGCCTTACCAACCATCTTCTGCGCCAGGGTGAAGCCTTTGCTGCTGGCTTCAATTTCACCTGGCCGATTAAAGACCTCGGAGGGTGCCAGACCCAGGGCTTCGCGCGCCCGGTCAGTTAAGCCACGGCCGATAATCAATGGGATGCGGCCGCCGGCACGAACTTCATCGAGCAGGACATTGGTTTTTAAGGTGAATTCGGAAATGACCGTGCCATTTTTCTCGACCTTGCCCGCATGGGGGTAGAGGTCGATAACGTCACCCATATGCATATCATCGACATCCAGCTCGATCGGCAGGGCACCAGCATCTTCCATGGTATTAAAGAAGATTGGAGCAATCTTATTGCCCAGGCAAAAACCGCCGAAACGCTTGTTGGGTGCGAACGGAATGTCCTGACCGGTATACCACAAGACCGAGTTGGTCGCCGACTTGCGCGAAGAACCGGTGCCGACGACATCGCCGACCAGAGCAATCAGATGGCCCTGTTTTTTGAGTGCTTCCAGCTGCGCGATTGGGCCCAGTTCGCCGGACTTATCGGGTGTGAGGCCATCGCGTTCCATCTTGTACATGGCCAGGGCGTGCAAGGGGATGTCGGGCCGCGACCAGGCATCCTGAGCCGGGGACAGATCATCGGTATTGCTTTCGCCGGTGACCTTAAAGACGGTCAGGGTGATTTTCTCCGGCACCGCGGGCTTTTTCAGATACCATTCGGCATCCGCCCAGGATTGCATGACCGACTTGGCGACGCTGTTGCCGGCCTCAGCCCGCTCGCGCACATCGTGAAAGGAGTCGAACATTAACAGCGTATGTTTCAGTTGTTCACCGGCTGCGACAGCCTGTTCCGGCTGGTCCAGCAGGGCGACCAGGGTTTCGATATTGTAGCCACCCTGCATGGTGCCGAGAATTCGAATGGCTTCCAGTTTGTCGATAAGAGGAGATGTGGCCTGTTCGTTGACAATGGCGGTTAAAAAACCGGCCTTGACGTAGGCGGCTTCATCGACCCCAGGTGGCACCCGTTCAACGAACAGGCTTTTGAGAAAGGCCGCATCGTCAGCAGGCGGGTTTTTGAGCAGTTCAACCAATTCTGTAACTTGCTCGACAGACAAGGGCTTCGCTGGAATACCCAAGGCGGCGCGTTCTTGTTCGTGTTTACGGTAGGCTTCAAGCACGTTTGATTCTCCATCTTAATGATTCGTAGTAGGACAGCTTGTCAGGCCGATTGAGGCCGGCGCGGTGCCGGTTGATTCCGGTGCCGTCTTGGCTGTCCCGAGGGATTCGCTTGCGTCCAGTCGTCAAGGGCGTGATGTTGCGACGATCTGCCAGGTTATCTTAACGAAAAGGGATCTGGACTCTTCTAGCCTGAAAGTCTAGTGAATCAAGGCGCCAAAGTTAAGCGAAAAACGCCTTTTCTGACTGATAGCTATTATTCATATTATGAATGGATGCTTATTTATATATTTCAAGGGCGTATTTTAGTCAGTCGATATTAACGATCTTGTGAGCTTGCAGGGTCAGGTGCCACTGCGGGTGGCTCAAACAATAGTCGATGCAGGCCCGGGTAGATTCATTATGTGAGGGCACAAGGGTCTGCGCTGTGTAGTCGTTGAGTGGACTCAGGTAGCGATAATCGGCCTGAATATCGACAAAACGTTCCGGTGGCGCATCCGCTTGCGGATACACCAATTTGAGCTCGTTACACCGGGCCAGGACCACCTCGGCGCGGCCCTTGGGGCTGATACAGACCCAGTCCAAGGCGGCGGGCAAGGCCAGGGTGCCATTGGACTCGACGGCACAGACAAAGTCCAACCGGTGCAGTTCGGCGACCAATAGATCGTCCAATTGCAGTGCCGGTTCGCCGCCGGTGAAGACCACAAAGCGATGTCCCAGGCCGGTCGGCCAGAGCGCGTTAATGGCCTGAGCCAGTGCAGCTGCCTGTTTGAACTTAGCGCCGTTCTGACCATTGGTGCCGATAAAGTCGGTATCGCAAAACTGGCATACCGATTGGGCTCGATCCTGTTCTCGGCCGCTCCATAGATTGCAGCCGGCAAAACGACAAAATACGGCCGGCCGGCCGGTGTGGAAGCCCTCACCTTGTAGGGTATAAAACATTTCTTTGACGCTATATGACATAGGCGGTTGGTGCGACCTTTTGCTGATTGTTGAGCAGTTTCTCGAATGCTGCGGGCATCAAGGGTGGGGAGTAGAGATAGCCCTGAAAAATATGGCAACCCATCTCGCGTAACAGGGCCAGCTGGATTTCGGTTTCCACCCCTTCAGCAACGGTACTGAGCTTCAATTGGGCGGCCATCGCCAGAATGGTGCGCACGATCGCCGTATCGTTCGGATCGTGTTGCATGTCACGCACAAAGGACTGATCGACTTTGAGGACATCTAAAGGCAATTTTTTCAGATAATTGAGGTTTGAATAACCGGTGCCGAAGTCATCGATGGAGAAATGCAGGCCAAAATCGCGCAATTCGTTCATGGAGGCCACAGTATGGTCGATGTTGTCGATAATCATGCCTTCGGTAATTTCCAGATCGATAATGTTCGGGGCAATCCCCTGTTCGGTGACGATGCTGCGCACGATTTGCGTGAAATTTTGCTGGCGAAATTGCTGCGGGCTGACATTGATACACATCTTGAACTGGTCGTCGATTAAGCCATCCTGATGCCAACTGGCGGCCTTGGCGATGGCCTCTTGCAGGACAAACTTGCCGACTATATGCATCAGGTCGCCCGCTTCCAACAAGGGAATGAATTCCACCGGCGAGACCAATCCGCGGCTTGGGTGAGCCCAGCGCAAAAGGGCCTCAGCACCGATAATGCGCCCGCTATCGCTGTTGATTTGAGGTTGATACATTAGGTAAAACTGCTGCTCGGCAATGGCCACTAAGCAGTCTTCTTTCAATTCAAACTGGCGCTGACTGGCTTCTGCCATTTCTTGTTCAAAGAGGATTAGCTGATCTTTACCCGATTCCTTGGCTTTATACATAGCAATGTCAGCATGGCGCAATAGGTCAGTCGCTGACAGGCTGTGGTCGTGAAAAAAGGTTAGGCCGAGACTGGCACTGACGTGCAGGCTGATACTGGGTAGGGTAAAGGGCCGCTTCATCGCTTCGAGTAGTCGATCGGCTCGGCCGATGGCAATTTCCCGAGCCATCGGTTCTTCATTGCCCAGGTCGGTCATGCAAATAACAAATTCATCGCCGCCCAAGCGGGCCACCGTATCCTGTTCTCGAACACCTTCTTTCAGGCGCGTAGCCACGGCACTGAGTACACTGTCACCGACCAGATGACCGCTGGTGTCGTTGATGTGTTTGAAGTTATCCAGGTCGATAAAGATCAGGGCGCCAAAGTTGCCGGACCGTTGGGCTCGCAGGAGGGCTTGATCTAAGCGATCGAGAAACAGATGGCGGTTGGGCAGACCGGTCAGTGAATCGTGATAGGCCAGGTGTTGAATATAGGCCTGATGCTCTTTGCGTTCGGTGACGTCCAGGCCAACCGTTAGAATGGCGTCCTGACCCTTGTACTGAATAGCCAGTTTACGCAGTTCCAAAGCTAGGAGCTGACCATTTTTGAGCGCCCAGTCGACTTCTGGTAACAGCACCGATTTTTTACTGGCATAGGCCTCCTCATCGGCATCCTCGATCAACCGGCGCGTGTCCGGGGAGAAGCTTTCTAAAATGACATCATGAGGACCGCCAATAAAGGATTGTTCGTCCAGTCCAAAGGTCTTGAGAAAGGTTTGATTGGCGAGCAGTACGCTCCCGCTCATGCTTTTGACATAGACCAGATGAGGCAGATGCTCGACCAGGGCATGCAAGCTGGTATAGGACTGTTCGGCTTCTTTTAAGGCAGCGCGATTTTCGCTGATCAAGGCTTCGGTGACACTGATGTACGAATTAAACGCGCCGACCAGGGTGCCCAATTCATCTTCCCGATGATGGTAAAGTTGCCCCAGACGTTGCCCCTGGCTGTTATTGATATCAATATTTTTAATCTGATCGGTTAGATGGCGCAGGGGCCGCATCAAGCTGCGATTAAAAATTCCAATCAGGATCAGCGTTAATAACACGACGACCGTAAAATTCAGTAATAGACGCTCCCAGGTTGCCAGCATCAGAGCCTTATAGGGCCAATGGTTATTGTATTCGAATTTCAGCGTGCCCAGGTTAATTTGACTCGACGGATCAAAGCCCAGATCAATGGCATAATATTGGATCGGCTCGCCGATAAAGGGTACCAGGTAGGGTACTCGGAAGGCGCTGTTCTCTGACCTATGATCAAAGGCAATGGACGTGTTCCGCTCATCATAGATCCACACCGCGGTGATGAAATCGTTTAGCAGCAAGCTTTTGACTACCTCAGCACCGAGCACATAATCGAAGTTAAATACGGCATTCTTAGCAGGATAGATAGCGGCCAGGGCAATGCGCTCAATATTTTGATCGATCAACTGGGCATGGTTTCTTAATTCAACCACGACCTGCACGACGGCGACCGTTACACTTAAAACAACGGCCGTTACCAAGCCCCTAATCGCTAAACGCATGGAGATTTGGCGATTCATCAGAGCGCTGATCGTCGTAAAAGGATTCATCAGGTGGTTTAGGGGCTCGTAAGTAGAATAGAAGTCTATGCATTTAAGCAAGGATTTGATCAGAGTGCCAGTTTGGTGAGCGCATCAGGTCAGTTAAGGTATGGACTTAAGGCTGCTGAGCGAACTGGACCCGTCTTGCAATGCGTACCCCCGCTTACGAGCCTTGACCGAGCGATCGCTCTGAATGGCGTAGCCCAGCCTAGCGGTCTGCCCTGTCTGGCGCGGCTGTTGTGCGCAGGCGTTGCTTCTGCCAGTCTAACAGGTAATAGAAGAGCGGTAGCCACAGTGCCCAGGTCAGGGCCACCAGGCTGATCCCCAAGGTGTCCGTGGTGGCCGCACCCAGACGGGTACCGGCCCAATAGCTACCACCACCACCGAGCACACCAAAAAAACTCTGCAGAAGAGGCCGGCCGGTCAGCCAGCTTAGGCTGTGTTGCAAGGTGAGCGGGAAGATTAACCAGAGGGCCATGAGCCAATAGGGCATATAGAGGCCGGGACCGTCAAAATGAATGATACCCGACCATTGCCAAAGCAGATCGATGGTGAAGCCCACTAACGATATGACTATCAGCGGTTGCCAGCGTTCAATCTGGCTGTAGAAACGGATGTGCACCGCAATAAAGAGCGTCGCCCACAGCAGGGCCCAAGGCGTTTGCAGAAACACCGCGAGCAACCAACCGGCCTGAAATAGAGCAAAATTTATCAGTTTGGCCATCAGAATTCCCAGTCTACGTCGGCCTTACTTTTACTGAAGACGATTTGCGAGGTACCAATAGCACGTTCCAGAAAGCCGCCTTCACAGTAGGCTAGGTAGTAACGCCACATCCGATAAAAGGGTAAATCGTATTTTTCGGACGGTAACTGGTCGAAATTTTCCACAAAGCGCCGTTGCCATTCTTTCAGGGTGCGGGCGTAGTGAGAGGTGATGTCTTCAAAGTGGGTCAGAGTCATATCGGTTTGTTCGGCGATATGACGATTAATCAAGGAGATGCTCGGCAGATGACCACCGGGGAAGATATATTTGCGGATAAAGTCGACGCTATTTTTATAGGATTGATAGCGTTGGTCGTTCATGGTGATGCTCTGAATAAGCGCCATGCCATCGTCAGACAGCAGTTGACTGATTTTTTTGAAATAGCCTGATAGATACTTATGGCCGACCGCTTCGATCATTTCAATCGACACCAATCGGTCGTATTGACCGGACAGCAAGCGGTAATCGGAGCACAGCAGGGTGATGCGATCGGACAAGCCTTCGGCCTCTATTTTGGCCTGGGTATAGTCGAATTGCTCGGCCGAAATGGTCGTGGTAGTGACCCGGCAACCGTAGTTTTTCGCCGCGTAGATAGCCAACCCACCCCAGCCGGTGCCGATTTCGAGCAAGTGGTTGTCTGGGCCGAGGTTGAGTTTTTGACAGATACGTTCGAGTCGAAATTGCTGAGCTTCTTCTAAACTGGCGTCGGCCCGGGGGAAGATGGCCGATGAATACATCATGCTGGGGTCGAGAAAACTGGTAAACAGATCGTTGCCCAGATCGTAGTGCGCCTGAATGTTTTTGTGGGAGCCCCGGATGGTATTACGATTCAGCCAGTGGGCCATACTGAGTAACCATTGGGACGGTCGGGAAAACCAGGTGGACTGTTCCGGATCGGTAGCAATATTTGCGGCAAAGAGCCGGATGACCTTAGTCAGATCAGGGGATTCCCAATGACCTTCCATATAGGTTTCGGCCGCCGCCATTGAGCCGCCGGTCAACATATCCCGAAACACCTTGGCATCGAGTATCGTCACTTCGGCATGCGGTCCGACACCGGCCAGATTACCAAAGACCTTATTATTCTGCTCATAGTTCAGTGTCAACGACCCCTTGGTCAGGTGTTTTAACAGGCGTGATGCGGCCCGCCAGGCAAAGGTGGGGGCGTTGTTCGCTGCTGTGGTCGCCGTAGTCATAAAGTCGTTTCCTTTTTGGCGTTTTTTGGATGAGGGTGAAATGTCACCCCTTTGAGCCAGAGCTTTAGAGCATGCCAGTAGATACCCGTGCTGATCTTTACGGCCATCACGGGAAAACGGATGAGCGTGTGTCGAATTGTAGCCGCACGAATAAGTCTGGGCGCCAAGCTTAGCGTGGCATCGAATATTTTAGTGTTTGCTTGCCAACTTTCAAGATGGATGGTGTTCTTGCGACGGTCTGGTTGTGAAAAACGCCAGTCGTAATTCAGATTCATCGGATGAAAAGGTGAAATATGAAAGTCTTTCACCAACTTGAAGCGACTGCCCTTGGCCGAGTGGTATGTTGGGCTGATCGCCTGACGGTCGGGTGCGGTCGTGAGCACATATTGAAAACGTTCGCGCCACGGTGTATTGGTGATTTCGGGCATAATGGCGAGCAATTGGTCGTGGTGATCAAAGGCATAGTAGAAGGTTACCGGATTGCTCAGGAAACCCAGTGTCCGCAGATTGGTCAGCATGCAAATTCGGCAGATGGTACTGGCTTCGATCGACGAGTCTTGGGCGATTTTTTCGATCACCGCAGTTTTGAGTGGCTGCTGCGGATCACCGAAAAAGTCACTGCGCCGAAAATTCAGCCAGTTAAAGCGTTCCTGCGAAATAAGGCGGGAATTGGCGACGATCCCGGGCAGCTCGTCGAGGTCTAAGTAGAGCATGTACATCGGGTATTTTAGGGCATGAGGTATCGGTGCCAAGCGCCGGTGCCGGACCCAACCGACCATCAACCGACTGTAGGCCAAGGGCCTTTGATCGCTGCTCATCATAATGGCCTATTCATGCTCGGCCACCAATATAGGTTGCCCTGATTGTACGCCCGATTGAGCATCGAGCAGTCGATCTTGCACGTCCTTAACGACGCGTAGCGCCGAATTGACGCCATCTTCGTGAAAGCCATTAAACCAGTAGGCGCCGCAATAGTGGCTGCGATTTTTATTACCGATATCGGCATAGCGCGCCTGGGCTTTTATAGAGTCACGGCTGAACACCGGATGTGCATAGTTGAAACGCGCGATTATTTTAGTCGGGTCGATCAACTCGGTGCGATTCAAGGTGACACAAAAGGTCACCGGTGCGGTATCGAAGCTCTGTAAAATATTCATGTTGTAGGTCAAACTGGCCGGTTTGGTCTTGTCGGCACCCAGATGATAGTTCCATGCGGCCCAGACTTTTTTCTGTTTCGGCAGTAGGGTTTCATCGGTATGCAATACCACTTCATTATCGGCATAGCGCATCGCACCCAAGACCGATAATTCAGCTTCAGTTGGCTCGGCCAATAAAGCCAGAGCCTGGTCGCTGTGGCAAGCAAACACAACCTCATCGAAGCGGCCGGTGGAGCCATCGGCAAAATGTAAAGTGACCGCATCGCTGTGGCGTTCGACACGCGCGATCCGACTGTTCAAATGAATTCGTTGCTCGAATGGCTGAGTCAGCGGTGCCACATAGCTGCGCGAGCCGCCCTTCAAAACATACCATTGCGGCCGGTTAGTGACCGACAGCAGGCCATGGTTGTTAAAAAATCGAATAAAAAACAGCGCCGGCAGATCCAGGATCGCGGCTTCATCAGTTGACCAGATGGCCGCGCCCATGGGGATGATGTATTGCGCCGTGAACTGTTTACCGAGTTTATGCTGCTTCAGGTATTGGCCCAAGGTGGTGTCAGCCGGCAATCGGTCGCCGGCCAAATCTGCCGTACTGAGTCGATTGAAACGCAAAATATCCGCCACCATGCGGTAAAAGGTTGGCGACCAGAGATTGCGCCGCTGGGCGAAGAGCGTATCCAAACTACGGCCATTGTATTCCAGGCCGGTTACCTCGTCGCTGATCGAAAAACTCATCTCGGCGGGCTGGCGTTCCACATTCAGTGGCGCCATGAGCGCATTGAAGTTGGTATAAACCCAATCGTTATAGACGATAAAACCGGTATTGACCGGGTAAACCACCCCATCGATGGTGACGTCGTGGGTATTGGTGTGGCCGCCCAGGTAGTCATTGTATTCATAGAGTTGGATATCAAAATCCGGATGCAATTTACTGGCAGCGGTCAGGCCGGCTATACCACTGCCAATAATGGCTATCTTGGGTCGACTCATCATCCCAGCTCCCTAGTTCATACGTTTTTTAATGAGACCGATAATCTGCTTCAATACCGGGATATGGCCGAACAGCAACTGGTTGCTGTCAAAATAGTCCTGGTGATGAATAATCTTGCCGTCGGCAAACTGGACCTGTGAGGTACCCGGTACCACGATGGCCCGACCACCGTTGAGTTTTGGATGCACAAAGGTCATGTCCCAGGCCAGGAAGGCGGTTGTGTCATCACTGAGTGTTTTTTTAAACTCGAAGTTGATATGGCTGACGTTCTGATACAGAGCTTTAAAATAGGCCTGCAGATTGGGCAAGGTTTCGATCCGGTGCAAAGGGTCGACAAAAACGACCTGATTGGCATAGAGGTTTGCTAACAGATCACCGTCTACTGTGTCTTTGTTGAGGGCCGCATAGGTCTGCTGAATACGTTCAATTATGTTGTTCATAGGCTTGTCCTAACTTTTTAAATTTGCTCAGAGTGTCCGCGCGCGCGATTTTGTAGTCCGCGACGGGTAACGGATAACCCAATTGGAGTGCGAGTTCTGGAGTCGGTTGGTGAATAGCGCTGTTCGCTAAGGGGCCCAGTTCTGGCACATATCTACGGATAAAAGCACCATCCGGATCAAAGCGCCGGGATTGTTCGTGGGGATTGAAAATGCGGAAATAGGGCGTGGCATCCACACCGGTTGAGGCCACCCACTGCCAACCCCCGTTGTTGGCGGCGAAGTCGAAGTCGGCCAGTTGACGAGCAAACCAGGCTTCGCCATGACGCCAGTCCACCTGTAAGATTTTCACTAGGTACATGGCCGATACCATGCGCAGCCGATTGTGCATCCAGCCGGTCTGGTTGAGCTGACGGGCGGCCGCGTCGACGATGGGCACCCCGGTTTGACCATCCTGCCAGCGTTGGAGCAGAACGGGGTCGGTGCGCCAGGGGAAGTGGTCCCATTTTTTATTAAAAGCCTGGCCCCGACACAGCTCGGGTTGCCAGGCCAGTAGGTACTTGTAAAATTCACGCCAGAGGATTTCGGACAGGTAGGTGTTGTCTCCGTTCAGTCCATTGTTCTGGGCAATGGTCCAGATTATCTGCCGGCTGCTCAGGGTGCCCAACGACAAGCTGGTCGATAGTAACGACGTCCCGGTGCGGGCTGGAAAATCACGCAGGTTCGAGTAATCGTTCATTTGCGCCATGAAGTCATCGAGGCGTTCATGCGCCTGCTGTTCAAGCACAGGCAATTGCAGCGGATTGGACCAGACGAAGCGTTCACCCAGTGCGAGCGGTTTTGCCGCTAGCGCCGGCAAACCGTTCTTGGGCATCGGGCGCGGTGCATCCAAGCCTGCCAGTAATTTTGCTAGCAGGTTTTTTTTAAAAGGCGTAAAGACCTTGTAGAAGTTGCCCTGTTGAGTCAACAGTTGGCGTGGCGGTGCCGAATAGAGATCATTGGCACGATGCAGTTCTAGGTCTGCGGGCGCCTGTGCATGGAACTGCCGATCCCTGAGGCGTTCATCCCAGCCCGGCTCATAGTGACAATAGACGTCCGAAACGGCCAGGTGAGCGCAGAGCTCAATGAGGTCGGTGACACCCTGTTGCCAGGTCGGTGCCGTGATGATCTGCAGCTCAACCCCCAGTGTTGCCAAGTCTTCATTTAAGGCATCGAGTGCCTGCTGGTAGGCGGCCAGTTTGGGTACGCCAGCGCCCTGCTGTCTTAATTGCTCCGGGCTCCAGATAAAAGCCGCGACCAAGGAGCTGTTTTGTTGATGAGCGGCCAATAGGGCCTCGCTCAGCGGGGCATGGTCGCAGATACGTAAATCGTTTCGGAACCAGACTAATTGCTTGGGCATTGGACGCCTATAGGGTGTTTTTATATTGGGTCAGATGTCCGGGGAAGGGCGCCCACACACTCTGTTGCCAGAGGTATGGGGCCTGGGTCCGGTACAGCTGGGCATAATGGCGCAACAGTGACAGGGGAACCACATAGGGAATCTCCGCGCTGCGGTATTGTTCGATCAGAGCGAGAATAGACTGTTTCTGTGCGGCATTGAGATGAGTTTTTAAATAACCCAGCAGATGCAGCAGCGTGTTGGTGCGTTGTCCAGCGGCACTGGTTTGAGTGAGTGCCCGCATTAAAATGCTCAGGTACGTGGCCGCCCGATCGGCTAATTGGCTTGGATCGGACAGATCCGCCAGCAGTTTGCCGAGGCTTCGATAGGCCTCGTGATCGTGGAGCATGACCAGATATTTGTGCCGAGAGTGAAACGCGATCAGGGATTTCGCGGCCCGGTCGGGTCTCTCGGTGCGCCATTGATGATAGACGAAGACCCTAGTCAAAAAACATTCGGCCAAGTGCGCATCGCTGAGCCGACCGGCCTCCTCGACCGGCAGATTAGGCTGGTGCTGCTGCAATTGTGCGGCAAAGATGCCCGCAGCGTTTTTTTCCGGCATCGGGCCGCTGCCATAGAGTTTTACCCGTTCCATGCCGCAACTTGGTGAGCCCTGCATCAAAATATAGCCATCGAGGTCCACCAACTGGTCAGCCTGTTGATGGTAAAAAGCCTGCAGGCGTTCGGTTACATCCACCGTCTGGGTGAGCGAGTCGACGGCACGGGTGCCCAGATCCGTCGCAATCAAACGCAGCGTTGGCCGCGGCACCGATAGGCCGATGCCCACTTCCGGGCAGAGGGCTGTGAAGTTGACCGACTGGGCTAACACCCCGACTATCCAGTCGTTGCTCTTGTGGCCACCGTTGTAGCGCACCTTTTCACCGAGTAGACAGCTACTAATACCGAGCGTCGGTTTTTGAATGGTCATCGCGGGCCTTATTGCAGGGGTGATCAAAGGCATCTTACGCGGGGATGATCGCGCTGGATGATACTTTTTGTTAATAATTCCGATATTTCTCGGGCTCATTTCGCCTGAGTTACTCATTGGTGGTTGCCATTCTGCCCTAATTGTGGATAATCCGCCGGACAGTTGTGGTGGTCCTGCCGGTCCCCTCGCAACGAGAGGACGTAAACTCCGCCAGGCCCGGAAGGGAGCAACGGTAGCGTCTGATTCGTGTGCCGGGGTGTGGCTGGTGGGATCGCCGCCCAAACTGCCGATCGATTTTTCTTAACTCCTCTTTTTCCCATCCTGTAGTCCTTCAATGACATATAGTCGTCCAATCACATATAGTCCTTCAAACATAAATTGGTTTCCCGTACCGACTCGTTGGCTTAGCTAACTGGCTGTTTTATGTGGCTATTTTTCGTCAGCGGCACATCAGCACTGGCAGCAGTGGGCAATCAAAGTTACGATAGTGGCCTTTTACCGGTGAACGAACGAAACCCTATGTCATATCAGGTTCTCGCCAGGAAATGGCGCCCATCGAGCTTCTCGGAAATGGTTGGTCAGGCCCATGTTTTACGCGCGCTCGTTAACGCGTTGGACCAACAACGGCTGCACCATGCCTATCTGTTTACCGGCACCCGGGGTGTGGGTAAAACATCCATTGCCCGCTTACTGGCCAAGTGCCTGAATTGTGAAGTCGGGGTCAGTTCCAACCCCTGTGGTGTCTGTTCGGCCTGTACCGATATTGCCAATGGCCGATTTATCGACCTGATTGAAGTCGATGCCGCCAGCCGGACCAAGGTTGAAGATACCCGAGAGTTATTGGAAAACGTGCAATACGCGCCGTCGCGTGGGCGTTTCAAAGTCTATCTGATTGACGAAGTGCACATGTTGTCAACCAGCAGCTTTAATGCCCTGCTGAAGACCCTAGAAGAGCCACCACCGCACGTCAAGTTTCTACTGGCAACGACCGATCCACAGAAATTACCGATGACGGTGCTGTCGCGCTGCCTGCAATTTAATCTCAAAAACATGAGCCGCGAGCATATAGTGCAGCATCTGCACACCATTTTGGCGGCCGAGCAGGTGCCCTATGATGAGCCGTCGCTGTGGTCCGTTGCCGAGGCGGCACGGGGCAGTATGCGCGATGCTCTGAGCTTGACCGATCAGGCCATTGCCTTTGGTCAGGGCGCACTAATTGAGCAGGAAGTCGCGGCTATGCTCGGTAGCGTCGATCTGCGTCGGGTGCTGAAACTGGTTCGGGCCATTTTCGAAAAAAATATCGACACGGTTTTGGCGTTGGTGGCCGAGATTGATGAGCACGCGCCCGATTATCAGGCTTTGATGACCGAGCTGATGTCGACCCTGCACCGAGTGGCGATTGCCCAGGCAGCGCCCAGTGCTATTGACAATCAAAAGGGCGATCAGGCCGCGATCATTCAATTGGCCGCAGCGACCCAACCGGAAGACGTGCACCTGTTCTATCAAATCGCCATTCAAGCCAAGCCTGACCTGGCCCTGGCCCCGAGCGAGCGAGCCGGTTTTGAAATGGCCCTGTTACGCATGGTCGCTTTTAGTCAAACGCCCGCAGCAGCAGTTGGTGAGTTACCGGCCCTGACCAGTGCCCCGCTGGACGCATCCGCGGAGTTGCCCGACAGCCCAAAGCCCACACAGATTGAACCCGAGAGCGTGGCGGTTGAACCTGTTAACGAGAAGCCACAGCCACAGCCCATTGATAGCGCCGCTGCCGATTTGACCCGCCGACCGTGGCCGGTCGATGAGCCGCCTGAACCTTTGTTACCGGGGCAGGCAGCGCCAGAGACGCCCCCAGAAGCGACTGTTGTCGAATCCCTGAAATCGGTTGAATCCCTGAAATCGGTTGAGTCTCTGAAATCAATCAAGCCGCTGATAGCGGTCGAGTCTGCGCCAGAGATCCCAACCTTGATCCGCGCACCGGCGGCAGCAGCCGATCCAGTAGCGCAGCCGAGTCCATCAGCCGCGAGCATACTGTTGCCTGCCGCTGCTCAGCCTATGAGCGAACCCCAAACAGCCGACGATGAAGCGCCCACCGGACTCGAAAAAGCCCAGTGGCCGGTGGTCGACTTGCAGCAAGAT
>Ga0307492_10000709_pt1 | contig 13889 bp, 11 predicted proteins | sample SI3LmetaG_FD_202365 | JGI IMG/M metagenome (GOLD analysis project Ga0307492, IMG submission 202365) | Sea-ice brine microbial communities from Beaufort Sea near Barrow, Alaska, United States - SI3L | ecosystem: Environmental > Aquatic > Marine > Coastal | place: USA: Alaska | collected 2017-05-06 | reverse complement strand
AATCTGTGGCCTGTACTAGCCCTATTCACCATCAGCTTAGTGATGACAGGCGGCCTTGTGTATTTGCGCCAAGTCGTGCTCGAACACGTTAGTGTGCGTCAGGCTTACGATCAGATGCTGGATACCATCAGTGATATATATTACGTGACGAACCTTGATGGCCTGCTTGAATACATATCACCCTCAGCGGTCGAGCTGTTCGGCTTCTCCATGGATGAGGCCATTGGCTCTCCCATGGCCAGCCATTATGCGCCAGACGCCCTGGGGATAAATTCCAGGGAAGCCTTCCTTAAGGCCATGCAAGAAGGTGGTGGTTCAGTTCGCGGGTATCAGGCAAACATGAAACGCAAAGATGGCTCTATCTTCCCGATTGAGACCAATGCCAGCTTTCGCAAAACCATGGGTGGGAAAATATGCGGCGTGCAAGGGATTGCCCGTGACATCTCAGCGCGCGTCGAAACGGAACGCATGAATACTGTGCTTTCCCAAGTCGTTGAAGATTCCCTAACAGAGATCTACGTCTGCGACTCGGGCACAAACAAGTTCATCTCAGTAAACAGTGCCGCCCGAAAGAATCTGGGCTACGATATGAAGGAATTGCTCAACCTCACTCCTGTTGACCTGATCCCGTCTCTGAGCGATGCGGCCTTGAATGCTAGAAAGAGAGTGCTTCGCGATGGCAAGCAAGGCGTTCATAAGCGCGAGTCAATCCATCGCCGTAAGGACGGTAGCGAGTATCCCGTCGAGTTGACCCTACAACATGCCAACTCGGGGCAGTCATCGGTACTTGTCGCTCATGCTCAGGACCTGACCTTGCGGCGCGAGGCTGAAGCCAGCCTTGTTAAAGTAGAGCGACTGCGGTCTGCGGCACGACTGACGGGAGGAGTTGCGCACGAATTCAACAATATGTTGCAGGTACTGCAGTTGAATATCGAGTTGATTGAAACCACTCAGGATAAAGACCATACCTATCAAACTGATGCACTCAGAGTTATCGCCCGTGCAGCGCAGTTGAACCTACAGTTACTGGGATACTCGAGGCAGCTGAAATTGGCCCCAATGAACGTTGATGCGAATAATTTGTTGCTAACGCTTCCCGATGAATTGAGAGGAAAACTGGACAGCTCAATTGATCTAAAGACCTTACCCTGTGTCGATCTACCGGCTATCTATATAGACCGTAATCAACTTAAAGGCTGCCTACTGAATTTGAGTATGAACGCCCTGTTGGCCATGCCGAATGGCGGTAGTCTGACGCTGCAGTCAAGCATTAAGACGTCACCGCTTACCGATACTCCGTCCGACGACGCCACTTATGTGAAACTATCGGTGATAGACACGGGTATCGGCATGTCCCAGGAAGTACGTGATCAGGCGGTCGAGCCATTTTTTACCACCCGTGAGGTTGGTCAAGGACCCGGGCTTGGGTTGAGCATGGTACACGGCTTCGTCAATCAATCTGGTGGCCATATGTTAATTAGCAGTAGCCCTGCGCAGGGAACCCGAGTCGATTTGTATTTCCCCGCGATCGTCATCTGATCACTGGCATCAACCTCTAGGCACCAGTGCGTGTTGAAATGTAGTTAACATTACTGACGCGCTCAGGCTGACTTACATCAACGTCGGGCCGGAAAATGCACAAAGCACCGAGCTTAGCCAAACACAGATAGTAGATCATATTTTGTTCTCGCTCAGTCCAAGAAAAATAGTTCTTATCCTCCAGAAATGGCGTGGTAGCAATATCACCTAGGTTGCAAGTCCAGGTCAAAAAACGATAAGGGTCGCGGTGCGTCAACACAAACTGAGCCTCGGGATTTTAAGTGTGGCATGTCCATAGGCACGGCGCGCGAGAAGGCGCCTGCGTTAAGTCGCGACACCAATCGACGCAATGAGGCAGAGTTGTTAGATTATTCTTTGCATGCCACCGCAACTCAGGTAGACGGCCACTGCCAACAACGACGTAATGCGCAGCACCGAAAATCGACGCGTGAAGCACACCAGGCGCATAACGCGCGGTATCTGCGCCGTTTTGTGTGTGATGATGGCAGCATCACGTTGAGTGCTCATTTTGCCGGTGATTGGTACTTCCGTCACAGCAATGGCGAGACGTTACCATGGCATCCAGCGCTTACACACAAGCTAACATACCAGCGAACATTGATTGCATCAGGTGATGCGTACCCGCCACCGTCATAGAACCGAAGGTATGATCTGATTTGATAATTTCGCTAAGCTAGCATAAGCCGTCAAGCCACTTTCGCATTCAAAAGAGGACACCACGAGTTTGAAGCGTTCATGGACCGGCAGTCTGAAACCTCAAACTCCGAGCCGATTGAGGTTAACACCGCAACGCGCCTATCTTAAAACCGTAGCCAAAAAAAAGCTGCATGTTCGCACCTCGTGCGAACATGCAGCTTCTCTTCCTACCCTGTGTTAGTCAACCTTTGGCACAATGAGTACCTTGCCATTTCTACCCCGTTGTCCTGCGCGGGTAACTGCCTGCTTGATTTCAGCAACGGTGAAGCGCGAGTCAATATCAGCTTTTAGAATACCCTGCGCAATCAGAGGAATGACCTGTCCGAAAGCTGCCTGCTGGTCTTTCCGTTCTGCCGTCTCGTACCATTTAGACAGCCAAAATCCACGGGTACGAAGGTCTTTAAAAATAGCCATGCCTGTATTCAACATGGCGGGTTTTCCCGACAGCATGCCATAAGCCACTAAAGTACCACCTTGACCGAGGCTGTTGGCTAATCGCGTATAGGTATCACCGCCAACCGCATCGAGTGCGAGCACGACAGGTTCGTTGTTCGCGGCACTAGCGATTTGTGCGGCAAGGTCTGGTCCATCGATCAACACGACATCCGCACCCTTTGCCATTAATTCCTCGGCGAGGCCTTCGCGGCGTACAACATTAATTGTTTTTATACCGCGTTGTTTTGCGAGTTGAATAACGTATCCACCAACTGCCGAATTCGAGGCGCTCTGGACAATCCATTGACCTTCTTTAACATCGACAAAGGTGGTCAGCATGAGCAATGCAGTGATGGGGTTAACCACTGACATAGACAGTTGTTCAATCACGTCTGAACCAATAGGCCCAAGTTCGGGTAAGGGAATAAAGCCTGCCGCAGGAGCGACCATCTCGTCACGCCACGTTCCACCGGCACCAGCCATCAGTACCAGTTGGCCTACGGCCAAATGCTTTACTTCTGCAGATGTCTCTAGCACTCGACCAACACCTTCGCTACCGGGGGTGGAAGGCAAGACTGCGTCAGTGCCATAGTTGCCGGCAATTTGTAATAAGTTTGATGGATTAATGGGCGCTGCCAAGACTCTGACTCTGACTTCACCACTTTTCAGCGGCTGCGAACTATGCTCCTTTAGTTCGACGACCTCTGCTGGATCACCAATTTGATTGATTTCACTGTATTTCAGCATGGTTTGTGCAGCGGTGAGCTGCGTTGAGCCTAGAAAAAGCGCTAACATCGCGATGGTAGAAAAATATTTCATGGTGTTGTTCCGTTACCTGTTTTCGTTGGTTAAACATAATCCGACAAAATAGCCGGCATTACAGTGTGTTGTTGAATTGCCCCGTTAGCTTGACGCACGATCTTCGCCACCTTCATCGCTATCTCGTTCAAACCAGCGACCAAGATAGATGCCCACAAGTGACCAGAGCGCGGCTATACCTGCCCCGACGATAGCGACAGCGGCTAAACCTAAGCCCAAGCCTTGTGTTAGCCCGGTGAATAACCAGGCCATCAACATATCGCCGCCACGGTAAGCGACTATATCGATGACCGGTTTTGCCTTGAATCGGGTTTCGCGGTCGACACGGGTAAACAGCATTTCGCGAGCGGGCCGGGTGACAGCGTAGTTTCCAGCTCGTCGTATTATTTGCAAGGTGACGACCGCCCCCATGAAAGGCGAGATCGCGAGTACCAGCAAACCGATACAGATCAGTACGGGCACCAGCGCGATGGTCACCGGCATGCCGAACCTGCTAACAATCCGACCCGTTGCAAATAGCCCCGTGAGGATAGACAGTGTATTGACCGCAAGGTCCATTTGCGCCCAAACTGCCGTGCGTTCCGCGCGGGTCAACTCACTCAATAGATTCTTTAGTTCGAAGTAAACAAACGAGCTGATGCCTGTATACAAAAAGATAAAAAAGCCGATAGCCAATAGATAAGGGTTCGAGAAGAACATCTTGAAGCCCGCAAAGGGGTTGCCGCCAATTGTCGCGGCCGGGCTTTTAAATGCCAAATCTTCATTGTGTAACGCTGATGATTTCAGTGATTGCAGGTAGAAAATGATGGGAATAGGCAACACCAACATAAGGCTGGCGATTAACATCAGATTGTCTGTGCCCAACGACGCTGAGAAAAACGAAGGGATAGAAGGACCAATAAGACCACCGACACTGGCACCGGCGGCAATAATACTAAACAGCCTACCCGCCTGTTCTTTGTTGAACAAGTCGGACATGAAGCTCCAGAATACTGAAATATGGAAAAGGCTGAATACACTCACCCATACGTAGAACGACTTGTCGATTAACGTGCGGTCAGCAGTCGTTGATGCCAGCACATAGAAAATGACAAATGTTAGCGCAAAAATGCCGTACATACCCGGTACTAGCAGTCGAAAACGGAAGCGCGAGACGGCGATACCATAAACCGCAACCACCGCGGTGCTGATAAAAAAGTTGAGCGTCCATAACCAGCTAACTTCTGCATCTGTCCAGTCACTGGCCATGGCATCACGCACTGGCCGAAGAATGTAGTAGGCGGACATCAACACAACCACAAACAAAAATGAGCTTAACGTGGCTTTCACCTCATGTGGTTCAATCTTCGACGCCGTCTTTAGGAATTTCATTATCGGGTTGTTGTCGCTCACTGCCACTGCCGTCTCCTAGGATGGAACTCTTTCGGTTCCATTTCTCACTGATAGTCTTCCATTAATGTTAATGGCCAGCGCAGGAACACTCCGCTGTAGCCCGTTCATGACAAGGACCCGCATTATTCCTGTCTTTTATGGTGAGATAAAGGCCACTGTATGACTATCTTTATTGTCGTAAAGACAACAATGGTCTAAGAAGACTATGAGCAGGTGGGTTCATTGGGGGCGCTTCCATCCATTCGCGGACTCTAGCCTAGATCGTCTGAACCTGTTCTGCTGCGAGGCTAAACCATCTAAAGGCTGGGCTATAGTCGACGGCCAAGCCCCGCCCGCGGCGGCGCCCAGCCGAATGGCGGGTACCCATCAGGATGTGACCGAACGACGACAGCAAGTGACATTGTTGGAGCTGATAGCCAATTGTCAGCGAAACCTGATCGCTGAAACTGATTTTGCCGTGGCATTTGAATCACGGCTTGACGGTATCATAACGATAACCGAAAGCGAGTATGCCTTCATCGGCGAGATTCTACGCCAAGACAATCATCTACCCTATTTAAAAATCCATGCTATTACCCATATTTTATGGGATGACGCGATTGCCCGATTATATCGTGAGAACGCGTCTGCGCCGCCAGAGGGACATCCTGACCTCAATGCTTTTTTTGGACTTACCGATACGGGTTAACTCAGAGCTCATGGCCGCCGTAGGATAAGTGATTGCGGGGGTAAGAACACGCAAAGCAAGACTCCGTGACGTCGAGGAATTGAGGCGCTCCAACCAGGTCATGCTGACGTGTTTTGGGTCGAGCTATAGTCTGTTGAGCGTTACCACCCTTGAAGGCGCTGTCTTTAGCAACGTCAATCCACTCAGGATGCAGACACTGGGTTACCGTGCGCAAGAAGCCATGGGCAAAAGCTCCGCAGAGCTTGGGATCTGGGGGAGCGGCTGGAGCTGCGCGCAGGCGGACAAGAGCCTTCGAGAGATGAGCTATTTGCGGAATATTGAGATTGTCATTGACCCTCGTGATCAGCGCCGGGCGGATGTGCTGATCAATGCTGGAATTATGGAAATGCCGCTGATATCAGGGACAACATCAAGGTGGAGAACCCGCTGCGCCAATCGCAGAAAATGGAGGCTATTGGCCCACTGAACGATGGGATTGCGCACGATTTCAACACTTTTTGAACGTGGTCCAAAGTGGCACGGAACGACTCTCCGGCTTTGTCGACCATCAGCCCTTAGCTACATCCACGCGGTCCTCTATGCAACGAGCCATTGCCCGCGGTGCAGGTCTGACTCATCAACTGCTCGCTTTTTCGCGACGTCTGCATCTAGCCCCAAAAGTGGTCAATGTCGAGCAGCCAATACAGACAGTGATGCCACTGCTGAGCACCACGATGGGCTCCAACATCCAGATTGTCGTGCATGCCGAGAAAGATTCGTGGCATTGCGCGTTAAACCCTAACCCGCTGGGGAGCGCCACTCTGAATCTTGCTATTCATGGCGAGGGGATGGACCCAGAACATCTGAACCAGACCTTCGAACCATTTTTCACGACTAAAGAAATCGGTAAGGGTACAGGTCTGGGTATGAGCATGGTGTTAGGCTTTGTCCGTCAATCCTAGGGATATATTGAACTCACCAGCGTGACCATGTTCCTGCCACGTGCTTACCCACTAGCAATGCCCACCGCACTCAAGGCACAACAAGAACCATTACAGCAGGGTCATGGTGAACAAGTTCTCTGACTTGAAGGTGACAACGATCTCCGTAAACTGACGGCACTTAACCTGTTAAATTTCGGTGATGCCGTGTCCGAAGCAGCGAACGCAGCAGAGGTCGAGTAACTACTGGACACTGGCGTCGCGTTTGATCTTATACGCTCGGATACTATGTTGCCCGGGATCAACACCGGACCACAGATTGCCGAGCACTTACTCACAAGAGCCATGCGGAACATTTCGTCAAGATGAGTGCGTTACTCAGGCAACACGGGGGGCTTACCCAAACCCTTTGGTCAGAAAAACTGACCGAGGCTATCCGCCGTCTACTCGCTAATAATGGTGCACACTCTCCTTTTTATTAACGCCTCCTTCCACATGGCAAATAAAGTTGGTCTGGCTAGCTGATTAGTGCAGAATACGCACCTAACAACGTAAAATTATGAGCTATGATAGCTAGCCAACTCGCACGCCAGACGGTTCACGTCAGGCCTTTTCTAAACATCCTTGCTTTTGCGGTGCTCTATTACATCACCACACAAGCAAATGTCATGTTTGCTTTAAATGCGACAGACATCACCAGCATTTGGCCGGCGAGCGGCGTGTTTGTTGCTGCACTGATGCTCAACCCGAGAGCCTATTGGCCCATTATCATCGGGCTATTTTGGCTCATACAGCTCTATGTAGAACAACGATATGTTGGTTCACTCTGGGTTGCCAGTATCACGTTTGCCACCGCTCTCGCACTAGAAGCATTGCTCGTAGCCCATGTCCTGCAACGCTCACTTGGCAAGAGACTTAAGATTGATAGGGCTCGACATGTTTTTGTGTTCCTAGTCATCTGCGCCGCAGGCATTGTATCTGGCGCTGCCGTTTTACCCGCGTATGTGAACGTTGCTTTCTACGGCGGTGACTTTTTTGTGGCATGGCGACAGTGGTCCGTAGGCGACGCAACGGGAATGTTGGTCGTTTTGCCGCTATTGCTAGGCGTCGCAGCGAAGGGGCGAATCAAACTTAGTGAATTAAGTAATGTAAAGTTTTTTGGTAAGGCAGTTTTTCAAGTATTGATAGTCGCGGCGACATACTATCTTTTCAAGGACAATACCCCCACCAGTTATCGTGTCCCTGAGAATGCGTTTTTGATTATTCCAATGCTCCTTTATGCGGCAATTCAATTCGGCTCACTGGGCTCGGCAATCGCGTCGGCTCTCGTGTTTGGTACAGCAATAACCACTGACTACCTCGCTATTTCAGCCACAATCAGCCCAAACCAGATGGTTCAAACGAGCGATTATCTAGAAGGTTTTATGCTAACCGTTCTGAGTGTCGTGCTTATTGTTTCTGCACTGATAGGCGAATTCAAAACGCACGCTCAACAGCAAGCTGCCCGTATACGCCGTGCAAACGAACAACATGAAGCGCTCGTTCAAATCGCCAAGACCAGCACGCTGGAGACGAAAGTACTTGACGAGGCAATTCAAACTGTGCTCGAAATCGCCGCTAATGCACTCAAGGTTGAGCGGCTCGGGCTTTGGCACATGGCAGACAGCGGCGAACTGATTCATTGCGAGCACCTGTTTATACGCTCAACAGGCTTGCATTGCGCAGGAACAATCCTACAAGCGACTGATTTTCCGCGTTACTTTGAAGCCTTAAGAGACAAAATTAGTATCGCCGCGCATGACGCAGAGAACGACACACGCACATCAGAGTTTAGGGACGGCTATCTACGACCGAACCAGATTCGCTCAATGTTGGATACCTTTATTTCTGTCCATCATATTTATGAGGGCATTCTTTGCTTTGAACAGGTGGGGGGCGCACGTGAGTGGCACGATGACGAAGTCGCCTTTGGCGCCGCAACGTCGGAACACCTAGGGCGGATCATATCCGAGCAGGCGGTCCTTCGCTATGAGAGACGGCAGGTAGAAGCAACTCTGCAGCAATTAAAAATTGAGAAAATGGCAGCGTTGGAAAAGCTCTCAAGAGGCATTGCCCACGACTACAACAACTTAATTACTATTATTTTTGGGCATACCGAGCTGGTGATGCAAGATTTGTCTAACCGAGCGACCGTTGAGGAGAGCATGCTGCGCATTCAGTATGCCACTCAACGAGGCATAGAATTAACTCGCCGCCTGACAGCCTCCTCAGAGGATAGTCGTTCGATAGCAGCGGTGACAAACGTCAATGAGGTACTCACCAACGCCATATCACTACTCGGCGCATCGGCGAACCAGAACAGTATCGAGACCGTGTTTTTTGAACCAGCACCACACATCATCATCAACGCTAACGAATTTGAAGATACACTGATCAACATATGCATCAATGGCATCCACGCCATGACTGACGTTGGCCAGCTAACAATAACGACATCGGTTGCGCAGCTAAACGCTAAGCCTTCAATTGAACGTGAGGCCGGTGACTATGTGGTGATAACAATAGCGGACACAGGGCGCGGCATGTCAGCGTCAACGATGGCACAGATTTTTGACCCATACTTTACAACCAAAGGCAATAGCGGCACAGGTTTGGGACTAAGCCAGGTGCACGGCTTGATAAGGCGTGCAAAAGGGTCTATTGACGTTGAATCAGTGCAGAAGCAAGGAACAACCTTTACGATATGTCTGCCGCGCGCTGATCTAGCCCACTAAGTACCGGCACTAAACCGCAGGCTCTCAACCCTCAATCCAGAAATCATCCAGGTTCTTAAATCCCCAGTCTGCTAGCTCTTCTACCCCAACGATCCGATCCCGTGCACTGGGTGCTGCCAGGTCGAGCATACTAACGGGAATAGCTTGTCTTGGCTTGAGTGAAAAGAACACTTTGACTTTCGGTGTTAACAAGCTGTTCTCACCTGGATCAATAACGACACCCAGCTTGTCGGAGGCTAGCCGCACAAGGGAGCCTACCGGGTAAATGCCAACGCTTTTAACAAACGTTTGGAAAATTCTTTTGTCGAAATGCCCATCCCAGCTGGCCATCCGTTTTACCGACGCCCCCGGATTCCATCCTTTCTTATAAGGACGATTTGATGTGATAGCATCATACACATCGCAGATTGCGCCCATACGGGCAAATGTTGAAATATTATTACCGGCCAGTTTATGCGGGTAACCTAAGCCGTTAACTTTCTCATGGTGGTGCAAGGTTATATCAAGCGCAGCCTCGGTTGCTCCCCCACCTTCGAGCAACAACTCATGACCTTTCTCTGGATGAGATTTCATGATCGTAAACTCTTCGTCAGTCAGTTCGCCCGGCTTGTTCAATACATCCGCAGGCATCATGGCCTTACCGAGATCGTGAACCCGGCCGCCCATGCCAGCTTCCGCGACCTGCTTCTCGTCCATGCCCATTTCCTTGCCAAGCGCTATCATCAGCGCGCAGACAGCAACTGAGTGCATATACGTGTAGTCATCCTGAGTTTTTAGCCGAGCGACGTTGATTATAGCACTGGGGTTTCTCCACACACTTGCCGCGATCTCCTGCACCAGAGGCTCGGTGTCGCTCATATTGACGACCTTGCCCATCCGCGCTTCCTGAAACATGGATCTTACCGCTTCCTTTGATGACTCGCAGATCTTTCGGGCTCTCAAAATCTCCTGCCTGAGGGTAGGTTTGGCTTTGGCAGTCACACTGTTTTCGATAGGAGGCTTTTCGATAGTTTTCTTGGGTGAGGCAGGTTCTGGCGTGCTAACCGTTAGATCAACACCCTTGTCTGTGTTAATCCAAACTTCTTTAGCGTTATGCTTCAGAATCACATCGATTTCTTTCTGTGACTCAATATTGAAGGAGCTTCGCCAGAATGGACGGCCTTGCCACTCACCCTTGAGCTTCTCAACATGCATACCTAGTACCAGCTGAGTCGTTTGAATTTTCTTGATCATATCGGGAACGCACTAATGGTCCTTAACAACTATAGCAAGCGGCAGCATAAAGCCAAGAAAGTAATTTAACACCTGAGTAAAAACTAGAAATTAAAAAAGCGTTGGGAGCGCTTATCCCTCATAGCTGTTGGAACTCACACCAAATCGAGATTCGGCGGCCATAATCAGAGAGCATTCAGAGATTAAGCTAGATCGTTTGCTTCGGAAATAATGCGTTAGCGATGACGGAACTATCGACTGTCATCAGGCATTACGCCGGTGGCAGCCTTGATCAAGACACTACCGGCACCTGTATTGAGGCTACCGAGAGTCACATCATTAGCCGGCTCAACTGGTAGCGTGTCGACGTTGGCCGCGATATCGCCTTCAACCACCTGTACGACATCTACATTACCAATAACGCTGACATTGCCAGCGCCACCAGCAATGATTCCCAGACCATCAGCATCAGCACCGCCGTTGATTGTAATGGTGCCAGCGGCGCTAACCGCCAAGATTGAACAGTTGGTGCCTGTGGTCAGATTACTCAGCGTCGCACCGGTAATGTCAATCAGGTTGCCGTCGTCATCACGACGTGGCGGTGATGCGCTGATAGTACCCAGGGTCACATCCAGCGCATCAGGGTTGAAGCGCACAGTCTGACTATCAAAGCAGACCAAACTCGCATCGGCCAGCAGGATAGAGCCGTCGATAGCTCCCACGTTAATCACACCATCTTGCGTAGGCGGGTCTGCGCCGGTCATTCCAATAATGCTTTCTTGTGCGATCCGACCCACGACGCCAGCTTGAGTCAACAAGTCGGTATTGAGAACGATGTCGTGGTTCGTGCCCATGGTTTGCAAGATCATGCTGCCTCTACCCAGCTGGTTCTTACCGAAACCGTTGGCGTCGCCATCGTTGACAAATTGGGTGCCATTTAAGGTGCGGAGCAACAGGTCACCGCCATTACTGATAAGGACATTTACCTGGGCGATATCGGCCAATGGCAGCAACTCACCGGACGCCAGCACGCGAGTGATGTTGATAGTAACGCGATCTAAAAAACTGTTCGGTAGATCGTCATACCGCGCGCAATGAACGTTTAAAATAAGCATCTACCGCTTGCTGAGAATTAAACTCAATCACATTAACACCCTTGGCCATCTGCTCTTCTAATAAGACAGCGTAACGTCTTCGTTTAAGGTGATAGGTTTTAAGTACCCACCAAATGATCGATTCACGACTTAAAAACGTTTGCCTAAAGGTTTCAATATTCCCAGAGAACAGAAGCTGGCGTGTTACGGCCCTGCTGACAGAGCGTGTAATAGCTCGATACAACACTAAGCCGAACGAGTGATTCAGCCATATTATGGTGGTAGCTCTGGGCCAAACGATGTCCCTTACTACAGAATAATTTCCGTCTAACACCCAAGATTCCGATAATACCGCCTGGCTGACGAGTGCGCGAAACTCGCCATCTTCCCGCTCCACCCAATCAGGCAACCAATGCAACTGATCTAGTTCTATGTATTCGATTTGAAATTTCCCGGACAAATATCGAGAAAACGTCGATTTGCCGCTACAGCTTGACCCTATGACCACTACTCGGTTCATTGATTACGCTCTGGCTGAATGCAGCCACTAAGAGATGGAAGTAAGAGATGGAAGTAAGAGCGCCAACTGGAATGTCTTTTAACTCAAGCATAAGCACTTAATAGATAATCGAAAAAAGCCCTGTTTATATCATAGATGGTGAGTCACCCGAGCAGAAGGCCTCGGCCGACCTCCACACATTGACCAGCGGTTAGTGATTCGGGTTTTTAGCATTAGCGGCTGCCTGCGCCTAATGTCGATGTTGCGGATATAGGTAACGCCGAAGAAAATGTCCAAGATTCAGAAAGCTTGATTGAACGCAAAGTCACGGACGACAGCCTACACAGCCGAACCAAAGGCTAATGAGCCAGCGCTTCCGGGACTGTTCAGCCGCGTTGAAGACAACTGGAAGGCCTAACTTGTGGGTATCAGCGTCGCACTATCGGGTATCTTACTGGCCCAATACTCAATCGAGCTTGGCATGCTTGGCCCCATGGATCGTATTAGCCTAGGTCTCGGCACCGGCCTCGCCCTGCATGCTGCTGCCGAATGGTTCCGACGCCAGCATAGGCAACCCGATGTGACTTTTGCCGCCCTCGGTATAATCGGTGCATACCTAGCACCAGCCATGGGCTCCACAGACGAGGGCAATATGCTTGTCGCTATGGCCCACAGCCCGATCATCTATGTATCGGCTCTACTATTGCCGCACTATGTTTATCGCACCAGGTTATGGTGGGGAATGGTCGCGGGTGCGTTGCTGTGGTGGCTGATTGCACTGTTTGATAGTAACGTGACGGTTTTTATGGGTATGACCTTGGGGTCTTTGCCTATCTGTTGTTTGCTCTGCCCGACCTTAACTAGACTCTGAATAAAAGCGTAAACCTAGGTAATGGCTTCTATGGGCTTGCGCCCTTCCGCAGATAATCGTGGCGGTTGAACGCCAGCTACCTATAACAAGCTTGTTAGTGATCCTTGCCCAGTGTCTGTCAATCTATGCTGCCCCCGATCTAGCGAACTTAAATCAATGGGTATAGCTGATATTCACCCGGCTTATCAGCGGTCGATTCCGCGAGGCGTTATATCTCCTGCCTTGGATCGCGCTTGTTGGGCAGCGCACAGCTTGACTGCTGACCACCGTTGAATGCCAAGTCGATGCCTTCATTATCCGTCCTGTGGAAGATGCAAACATGCTGTGGTAACTGCTGGGTAAGGGGGCAATCTATCCAGCCCTCCGACTGCGCAACGTCGGTCGCTACCGTTTGGATATGGACGACCTTGAAGGACTGTTGCGTGCGGCATCGTTCATGGGCCTGGGCATGCTAGGAGCCTCCTTCTGGCACCAGAAATTACAGCAATGCAACCCAGAGAATGCGTAAACAGGCGTGCTAGACAGTCCTATGCGGTGAGCCCGCGATAGACCTTCGAGAGCTCACCCGGCAGGCCATCGATATCCTGAATCACCATATATTGCTGGTCTGGACACATCTCCCGCAGGTAGTCATGCCCGGATGGATCCACCGTCAGGCAGAAAACCGAGATCCCTTGCTGACGCGCTTCTGCCAGCGCACGGGTGGTGTCCTTAATGCCATACACACGGCTATTGCGGTCCTTACCGTAATCGAAGTCTTGGGGGTAACCGTCACTCAGAATAATCAGCGCTTTGATGCGTGACTCAGTGGCCAGCAACTGCTGGCTAGCATGGCGTATGGCAGGCCCCATGCGGGTACTACGGCAGGGTTTTATGCCACCGATCTTGTTCTTCACCTTGCGATTATAGTGCTCTGTAAAATCTTTATG
>Ga0307492_10000708_pt1 | contig 13890 bp, 11 predicted proteins | sample SI3LmetaG_FD_202365 | JGI IMG/M metagenome (GOLD analysis project Ga0307492, IMG submission 202365) | Sea-ice brine microbial communities from Beaufort Sea near Barrow, Alaska, United States - SI3L | ecosystem: Environmental > Aquatic > Marine > Coastal | place: USA: Alaska | collected 2017-05-06 | reverse complement strand
GCAATGCACTATCGGCTGCCCAATATTTAGGCATTGCCGCTTTCATGACCAGTCTGCCCCCTCCGCCTCCGTTGGCGCCCCTGCGCGTCGGCCCTGTGCCGATCGCCACGCCAGTGGTGCTGGCGCCGATGACGGGCGTGACCGATCTGCCGTTCCGCCGCCTGGTGCGGCGCTATGGTTCGGGGCTCAACGTCACCGAGATGATCGCCAGCGAGGCGGCGATCCGCGAGACGCGCCAGTCGCTGCGGAAGGCCGCCTGGGATCCGGTCGAGGAGCCGGTCTCGATGCAGCTCGTCGGCTGCGATCCCGCGTCGATGGCCGAAGCCGCGAGGCTCCAGGAGGGCAATGGCGCGGCGATCATCGACATCAACTTCGGCTGCCCGGTGAGGAAGGTCGTGGGCACGCTCGCCGGCAGCGCGCTGATGCGCGAGGTGCCGCTGGCGACCAGGCTGATGGAAGCCACCGTCAAGGCGGTCTCGGTGCCGGTCACGGTCAAGATGCGGATGGGCTGGGACCACGCCAGCCTCAACGCACCCGAACTGGCGAAGATCGCCGAGGGCCTCGGCATCCAGATGATCACCGTCCACGGCCGCACGCGCAACCAGATGTATTCGGGCAGCGCCGACTGGGCCTTCGTCCGCAAGGTCAAGGACGCCGTGCGCATCCCGGTGATCGTCAACGGCGACATCTGCACGATCGCGGACGCGGCCACAGCGCTCGAGCAGTCGGGCGCGGACGGGCTGATGATCGGGCGCGGCGCCTATGGCAAGCCCTGGCTGCTCGGCCAGGTCATGCACTGGTGGCGCACCGGCGAGCGCCGCGCCGATCCCGGCATCGCCGAGCAATATGGGGTGCTTATGGAGCACTACCGCGCCATGCTCGACCACTATGGCGAGGATGTCGGGGTCAAGATCGCGCGCAAGCATCTGGGCTGGTACACCAAGGGGCTGCCGGGTTCGGCAGAGTTCAGAAACCGTGTGAACTTCATTGCGCAAGCCTCTCGAGTCCTGAGTGAACTCGAACGCTTCTACGAACCCTTCCTGCTGCGGCGCGCGGCGTGAGCCCGGCCGCGCCCTCCGCGGCAAGCCAGGAAGACGCGCCGGTCGCGCCCGATGCCCGGCACTCCCGGCCCGACGCGGCCAGCCAACTTGCCGGCTTCGTGTTCGCGGTGCTGCTGCTCGACCCCGATGGCCGTGTCATCGAGGCCAATCCCGCCGCGGAGGACTTGCTCGGCCGCAGCGCGACCCGGCTGATCGGAGCGCGTTTGACGGACATCGCCTCGATCGGCGATCCGCGGGTCGAGGCGGGGCTGGCCGAGCCAGATGCCCCGCTGGTGGCGCGCGATGTCCCGCTCGCCACCGGCACGCTGACGCGCCGCGTCAATCTCACCAGCTCGCCGCTCCACGGCCATCCGGGCTGGCGCATGGTGACAATCAGCGAGGCCGGGCTGGGCGGCGAGGAGCAGGGCGAGGGCATGGAGCTGCGCGCGCCGGCGATCCTGGCGCATGAGATCAAGAATCCGCTCGCCGCGATCCGGGGCGCCGGCCAGCTGCTCGCCCGCCGGCTCGAGGCCCGGGACAAGCCGCTCGCCGGAATCATCGCCGCCGAGGTCGACCGCATCGCGGGGCTAATCGACCGCATGCAGCAGCTCGGCAGCGCGCCGAAGGTCGATCGGGGCTGTGGTTGCAACCTCCACGAAGCCATCCGCAGCGCGCTCGCCAGCGTGCGCGCCGCGCGCGGCGACCGGGTCGAGCTGATCGAGGAGTTCGACCCTTCGCTGCCCCCCGTGGCCGCGGAGGTCGCAGCCCTCGAGCAGGTGCTCATCAATCTGGTAAGCAATGGCTGCGACGCTTGCGCCGGCGCGGCGGATCCCCGCGTCGTGGTCCGCACGCGTTTCGTGAGCGGACTCGTCTACAACGTCATCCGCTTCGGCAAGGCCACGCGGCTGCCGGTGGAGATCGTGGTCGCCGACAACGGCCCCGGCATCGCGCCCGAGCTGCGCGACCATGTCTTCGAGCCCTTCGTCACCGGCAAGGCGCACGGCCAGGGGCTCGGCCTCGCGCTGGTGCGCAAGCTGGTTCGCGACATGGGCGGCCGGATCGCGCACGAGCGCGACGACAAGGCCGGGCTGACCTCGTTCCGCATCAATCTCGCGGTCGCGCCAGCCTCGGCGCCGGGCGCGGCGGCATGAGCGCGCGCGTCCTGCTGGTCGAGGACGACCGCTCGATCGCGACCGTCATCACCGAGGCGCTGCGCGAGGAGGGGCATGACGTCACCACCTGCACCGAGGTGGTGCGGCGCGATGCCTTACTGGACGAAGGGCGTTACGACGTCATGCTGACCGACGTCGTGCTGGCGGACGGCGACGGCCTGGCGAGCATGGCGGCGGTGCGCCATCGCGCCCCGCACATGCCGGTGATCGTCCTCTCGGCGCAGAACACGCTCGACACCGCGGTGCGCGCCAGCGAGAGCGAGGCCTTCGAATATTTCCCCAAGCCCTTCGACCTCGACGAGCTGGTGCGCGCGGTGGGCCAGGCGGTGGCGCAGCCGGGTTCGCAACCCGCCGAGCCCGACACGCCGGCCCAGGGCCTGCCATTCATCGGCGGCAGCCCCGCCATGCAGGGCGTGTACCGCATGATCACCCGCGTGCTGCGCAACGATCTGACCGTGCTGGTCACGGGCGAATCGGGCACCGGCAAGGAGCTGGTGGCGGAAGCGATCCATTCGCTCGGCCACCGCCGCACCGGACCCTTCGTGGCGGTCAACGCCGCGGCGATCCCGCGCGACCTCGTCGAAAGCGAGCTGTTCGGACACGAAAAGGGCGCGTTCACCGGCGCCATCGCGCAGGCGATCGGCAAGTTCGAGCAGGCGCAGGGCGGGACGCTGTTCCTCGACGAGATCGGCGACATGCCGGCCGAGGCGCAGACGCGGCTGCTGCGCGCGCTGCAATCGGGCCGGATCCGCCGCGTCGGCGGGCGGCAGGAGATCGCGGTCGATGTCCGCATCGTCGCCGCGACCAACCGCGCGCTCGAACCGATGACCGCGGCCGGGTCTTTTCGCGAGGACCTGTTCTACCGCCTCAATGTGGTGCCGATCCACCTTCCGCCGCTGCGGGAACGGCGCGAGGATATCGCCGCGCTGGCGCGGCATTTCCTGGGTCAGGCCGAAGCCGAGGGACTGCCGCGCCGCGGCATCGACGCCGGCGCCATCGCGGCGCTGTCCGCCCGGGCCTGGCGCGGCAATGTCCGCGAGTTGCGCAACGCCGTCTTCCGCCTGGCGCTGTTGACGCGCGAGAACGCGATCGATCGCCTCATGGTCGAGGAGGCGCTGGGCCGCGCATCGGAGCCCCCGACCGCGTCTGGCCCGGCCGGACTTGCCGCGGCGCTGCACGCCTGGATCGCGGCCGAGGCTCCGGCCGACGGCACGATCTACCACCGCGCGCTCGCCGAACTCGAGCGGCCGCTGTTCGACCACGCGCTCCAGCGCACTGGCGGCAACCAGATCGCGGCCGCGCGCCTGCTCGGGATCAACCGCAACACGCTGCGCAAGCACCTCGCCGACCTCGCCGCCGGGGAGCTTCGCCGCGATTAGTCGTCCGCTGGGCGAATTAGTTCTTGCCAAAATGCCACACCGCCGTTGTATTCGCGCAACGATGGCGACGCATGCACGGACTTCGACGGCCTGGCCGACACCGCGCTGGTTGCGCCGGATCATCGTCACTTCGCGCCGGTCGAATGTGTTCCCCTTGATCGAGGGCCTGTGCGTGGTCTGGCTGCTGGCGATGGGGTGGAGCGCCTATGTCGCCTTCAGCACCTCGCCGGGGGAGGGCGCGCTCCTGCCCACCCGGCAGGTCGCGTTGCTGCTGATGGGGGCGTTGATTCCGGCGATCGGGCTGCTCGTGCTGCTCGGGCGCCGGCTCGCGCTGCGGCGTGCGGCGGGCAGCACCGCCCGGCTGCACGTGCGCCTGGTGTTTCTGTTCTCGCTGATCGCGGCGGTCCCGACCCTGCTGGTGGCGGGGTTCGCGGCGGTGCTGTTCCAGTCGGGCGTCGATTTCTGGTTTTCGGACGATTCGCGCGGGCTGATGGCCAACGCCAACAAGCTCGCCGAAAGCTATTATGCGCAGAATCAGGAGGATGTGGCCAACCACACGATCGCGATGGCCAGCGACTTGCGCTATTACCTGGAGCGGGTCTCGCTGGTCAGCGAGAACTGGCCGACGCTGTTCCGCTACCAGGCCGAAAACCGCGACATCACCGAAAGCGCGATTCTCCAGCAGCAGCGCGACGGCAGCTTGCGCACCGCATTCGTCTACGGGCTGGGCCACGACAACGATCCCGCCAAATTCGTCGCTGGCGCGCTGCCGACGCTGACCGGCGGCCAGCTGGTGGCGGTGCGGGGCGGGCCGGTGCGGATCGAGTCGGTCGCGCCGATCGACCGCGGCAGCGGCATCTATCTTTACACCGCGCGCAACGCCGAGGCCGATTCGTTCCGCAGCTGGGAGGCGGCGAAATCGATCGCCTCGGCCTATGACGTCCTCATCGGGCGTGCGCGGGCGCTGCAGCTGCGCTTCAACCTCGCGCTGTTCTTCGTCAGCCTGGCGCTGGTCGGCTTCGCGGTGTGGTTCGCGCTGCGCTTCGCCGATCGCCAGGTCGAGCCGCTCACCGACCTCGTGCTGGCGGCGCGCAAGGTCGGCGCGGGCAATTTCAGCCTGCGGATGGAGGGCCGCCAGGGCGGCGACGAGATCGGACTGCTCAACCGCGCCTTCAACCGCATGACCGCGCAGCTGGAGAAGCAGACCGACGCCCTGGTGGGCGCCAACCGCCAGCTCGAGGAGCGCCGCGGCTTCATCGAGGCGGTGATCCAGTCGGTCAGCGCGGGCGTGCTCTCGCTCGACGCCGCGGGCGGGATCCAGCTCATGAACGCGCCGGCGCGGGCCTTGCTGGGGGCGGGGGACAGCGAGCAGCTGCACATCGACGAGGTCGCGCCGCAGATCGCGGCGATGGTCGCCGCCGGGCTGCGCCAGGGCGTGATCAGCCATTCCAAGTCGGGCGAGCTCCTCACGCTGGCGGTCAAGATCGCGCCCGAGAAGGATGGCCACGTGGTCACTTTCGAGGACATCACCCGTCAGTTGCTCGATCAGCGCCAGGCCGCCTGGTCCGACGTCGCCCGCCGCATCGCGCACGAGATCAAGAACCCGCTGACGCCGATCCAGCTCGCCACCGAGCGGCTGCGCCGCCGCTATCGCGAGCAGATCGAGCAGGACGGCGAGCTGTTCGACGAACTCACCGCCACCATTGTTCGCCAGGTCGGCGATCTGCGCAAGATGGTGGACGAGTTCTCGTCTTTCGCGCGGCTGCCCAAGCCGGTGTTCAGACCCGAGGATGCGCTCGATCTGGTGCGTCAGGCGCTGTTTCTGCAGGAGGTGGCGCATCCAGAGATCGCGTACGAGCTGGGGGGCGATGTCGATGCCCCGGCGATGCTCGCGGTCGATCGTCACCAGTTCGGCCAGGCGATGACCAATGTGCTCAAGAACGCTGCCGAAGCGATCGATACGCGTCTTCGGGACGCCGAGCCGGACTACCGCGGACGCATCGCGGTGACGCTCGACGTCGGAGAGGACGCGCTCGCCGTGGCGATCGAGGACAACGGCATCGGCCTGCCCCAGGACCGCGAGCGGATCGTCGAGCCCTATGTCACCACGCGCGAAAAGGGCACCGGGCTCGGCCTCGCGATCGTCAACAAGATCGTGGAGGAGCACGGCGGCGAGATGATCTTCGCTCCGCGCCCCGACGGTGGCACTCGCGTCGAGCTGCGCTTCGCGCGCGACCCTCACCGAAGCGCCGCCGATTCGAACAAGGTAGAGCCATTATAATGGGATACGCATGACGCTCGAAATCCTCGTGGTAGACGACGAACGCGACATCCGCGAACTGGTCGCGGGTGTGCTCAGCGATGAGGGCTATGCTTGTCGCACTTCGGGCGACAGCGCCGGCGCGCTCGAGGAGATCGACCGCAAGCGCCCGAGCCTCGTCCTGCTCGACGTCTGGCTGCACGGCAGCCCGATGGACGGGCTCGAGGTGCTCGACGCGATCAAGAGCCGCGAGCCCGACTTGCCGGTCATCATCTTCTCCGGCCATGGCAGCATCGACACCGCGGTCTCCGCGGTCAGCCGCGGCGCGATGGATTTCATCGAGAAGCCGTTCGAGGCCGGGAAGCTGCTCCATCTCGTCGGGCGAGCCACCGAGACCGAGCGGCTGCGGCGCGAGAACATCCGTCTCAAGAGCGCGGTCCCGACCGGCGAGGAGTTCACCGGCAACAGCGTCGCCATCAACGCCGTGCGCGCGACGCTGAAGCGCGTGGCGGGCACCGGCAGCCGCGTCCTGATCAGCGGGCCGGGCGGGGCGGGCAAGGAGGTCGCCGCGCGGCTGCTCCACGCCTGGAGCCCGCGCGCCGAGCGGTTCGAGCACGAGCTGTTCGGCGAGGAGCAGGACGGCCGTCTGCTGCGCGCCGGAATGCTCGAAATGGCCGACGGCGGGACGCTCTACCTCGACGAGGTGGCCGACATGCCGCTGTCCACCCAGGCGCGCATCCTGCGCGTGCTGACCGAACAGAGCTTCGTGCGTGTCGGCGGCGGCCGCCAGATCGGCGTCGATGTCCGTGTGGTCTCTTCCACCGCCCGCGATCTGGCCAGGGAGATGGAGGAGAAGCGCTTCCGCGAGGATCTGTTCTACCGTCTCAACGTCGTGCCGGTGGCGATTCCTTCGCTCGCCGAGCGACGCGCCGACATTCCGGCGCTCGCCGAGCATTTCTTCACCCGCTACGCTTCCGAGCAGGGGCTCCCGGCGCCGCGCATCGGCGAGGAGGCGATGGCCGCGCTCCAGGCCTACGACTGGCCGGGCAACGTCCGCCAGCTGCGCAATGTCGTGGAGCGCGCGATCATTCTGACCCCTCGCGACAAGCTCGACGTGATCGAGACCGAAATGCTCGGCACCGAAATCACCGAGGGCCGCGCGGGAACCAGCAATGCGATGACCTCGCTGATGGGGGCGCCCTTGCGCGAGGCGCGAGAGAGCTTCGAGCGCGAATATCTCGCGGTCCAGATCCGGCGCTTCTCGGGCAATATCTCCAAGACGGCGAGCTTCATCGGGATGGAACGCTCGGCGCTGCACCGCAAGCTCAAGCTGCTCGGCATGGTGGACCGCAAGAGCAACGGCGCCGAACTCGATTGAAAGCGCCATGACGGGCCCCGGAACGGTCGTGAAAAAAGACCGTTGGCGAATTGGGCGCACAGCCGCATAAGGGCGGCCTACGCGGAACCTCGCGTCACGCGCGTGATGCGGATTTCCAGATTGCGGGGCCGCGGTGGGCGCCCGCCAACAAGAAGGAAAGGCTGGCGATGGCGTCGGAGAGAACCTTGAGCGCGCGGCCGAGGCAGGCGAAGGCGGAACCCGAAGTTCCGGCCAAAGCCAAAGCGGCTCCCAAGACCGGGGCCAAAGGCCCCAATCCAAAGGGCCAGAGCCTCCAGGACTCGTTTCTCAACCTCCTGCGCAAGTCCAAGGCGCCGGTCACCATGTTCCTCGTCAAGGGCGTCAAGCTCCAGGGCATCGTGACCTGGTTCGACAATTTCTCGATTCTGTTGCGCCGCGACGGGCAGTCGCAGCTCGTCTACAAGCACGCGATCTCGACCATCATGCCGGGCGCGCCGATGGACGCCGCGCAATTCGAGAGTCAGGGCCAGACCGGCAAGCAGCGGCTGTTGCAGGATGTGTTCCTGAGCCGGGTGAGCGAGGCGGAGGCGCAGGTGACCATGTTCCTGGTCAACGGGGTGATGCTCCAGGGGAGGATCGCCGCTTACGACCTGTTCTGCATGCTGCTCGAGCGCGAGGGCTATGTGCAGCTTGCCTACAAGCATGCGGTTTCGACGATCCAGCCCGCGACGGCTGTCGATCTGACCGAGGAATTCGAGGGCGACGAAAGCTGAATTTCGGCGACGAGCGCGAAGGCGAGGTGACGCGCGGCGCGCGCGCGCTGGTCGTGTGCCCCGACGTGCGCGGCCGGCGCCACGACCTCGCGGCCGAGGAACGGCTCGCGGAGGCGAGGGGGCTCGCGCTCGCGATCGGTCTGGTGGTGGCCGATTCCTTCGTCCTGCCGGTCCGCGACGCGCGGCCGAACCTGCTGTTCGGCTCGGGCCAGGTCGACAACATCGCCGTGGCCTGCGAGCAGCACGAGGCCGAGCTGGTCATCGTCGATGGCGCGCTCACGCCGATCCAGCAGCGCAATCTCGAAGACCGGCTCAAGCGCAAGGTGATCGACCGCACCGGGCTGATCCTCGAGATTTTCGGCGAGCGGGCCGCGACGGCCGAGGGCCGGTTGCAGGTCGAGCTCGCGCATCTGGACTATCAGCAAAGCCGGCTGGTGCGCAGCTGGACCCACCTCGAGCGTCAGCGCGGCGGCTTCGGCTTCCTCGGCGGCCCGGGCGAAACCCAGATCGAAGCCGACCGGCGGATGATCCGCCAGCGGATGGGCCGGCTGCGCCGCGAGCTCGAACAGGTGCGCCGCACGCGCGCGCTCCACCGCGAACGCCGCGGCCGCGCGCCGTGGCCGGTAATCGCGCTGGTCGGCTACACCAACGCCGGCAAGTCCACGCTGTTCAACCACCTCACCGGCGCCGAGGTCATGGCCGAGGATCTGCTGTTCGCCACGCTCGACCCGACCATGCGCGCGATCTCGCTCCCGGGGATCGAGAAGGCGATCCTGTCGGACACGGTGGGCTTCATCTCCGACCTGCCGACGCAGCTGGTGGCGGCTTTCCGGGCAACGCTGGAGGAGGTGATCGCTGCCGACGCGATCTGCCACGTGCGCGACATGGCGACTGAAGCCGCGGGGCCGCAGAAGTCCCAGGTCCTGGCAATCCTCGAAGATCTTGGAGTGGTGAGCGGGGAAGGGGGGCGGAAAACCGGTTCGGGCTGCGTGCCGATCCTCGAGGTGTGGAACAAGTGGGACGCTCTGAGCGAGGAGCGCCGGGCCGAGCTCGAGCCGCTCGCGGCCCAGGGCGAGGATATGATTGCGATTTCCGCACTGACCGGAGAGGGTATCGAAGCACTGCTCGTCCGTCTGGGCGAAATGCTGACCGGCGAAGCGAGGGTCGTCGAGTTGGTTGTCCCCGCGAGCGACGGACGCCGTCTGGCCTGGCTCCACGCGCATGGCGAGGTGCTCGAGGACAGCGAGGCGGATGACGGCGAGCGCCGGGTGCGGGTGCGGCTCGGCACCAGGGAGTTGGGCCGTTTCGACAGCCTGTGATCATTCGGCGGCCTTGATCGCCTGCCAGTGGGCTTCCTGTTCCTCGAGCGAGAGATCGGCAAAGCGGCCCCGCGCGCGGGCTTCCATCGCGCGATAGCGCCGTTCGAATTTGGCGTTGCCGCGGCGCAGCGCGTCTTCGGCATCGACGCCGTAGGAGCGGACGAGATTGACCGCCGCGAACAGGAAGTCGCCGGCCTCTTCCGCGATCTGGTGCGAAGTAGCGGCTCTTAGTTCCTCGATTTCCTCGACAATCTTCGCCTCTGGACCGCTCCGGTCGGGCCAGTCGAAGCCATCGCGCGCGGCGCGCTTCTGGAGTTTCTGGGCGCGAAGCAGCGCCGGCAGCGCCAGCGCGACGCCGTCCATCGCGCTGCCCGCGCCCTTGGCCGCGCGCTCGGCGGCCTTCAGGGCCTCCCAGCGCGCATCCCGCTCTCCGCCAGGCCTGCGTTCGTCGCCAAAGATGTGCGGATGCCGCGCTTCCAGCTTGTCCGCGATCGAGCGCGCGACGTCCTGGAAATCGAACGCACCGCTTTCTTCGGCGATGCGGGCCTGGAAGACGACCTGGAACAGCAGGTCGCCGAGCTCGTCGCGGAGATCCGGCAGGTCGCCGCGCGCGACCGCATCGGCGACTTCATAGGCTTCCTCGATGGTGTGCGGGACGATGGTTTCGAAACGTTGCGCGCGGTCCCAGTCGCAGCCGTGCTCGGGATCGCGTAGGCGAACCATGATCGAGAGGAGGCGGGCAAGCTGATCGGTCGCGTCGGCCATTGTGGACTGATAATATGTATTATGTAAAATAGCGGGGGGATGCGAGGATAATCATGGACCCGTCACCACCGATATGAACAAGGTGACGATCGTGAATATTCCCGCCCATATCAGCGCCATTCGAACGCCCTTGGACCAGGATAGCCGGTGCGCGGCCAGTCCGGACGTGACCAGCACCAGCGAAGCGAAGATCGCGATGAGCTGGACCAGCTTGTCGCCGCTCACGAGCGCCACTCCAGCCCGTCGTATCCGACTGTCACGCCTTTGGGCAGCTCTTCCGACAAGGTCCTGTAATCCATCGTCTTGTCGAGATGCGTCAGCACCATGCGCCGCGCGCCGCTGCGGGCCTTGAGTTCGAGCGCCAGGGCCAGATGCGCATGCGTCGGATGCGGCTCGCGCTTGAGGCAATCGCACACCAGCAGATCGGCGCCGGAAAAGCACTCGACCATTTCCCCGGTGATCTCGCTGAAGTCGGTGGCGTACACCATCGCGGCGCCATCGGCCTCGAAGCGGAACCCGGTGCTCATGGTCGGTCCATGCGGCATTTCGACCCAGTCGAGCGCGAAACCGGCCAAAAGGCGCATCGCCAACGGCTTGATTTCGACGACCGTCGGATAGCCATGCTGACCGTCGAAAATATAGTCGAATCGGAGCTTTAGACGCGATACCGTAGATTGGCTGGCAAATCCCGGTACTGGGTTGCTGCGGCCGTAGCGCATCACGCGCAGATCGTCGATGCCGTGGCAGTGATCGGCGTGATCGTGAGTCCACAACACCGCATCGAGCCTGTCGATCTCGTGCCTGAGCAGCTGTTCGCGCAGGTCGGGCGAGGTGTCCACCAGCACGCGCTGGCCGGCGTCGTTCTCGACGAGGATCGAGACGCGGGTGCGGCGGTTCCTGGGCTCGGCCGGATCGCAGGCGCCCCAGTCGCCGCCGACCCGCGGCACCCCGGTCGAGGTGCCCGAACCGAGCATCAGCATCCTCACGCCCCAACCTTGGTAAACAAGCGGTTGAAGTTGGTTGTTGTGATGGCGCCGAGCTCTTCCAGCGTCACGCCCCGGCGTTCGGCGAGAAAGCGCGCGGTGTCGACCACGAAGGCCGGCTCGCACGGGCGGCCGCGGTGCGGGACCGGCGCAAGGAACGGGCTGTCGGTTTCGATCAGCAAGCGGTCCCCGGGGATTTGCGACGCGAAATCCGCGAGGTCGCGGGCGTTCTTGAAGGTGACGATGCCCGAAATCGAGATCGACAGGCCGAGATCGAGCACCCGCTCGCCGAACGCCGGCGACGCCGTGAAGCAATGGATCAGCGCGGGAAAAGCACCCTTGTGCATTTCATCGGCGAGAATTGCGGCGGTGTCGTCCTCGGCGTCGCGGGTGTGAATGACCACCGGAAGCCCGGTTTCCCGCGCCACTGCGATGTGCCGCCGGAACAGCTGCTGCTGCACCCCGCGGTCGGACCGGTCGTAGTAGTAGTCGAGCCCGGTCTCGCCGAGCGCGACGACGCGCGGATGCCGGACCGCGGCGAGGAGGTCGTCCTCGGCTAAATCCCGATGCTCGTCCGCATGGTGCGGATGGATGCCGATGCTGGCATAGACATCGGGCTCGCGTTCCGCGGTGGCGACGACCCGGTCCCATTCGCCGCGCTTGGTCGAGATGTTGAGGAAGGCCCCCACCCCCGCCGCCCTCGCCCGCGCGAGCACGCCGGGCCGATCGTCGACCAGCCCTTCGTATTCGAGATGGCAGTGGCTATCGACCAGCATCACGCTTCTTCCGTTTCCGGCAATTCCAGGCGCGGGAAGACGGGCGTGGGGGGCTCGATCCGGTGTCCACGTGCGTGCGCATCCGCCAGCCAACGCAGGCTCCAAATGTGCCATAGCCTATTGCTGTTGAGCCGGAACGACCTTTCCTCGCGATCTCCAAAAAGATTTAAGACACGCTCAGAACTTCCTGGAGTGACCGGATAAATTGCTAGAGCGAGGTCGTGAATGGCACCGCAAAGGACGCTCAAGACTTCTCGCATTCTATCTGGATTGGTCTTCCTCAAGGTCCAAGGAGCTTGTGCATCAACATACGCGTTGGCAGCAAATACGCCGCGCATCCATTCCTGAAGGCCGCGATCAAGGTTCAGCAGATCCATCTCGATAAGATACTGGCCGAGATGCATCTCAACTGCGCCCAAGAATTCTCGATCCACCTTTGGCATTTCGGCGTCGCTCGAAACGAGCGGCAGTTCGCCGTCGAGATTTTTTGCGATGAACCCGGCGACGCGCTGCACAAGATTGCCGAAACTGTTCGCCAGCTCGGCGTTGCAGCGGTTGACGATCGCCTCGGCGGAGTAGCTGCCGTCCTGCCCGAAGGCGACTTCGCGCATCAGGAAATAGCGCAGATTGTCCACTCCGAACCGTTCGGCGAGTTCCATCGGATCGGTGACATTGCCTTCCGTCTTTGACTCCTTCCTACCGCGATTGAGGATGAAGCCGTGGCCGAACACCTGCTTCGGTACTGGTAGTCCCGCGCTCATCAGAAAGGCGGGCCAATAGACCGTGTGGAAGCGCACGATGTCCTTGCCCACCAGATGCAGGCTGGCGGGCCAAAATTTGCGCCATTCGGGCGTGTCGTCGGGGTAGCCGAGCCCGGTGAGGTAGTTGGTGAGCGCATCGACCCACACATACATCACATGGCCCTCGGCCCCGGGCACCTTCACGCCCCAGTCGAAGCTGGTGCGGCTGACCGACAAATCCTTGAGCCCGCCCGAAACGAAGGCGATCATTTCGTTGCGGCGGCTTTCGGGCTCGCAAAAGCCCGGTGAGCGCAGCAATTCCAGCAGCCTGCCCTGATACTTCGAGAGCCGGAAGAACCAGCTTTCCTCGACCGTCCACTCGACCGGCGTGCCCTGCGGCGAAAGGCGAGCTTCCCCCTCCCCTGACAGCTCGGTCTCGTCGTAGTAGGCTTCGTCGCGGACCGAATACCAGCCTTCGTAGCGGTCGAGATAGAGATCGCCCGCCGCAGCCATCGCCTCCCACAGCGCCTGGCTGGCGCGGTGATGCTCGGGCTCGACGGTGCGGATGAAGCGGTCGAAGCCGATGTTGAGCGCATCGTCCATCGCGCGGAAATAGCCCGACATCTCGTCGGCGAGCGCGCGCGGCGCGACGCCCTGCTCCGCCGCCTTGCGCGCCATTTTGAGGCCGTGCTCGTCGGTGCCGGTCTGGAACCGCACCTCGCGGCCCATCCAGCGCTGAAAGCGCGCGATCACGTCGGCCGCAATCGCCTCGTAGGCGTGGCCGATGTGCGGGCGGCCGTTGGGGTAGTTGATCGCGGTGGTGAGGTAGAAAGGGTCAGCCATCGGCGCGTGCGCTAGCCGCCGCGCAACCCGCGAGCAAGTTGCCGATCTCGAGCGCGAGCAGCCCGGTGTCGTAGTTGAAGGTCGGATATTCGCCGGTCAGCCGCACCAGCCCCTCATGCGCGGCGATGCGGCGGGTGGCGAGGCCCGGCGGAAGGCGTTCGATATCCTCGGCCACCGTGGCGCGCGCGAGATCGAGCACCGCGCGCAGCCGTTCGCGCTCGGGCCGCGCCCCGATCAGTGCGGTCAGTTCGCCGCGCGCGGTAAAGTCCGCATCGCCGCTGTCGCGGATGTGGCGCATCGTCCGTGCACTCGCCGCCAGCCCCATCGCGACGAAGCCGAGCGCCGCACCCGGCGATCCGGCCGCCCACGCAACTGCCGCGGCGCGCTCGTCCGCCGGGGCATCGGTCTGTTCCGCGAGGAAGCGGCTCAGCGCCTCGTCGCTCAGCGCCGCGAAGCGCAGCGTGCGGCAGCGCGAGCGGATCG
>Ga0307492_10000707_pt1 | contig 13890 bp, 12 predicted proteins | sample SI3LmetaG_FD_202365 | JGI IMG/M metagenome (GOLD analysis project Ga0307492, IMG submission 202365) | Sea-ice brine microbial communities from Beaufort Sea near Barrow, Alaska, United States - SI3L | ecosystem: Environmental > Aquatic > Marine > Coastal | place: USA: Alaska | collected 2017-05-06 | reverse complement strand
TTACAAAATTCGTTAAAAAAAATGAATAAAATTAAAAGTTAATAATAAATACTATTAAAATCAATCAATTAAAAAATTATATTTTACCATTTAAAGTGATGAATTTGTTGAGATAAGTGCTCTGCCATCTCTTGGAGGTTCTCACAAGATTGATTGGAATGTTCTAGACCGTTAGATGTTTGTTCAATAACATTACGGATATTATACATACTGCTTTGAATAGTCGTGGTTGCTGCTCGTTGTTCATCTGTCATCTGATAAATTTGAGTATTCAGCTCACAAATGCTTTCTACCGCTTGATTAATATCAACAAGTGAATTGGCAGCAGCATCGGCAATTTTAATACTTTCTTCAGCACTTTTTTGACTATGTTCCATAACGTTGACTGCTTTTGCTGTCGAGTCTTGTAAGGAGGTAACCATGGTTTGAATTTCTTCTGTAGAGCCTTGGGTACGTTTTGCCAAGGTACGGACTTCGTCGGCAACAACTGCAAAACCGCGACCCTGCTCTCCAGCTCTAGCAGCTTCAATAGCAGCATTAAGAGCGAGTAAGTTTGTTTGATCGGCGATTCCTCTAATGACATCAAGAATGTTTGTTATATCATCACTATGCTTAACAAGTTCGGTGATTTGGCTTGAAGCATTACTAACTTCAGAAGCGAGATCATTGATTGATGCTGATACTTCAGAGACAACCGCTTGGCCTTTATGGGCAAGCTGACTCGCTTCTTTAGCTGAGTTAGCGCCAGATTTTGCATTATCATTAATATTTTCAAGAGAGCTAACCATGTTATCAGTGGCAGTTGCCATCTGGTCGGTTTCTTGCTTTTGTTTCAAAATACCATTATTTGCATCATTCGATAGACTACGCATATTGCTACTATTTTGTTGAATGGCATCAACAGCAGTACTGACTTGTTGGACAATCTGCTGTTGGCTTTTTTGCATCTCATTAAAGGCTTTGCCCATAGCGCCAATTTCGTCATTGTAATGAACTGGTACTCTGATAGAGAGATCACCATGTTGTTGAACGTCATACATTTTCTTACTCAAAGAAATCACTGGGTTAGCTACATGATTAATTAATAGTTGAGAGGCAAGTATAACCATCAACATGACAGCGCCTAAGACGGCTAGTAATGTGATTGAGAAAGCTTCAAAGCCGTTAATTAAGACAAAACTTAATAAGAGCGTACCCATACCAATAAAAGATATGATGTTAACCAACCAAAATTTATATTTAAGTTTTAAATTTCCGAGTAAATTCATATTGTTTTCAACCTATCCATGTGAAACATTATTGTCTATATCGGCAGAGAAATTAATATCTGCATAATATATTATTAATAACTCCACTTTATGTTAAGTTTTTAGGATCACTAAAAGTAAAAAGTAAAAAGTTACCTTATAAACGGGCTTTAACTGAGCAGTTCAAAGCGTTTTTGTAAATCATCTAACATGAGATTTGCACAGGCACCTTTTGAGGTTCTTTGTTCAATACTTTGCTTAGCCGTTCTATTTTCTAATTCATCATAACGCTCACTGACTTCTTTATAAGCCTCTCTAAAAGGCATGCCTTTAGCGCTTAGTTCAACGGCGAAATCAGTTGCATACATAGGTGGATCGATGGCTTCATTGAGCTTTGCTTTCTTAAATCTAGTGCCTGCGACCAACATAGGAAATAGTTTCATGGTTTGAAGGGCTTTGTCCACGGCTCTTAATAGAGGTCCTTTACTGAATTGTAAGTCTCTCTGGTAGCCAGAGGGAAGTGAAAGTAAAGACTGTAGCTCAACCATGGCAGCTTGAATAGATGCATAGCTTGCTCTCATTAATTCGACCAAGTCAGGATTTCGCTTATTGGGCATTATCGAGCTGCCTGTGGTCATTTCATCTGGGAGAGTTACAAAATCAAATTCTTGGGTAGTAAATAAGGATAAATCCCAGCAGTATCGACGGATATCGAGTAGACATTGAGATAATGAAAAAAGTACGGCCAATTCAAATTTACCACGACTATTTTGGGTATAAATCGGATTGATTTGTAGTCTTGAAAAGCCGAGCTCTTCGGTGGTCAATTGTCTGTCTAAGGGTAAATTAACACCGTAGCCTGCAGCGGTTCCAAGAGGATTCGCATCAACGAGCTCTGCAGTTGCTTTTAAAGATTGAAGATTATCAATCATCGCCTCAGCAAAACAAGCGAACCACATTCCACAACTAGAAGGTACTGCTCTTTGCATGTGTGTATAACCGGGCATAGGAACTTTGGAGGTTTGCGATGCTTGTTTAAGACAGCTTGAGACTGCTGTGCCTGTATGTTCTATAGCGACTTCAAGAGAAGCTTTAAGGTATAGCCTTGTTGCAACTGAAATTTGGTCGTTTCTAGAGCGGCCGGTGTGAATTTTTTTACCAAGCTCCCCTAATTTTTCAACGAGATAGAATTCAATCGCTGAATGACAGTCTTCAAATCGATGATCTAAAGTGAATTTTGCATTATCAATATCTACCTTTAATTGGTCGAGTTGATTAATGAGTTGCTCGGTTTCATCATTATCTAGGATTTTAATCGAGCGCAGGTTTTTCACATGGGCCTTGCTGGCTTGAATGTCAAAACCAATTAACTGCTGATCAAGAATGACATCTTCACCGGCCATAAATTCCATTATCGTTTCATCAACAGCGGCTGTAGTATTTTTTTGCCAAATTGGTGCACTCATTAAGATTCTCCTGCTGTGCTTAAATTATTTTCAGTATTAGATTGAGAAATAGCTAAGTAGGGATCTAAACCTAAGGCTATATTGATATTTTGTAAGGCTTGTGAAGCCGCACCTTTGAGTAAATTATCAAGACAACTAATAACCGTAGCTCTTTTGCCATCATCACTGAGGGTGATGCCGCCAATAATACAGTTGTTAGTATTAACGACCTGCTTAATTACCGGTGTTTGTAACTGACATTTCACAAGTGGGAAGTGTTGATAATACTTTTCGAAGTATTGAAACAATTCTTCCCTTGAATGCTTTTCTGTAAAATCGAGCTGAATGGTCATGTTAATACCTCGAAAAAAATCGGCAACATGGGGTGAGAAACTGACAGCTTGCTGCATTCTAGTTGAGACTTCTTTTTCATGGAGATGCTCAACTAATTTATAACCGATTAAATTATCTTTAAGATTATCCACATCGTTAAATTCAGATGGTTTGGTCCCTGCACCACTGTAGCCCGAAACACCAAAACAATGAGCGGGTGCGGATAATAAATGTTTAATTGGAGCAATGGCCAACTGCATAGCTGTAGCATAGCAACCAGGATTACTGATCTTGATTAAGGACGAATTTCGCTCGGCTTCTAGAGATTGATGATCGAGTTCGGGTACAGAATAAACCCATTGTTCATCGAAACGATAATCTGCTGATAGATCGATAATCACTTTGCTGCTAGTACTTTTTTCAATGGCTTTAACAAAAGGTTCAGCTAAGCCGTTAGGAAGCGCGAGTACAACAATATCAGTGGTTTTAGTGGCTACTTGTTCTGCATTGAGTGAGCAAATGGTGCAATCGTCCGATGCATCAATAACGAGTTTTTCATCGAGAAGTGAGCTCATCAATTGGCCTTCTAGTTGTCTTGAACTCACCCAATCAATAGTGATAAGAGGATGTGAAAGCACAAGTTCTAGCAATTCTTTGCCCACATAACCTCGGACACCGATAATACCCAAACTATAAGTCTTACTATTCATGTTAATTTCATCAGTCATAAAGATGGTTCCACTTGTTATTCATGTAGAGGTTCTCGCTCTACACTTTATCTACAGTTAATAAACTAGCCTGTTTCATTAAAGCAAAGTCAACGCAATTATTTATCTGTTGAAAATCATCGATTCCATACCAAAAAACATTCCAATTTTGTGTCTTATAACAACCATCTGAGTGGTTGAAATAAAAGCTATTGATAATATTTCCTGGTTTGCAACGCCAATATAATGTCGGGTTATTGGTTTTGATGATTTTCCATAATGTTTTCCCTAGTCCTTCGCCTTTTGCCTCATCGGCAACCACAAATTTATCTAAATAAGCGAAGCCATTTTCTTCAGTGATGATCGCAGCTGCGCGATAACATTGAGTAATGTAAGCTGCTTTAATGGTAGTGCTTGAAAAATAATCGCTGTTAAGCGTTTTTGAAAAACTGGTCTCCATTAATTCAGTCAACTTTTGCTGATCAAAATTAAGATCCCCTTGAGCAAAAGATAATATGGATTCACCTTTTCTGATCAAGGTTCCTGAGCCCTTGTGTGTAAAAAGTTCTTTAGAAAGGTGCAAGGGCTTAGTAATTGAAACTGAGGCAGTTGCAGGAAGTTGCTCAAGGATATCAGCGATTTGTTTAATCTTTAATTTCATACCACCATGCAACCAATCTTGGGCTAATAAGTTGTCTAAATCTGTCATTAGATTGACAGATGAAATAATGTTATTTTCTTTATTGAGAAGGCCACCGGTATCGGTTAAAAATATAATTTTATAAGGTTTAAGGGCAATGGCTAGTTGATTGGTGGCCATATCAGCATTGATATTCAATGATTGACCTGATTCCGTTTCTGCTAAAGATGAGAGAATGGGAATAGCCCCGCTATTAATAGCGGTATTGATCGGCTCAAGATCAATAGAATCAACCTCTCCAACAAAGCCAAGCGCTGCATTTGAAGATTTTTTCGCATTAAAAACACCGCTAGTAATAGACGATGTTTTTACACCCATAGCTTGTAATCCATTAGCTAAGGTTAAGTTTTGTTGTATGAACGTTTTCTTGGCAATTTTTAAAACAGCTGGACTGGTTACACGTTGACCTGAGATAAACTCACTCTTAATACCCGCAGCATCAAGATTTTTATTCAGTTGTGGACCAGCGCCATGGACAACAATAGGGAATAGCCCGATACTCTCTAAAAAAGCCAGTGAAGAACAGAGATTGTCCAAATCATTTTCAAGCACTGCACCACCAACTTTAATAACAGCAAAACGTGACTGGCCAGCGTTAACAAAACGTGTGAGATATTGATCAATCTCTTTTGGGTTAGCGAGATTTGAGAGCAATTGTATAATCGTTTCCTTAATTTTAGATTGATTATTATCATTGCTCAGCTGTTGTATTTTTTTATTCATCTGCTTGTCCTGCTGCTGTAGAATTTTGTTGACTTTCTTTAAGGTTACTTGCTTTAAGGTTATTCTCTTTAAAGTTAATAATATCTTGATATTGCTGTTCAACTGCTAGTAACTGTTCGAGTTCGACCCATTCATCGGCAGTATGAGCTTGGGCAATATTACCAGGACCATAAACCAAAGTGGTCATGCCAGCATGTGAGAATAAACTTGCCTCCGTCCAAAAGTCTACCGCTTGACCGAGAGGGATAGAATACTTTTTAGTGAGTGCCGTTGCCTCCTTGATTGCCTGATTAAAATCTTGGTTTGCCGAGGGTAAGGTTGGTCCTGAGAAGCCCTCTGTGATGGATGTTTCACTATCATTAGAAAGTTGACCAAGAGCACTTAGCATTTGTTTTGCATCTTGACCGGGAAGAGGCCTAAATCCGAATGCCAATTCACAACTTGCAGCGATCATATTAGCCTTAATACCGCCTTCTATTTTTCCGATATTAAAGGGTAAGCCGGTTAAGGTATCAAAGCTGTAAGTTTGATGTTTGACCCAATCAAGAGCTGCAGCCATCCATTGACCTGACTTATGTATGGCGTTGTCATTAAAGGCTCTTCTTGCAGAGCCATGTCCTGAGATACCTTGAAAATTAATCTTTGCAGTTTGAATGCCTCGATGGGCTAAAACGGCTTTTGCTTCGGTGGGTTCTGAAACAATGACCTGGGTGAAAGTGGGCATGGTCTTTAAGAAATATTTAATCGCAGTGCTTGAGCCATGCTCTTCATCACTGGAGAAGAGTAGGGCAACATCATTGGTAGTCTTTGCTGCCGCGGACAACATACAAGCTGAAGCCCCTTTAATATCACAAGCACCAAGACCGGTTGCTTTCTTCTCATCGACAATAAGCGTGAAAGGGTCAGTTGACCAGCCCTTTGCAACAGGAACGGTATCGATATGAAAGTTAAATAAAAGCGTTGGATTACCTCTTTTGGCTAAAAGACTCAAGCAGCCATCACCAGCATCGAAGAAAGAAAAATCAAAACCTAGAAGCTGTTGTTGAAGGTAGTTGAATATGTCACTTTCTGAGTTGATCTCTCGCGGTGGGTTTTGAGTATCAAAGCCAACTAAAGTGTCGAGATGTTTAAGGATGATTTTAATATCAGAAGCACTCATAACTAGATACTCTCATTGCTTTTGTGACTTGAACTTTGATGACGTTGAGTAGCCGCTAGTGTTGACGATTTACCAAACAGTTTGATAAATCCAAGTGCTTCTTCAATTGTCCAAGATGCAGTTTGAGCGTAGACACTTTGTTGGTCTTTTAATATATTGTCTGATTCAACGGCCACTGCATAGAGATGCCCTTGGCTGAGCTCTAAAGTAACCTTACCACTAACTTGGGTTTGAGATGATTGTAAGAAAGCTTCCAGATCATCTTTTAAAGGTTCGTAGAAAAAACCCTCGTAAACTAGTTCGGTCCATTTTTCGGCAACCGTTGATTTAAATCTATTTTGTGCTTTAGATAAAATGGCTTGCTCTAAAGCAGTATGGGCCACATTAATTGCTTCAAGTGCCGGTGCTTCAAATACTATCCTACCTTTTAAGCCGATGGTGGTATCGCCCGTATAAATATTTCTGCCAATGGCATATTGACCGACCAAGAGATTGAGTTGTTGCATCACGTCTTTACCATCGTAGTTATCATCTAATGGCTTATCATTGACAGCTGTGAGCGTTCCTTTTGTGAAACTAAGGGTCAGTAAGCAGGGAGCTTTACAGCTTTGTTTACCATCTGCTTCAGGCATTTCAGTTAATACATAACTTGCAGCATCAGGCTGTGACCACTGATCAATTTCCGATCCTGAAATAGTCGTCCCTAATAAATTTTCATTAATGGAGTAACTTGACACTTTTTCAGATACCGAAAATCCTTTATCGAGAAGGTATTGTTTTTCATACTCTCTAACTTCCACTGTTTGTTGCTGTATCTCTCTGATCGGCGAAATCACATCATAGTTACCTAGACAGTGAACGGCTAAGTCGAATCTAACTTGGTCATTACCCATGCCTGTGCAACCATGGGCAAAGTTTTTATGTCCAGCCTCATCACAAAACTTTAAACAGGCCTCAACAATTAAATAACGGTCGGAGCAAAGTAATGGATATTGATTTTGATACCAGTGACCACTCCAAATCAGTGGTGTGATAACTCTGTCCCAAAGTGCCCCGGCAATACTGACTTCTTTATGCTCAACAGCGCCAAGTTCAAGTGCTCTAGCTTTAATCTCTAGCTTTTCTTCATTACTGACACCACCTGAGTCAACAAAGACTGTGGTAACAAGATAACCCTTATCGATGAGATATGGCACACAAAAGCTGGTGTCGAGGCCTCCTGAAAAAGCGAGGATGACTTGGTTGTTTGTTGCTGTTTGATTGCTATGCATTTTAATATCCGTTCATTTATTGTGATTAATATTGAGTGGTTAGTGTTAAGTCGTTATTGTTTAATAGTAATAGTTATTGATTAATCAACTCGCTCATTAATGCCTTTTGTACGTGTAAGCGATTTTCTGCTTCATCAATTGCCATACAATAATCTGCATCCATCACAGCATCAGTTGCTTTAATATTTCGTCTTAGTGGCAAGCAATGTGAAAAGAGAGCATTGTTTGTTAAAGCCATTTTTTCTTCATTAACGATGAAATGTTTTTGCTTATCTCTAAAGGGCTTCTCGGCTTCCCAATTACCAAAATAGGGTAATGCTCCCCAGCTTTTAGCATAGACAATATCTGCATCAGCATAAGCTTCTTCAATATTATGGGTCACTTGAAAACTACCGCCATAATCCGCCGCATTCTGTTTAGCAATATCCATATAACGTTCATCCAATAAGTAGTCTGAAGATGGGCAGAGTAACGTTACATCCATACCAAATTTTGACGCAATTAGAATCGATGAATTGGCAACAGCAGTGTTTAGTGGTTTTGGATGATAGGTCCAAGTGAGTAGGTATTTCTTATTTTGTGGCAGGCCAATTTTTTCTTGGATAGCTTGCATGTGTGCCAATTCCTGACAAGGATGGGTAATGGTCTCCATATTGATGACCGGTACAGAGGCATATTTAGCGAAGGCTTTAATCATTTTATCTTGTCTGTCATCTTGCCAATCTTGAAATTTAGGAAAGGCTCTGACACAAATTAAATCACAATAACGCGATAACACCTTAGCAGCTTCAATAACGTGTTCTTCAGCAACGGAGTCCATGGTCGTACCAAATTCAAATTCTAGAGGCCAAGCGCTTTTGCCGGGCTCAAGCACGATGGCGTGACCACCCATTTGCCAAGTACCTAACTCGAAAGAAGTACGAGTCCTTAAGCTAGGATTAAAGAACAGTAGAGCAACACTTTTATTTTTTAATGCTTCACTGCTAGCGCCTTGCTTAAATTCATTGGCTAAGTTGATCATTTTTTGAAGCTCATCCTGGCTCCAATCAGCTGTAGTGATAAAATGTTTCATTGAATACTGTTCCTCTGTTCTTAAAATTTAAGCATAAAAAAACCCGGCTTATTGGCCGGGTTTTAGAAAGTGTTTTTGTTTAACTATTTGTTTAACTAAAAGACACCATCAAATCCCGACCTCGGAGGTACGGCGGCGACGGCGAAGAATGTTAGAAGCTGTACTTGATATAACAGCACAAGGCCCTAGTTTAGACAATTTTTGCTGACTGTATCTGGCTAATAATGTATTCATAGTTAAGTCTTTAAGTTCATTTAATGTATTAGTATCATAGTTAATAAATTTGATGCAAGGCATTTGTTTAAATTAATACTAATAAATGAATGGTGTCCGTCTGAAGATATATTATAAGTGATTGAGTTTACGGATGAGATGAATGAACAGCAAACCCTAATGGCAACAACTGATCCCGACGTTAAAAGATTATTTTGGTTTATTGATGAACAATTTATTGAAGAAGCGCAGTCAGCTAAGCGTATTTTTGACAAGCTAGGACAGGGGCTCATCGGATGCGTGTTGTAGATGATTCGGGAGGTTCTGCAAGTAAAAATTTTAATGTGCTTCTGTTCATTAATAAAAAACTATTAATTATGAACCTTTAATAAAGAACTATTAATTATGAACTATAAATACATATTCGTACTATAGACTCATTTAAAATCGTTTACTTGCAGCGATTTAATCGATTATAAAATGTGCTTTTTAAGATCATCTAAACCGAGATGTCTTACATCTTTGCCCTTAACTAAATAAATAATGTACTCACAAATATTTTGAGAGTGATCACCAATACGTTCTAGGGCTCTTGCACACCAAGAAACGCGAAGAGCATTTTTTATTTCTCGCGGATCTTCCATCATCTTCATGACCAGTAAACGAGAAATATTATCAAATTCCTGATTTACAAGGGCATCGGACTTTATAATATCAATCGCTTCATCAACGTCCATTCTTGCGTAAGCATTTAACGAACGCTTTAACATCTTTTTAACGGTATCGCCAAGATTTCTCAGCTCTATAAAGTGATGATTACTATTACCATTACTGTCAACATCAGCAAGCTTAAGAGCATTCACACCAAGCTTTTCAGCTTCATCTCCAATGCGTTCTAAATCGGTAATAGTTTTAATAATACTTACCATTAATCTTAAGTCGCTTGCGGCTGGTTGTCGACGAGCTAGGATTTCGATACATGTTTCATCGATCTCAACTTCCATAGCATTGACTTCGTGATCTCTATCGATAACCTCTTGACCTAATACTTTATTAGCATCAAGCAGCGCAGTTAGACCATCGCTGACTTGTTGTTCTACAAGACCACCCATTTTTAAAACTTGGTTACGAACATCTTCAAGTTCTTGGTTAAACTTTTTCGAAATATGCTGTGTCAAATGTAATTCGTTATCCATTGTCTTATCCTGTGAACTAGCCAAATCGACCAGTGATATAATTTTCAGTTAATTTATGCTGGGGATTAGTAAAAATTTGTGTTGTCTCACCCATTTCAACAAGCTGTCCCATATGAAAGTATGCCGTAGTTTGAGAGATCCTTGCCGCCTGTTGCATGGAGTGTGTAACAATGGCAATGGTAAACTTCTCTTTCAACTCATCAATTAATTCTTCAATAACTGCTGTGGCGATCGGATCGAGTGCTGACGCAGGTTCATCCATGAGAATGACTTCGGGACTCACGGCTATTGAACGTGCAATACATAAACGCTGTTGTTGACCACCTGATAAACCAGTACCTGGTGAATCTAGTCTATCTTTGACTTCCTTAAACAGCCCAGCTTTTTGTAAGCTAGTAATGACTATTTCATCAAGCTCAGCTTTACTTGAAGCTAGTCCATGAATTTTTGGACCATAGGCTACATTTTCATAGATAGATTTTGGAAATGGATTGGGTTTTTGAAAAACCATTCCAACTCTTGCCCTTAATAATACAGGATCCATGCTCTTTGCATAAATATCTTCACCATCAAGGGTAAATTGCCCTTCAACACGACAGATATCAATGGTGTCATTCATGCGGTTCATGCAACGCAAAAACGTTGACTTACCACAACCAGACGGTCCAATGAGTGCTGTAACTTTATTGCGTGCTAAATCAATGCTGACATCCTGAATGGCCTGATTATTATCATAATAAACATTCACATTACGCATCGACATTTTAGCATCATCAGAAAAGCAGTTACCTACCGTTCCGTCTATTTTAGTGTCTTCAGAGACTAAGCTTTCAGAAGATGACATATCTACCATAATTATTTACCTATTTTCAAATTTCTTTCGAAGTAAAGCAGCTGCTGTGTTCATGACAAACAGAAAACTTAATAATACAAGTATCGCAGCGGACGTTTTTGCGAGGAATGCTCGCTCGGGACTATCTGCCCAGAGAAATATTTGTACCGGCATCACTGTTGCTGAATCAGTTATTGATGTTGGAATATCAACAATAAATGCCACCATACCAATCATCAATAAAGGAGCCGTTTCACCAAGAGCTTGAGCCATGCCGATTATGGTACCTGTTAAAATACCAGGCATGGCCATCGGTAATACATGACCAAAAGTAGTCTGTACCTTTGATGCCCCTATACCATAAGCAGCTTCTCTTATTGAAGGAGGCACGGCTTTAATTGAAGCTCGACTGGCAATGATAATGGTCGGCAGTGTCATTAACGTTAGCACGATACCCCCCACTAGTGGCGCAGAGCGAGGTAAACCGAAAATATTAATAATAACAGCCAAACCCAAAAGCCCAAATATTATCGAAGGTACCGCTGCCAAATTGTTAATATTGACTTCAATGATATCGGTCCATCGATTTTTTGGAGCGAACTCTTCTAAATAGAGAGCGGCAGCCACACCGAGTGGAAAGGACAGTGAAAGCGTGACCAACATAGTAATGATGGTTCCGATTAAAGCGCCTTTAATACCAGCCAGCTCTGCTTCTCTAGAGTCGCCATTGGTAAAAAATTCGATATTAAATCGTTTTTCAATACGGCCATTGTCAGTCAGTTCTTTTAACCAAGTGGCTTGTTTTTGACTGGTTCTTAACTCAGCTTCACCCAATACTTTTGCATTTTTAAGATAAGTATCAGCATCATCATCAAGTAGTAGCCAAAAGGTTTCTTTTTTTCCAATTAAAGATGGCGACTCTAGAAGATGATCCCTTAAGGTAAATTCAGCATTTGAACTGATTATCTTTGTCAGGGCTCTTTTATCCTTTCGTCCTTGGACTGTTGGATACATTTCATAGATGGATTGCTTTAATACCTTACGAAAATTGGCTGTTTTTAAAGAGTCTGGTTGATCATCTTTAATCGATAGCCAATCTTCTTTATATGAAACGTCTATGGCCACCCAATGTTGATGAAAAGCGGGTATTGCCTTATACGTTATATCTGCAATTAATATAAAGACGAGCATAAACCCAAAGGCAACAGCGCTTCGTCCTAATAATTTAAAACGCCTTTCCTTTTTATGTCGTCTTTGTAAGCTTGCAGTGACGATTGTGGTGATATTTTTTGAATCAATCATATTGCTCTCGATATTTTCTAACGACTTTTAAAGCGATAACATTTAATGCCAAGGTAGTGACAAAAAGCATTAACCCTAAAGCAAAAGCAGCCAATGTTTTTGGGCTATCAAATTCTTGGTCACCGGTTAATAATGTGACAATTTGAACAGTAACTGTGGTTACTGAATCAAGTGGATTAGCGGTTAAGTTAGCAGCCATACCAGCTGCCATTACTACAATCATTGTTTCACCAATGGCGCGCGATACCGCTAACAGTATTGCCCCAACAATACCCGGTAGTGCAGCAGGTAAAAGTACTCTCTTAATAGTCTCTGAAGGAGTCGCTCCCAAGCCAAGAGAACCTTCTTTAAGGGATGCTGGTACTGCACTAATGGCATCTTCTGATAAGGATGATACGAAGGGTATGATCATAACGCCCATAACCAGACCTGCGGCCAAAGCACTTTCAGATGCGACAGTTAATCCTAACCAACTACCGAAATCTCTGATCAAGGGGGCAACCGTTAAAGCTGCAAAGAAACCATAAACAACGGTAGGCACACCCGCTAAAATTTCAAGCATCGGTTTCGCTATAGATCGTAATCTAGAGGAAGCATATTGAGATAAATAAATAGCAATCATTAAGCCTACAGGTACTGAAAGTAACATGGCTATGGTGCTAATTAATAAGGTCCCGAGGAATAATGGAACTGCACCAAAGGCACCGGAACCACCTACTTGATCCGTTCTCATGGCAATTTGAGGGCTCCACTGGGTACCAAACATAAATTCCCAAGGTGGTACTGAACTAAAAAACTGAATCGATTCAAATATTACTGAAATGACTATGCCAATGGTTGTTAATAGAGCGATACCAGAGCAAACCCATAGAATAGAGGTGATAATTTTTTCAATTCTAACTCTAGAATGAAACTTTTGAGTGAATTTACTTAAAATAAACAAGACGCTAGAACAGGCAATTAAAATCACAAAACCTGCTTTCATCCAAGCAGCCGTTGAGTTAATTGCTTGTAAATAGGTAGCTGCTTGAACTTGAATGGCTTCTTCGCTAACGGTGGCTGAATGGTTTAACTCTGTAGCTGCCAATAAATGAATATTATTAAGATAAAGACTTAGTTGGTCCGATGATAAGACTGCTACGGATTCAGGTAATGTTGTAATAAGTAAAGATTCGATAATTGAAGGCTCAAATATGCCCCAAACTAATAAAAATAATAAAGCAGGAATACCACACCAAAAGGCCGTAAGAAGACCAAACTGTCTGGGCAATGAAGTTAGGTGTTTTATCTTTGAACGTCCTCCAGCAACATTAATGGCCCGCTGAATAGCAAACCAATAGCTAAACAATGCTAAAAAAGCGATAACAAAGATTAATGTCGATGAATTCATTCTCAATGACCTTAATAAATAACGACTAACGTTAAAAATTTAATTTTTTAAATAAACGAAATACTAAAAAAGGTGGCTAATAAATTAACCACCTCAACTAGACAACCTTGTCTAAACGTTACAACGCTAACTCTTTCAATGATAAAACGGACTCTCTAATATTTTGTAACTTATCTTTAGCGAGTGGTATTAAGCCTTTCTCTAGTAAATAACCATCTTCACCCATAGCATTTTCGCTAGTAAATTCTGCTAAAAACTCCATCATGCCTGGTATTTTTCCTACGTGAGTATTTTTAACAT
>Ga0307492_10000706_pt1 | contig 13908 bp, 12 predicted proteins | sample SI3LmetaG_FD_202365 | JGI IMG/M metagenome (GOLD analysis project Ga0307492, IMG submission 202365) | Sea-ice brine microbial communities from Beaufort Sea near Barrow, Alaska, United States - SI3L | ecosystem: Environmental > Aquatic > Marine > Coastal | place: USA: Alaska | collected 2017-05-06 | reverse complement strand
GTCATCAGGTTGCCCTTAACTGGATAAAAGCGCTTCTCTGGAGTCAGCACAGCAACCGCCTTATCGTTGCGGTAGACATTGATGATGGCCTGGTCGGCGGTATAGTTCGGCCCCTGCACCCGGCCGATGCTGTCAAACTCAAAGCGGTAGTTTTCCAACTCAACCTCATCACCGGCGGTCATGCGAAAATCTCGCTCGATATCCAGATTCGATACCAGGACCACACCGGTGGTCGAGACCAACAGGCCCAAATGCGCTATCCACATGCCCCAGAAGCCAACCCCGGCTTTGCGCACACCGGCGAGAAAGCTCTTACTGTGTCGGGTCTTGTCCCGGACCAGGCGAATCAGGCTGGAAGCGGTCCAGAATACCAGCGACAGACCCAGCCATACCTGCCAATGCAGCTCGCCGGATAGGGTCCACGGCAGGACCAAGGCAACCACCACAGCACCGATCGCGACGGCGACGAAAAAACTGCGCCAGCTTTTCAGTTGATCCTTCTTCCAGCGCATCAGCTGACCGACACCGAGGAACCCGAGCAATACCACCATAAAGAGATTAAACACTAGGTTGAAAAACGGTGCCCCGACCGATAACTTGCGCCAACCAAAGGCATCGGCAAACAGCGGTAGCAGCGTGCCGAACAGAACCGCAAAGGCGATTGCCACCAGAAGGATATTGTTCATCAAAATAAAGGACTCACGCGACACCAGCTCGAACTGGCCACTGGTTTTAATCTTGCCAGCATTCAAAGCATAGAGGGTCAGACTGCCACCAATGGTTAGGGCCAGAATCACTAGAATAAACAGGCCACGGTCCGGATCGGCGGCGAAGGAGTGCACACTGGTGAGTACCCCTGAGCGGACCAAAAATGTACCCAACAGGCTGAACGAAAAGGCAAAGATGGCCAACAGCACCGACCAGCTCTTAAACAGATTGCGCTTTTCGGTTACCGCTTGGGAATGAATCAGGGCGGTACCAATCAACCAGGGCATAAAGGAGGCGTTTTCGACCGGATCCCAAAACCACCAGCCGCCCCAGCCCAATTCGTAATAGGCCCACCAGCTGCCCAAGGCGATGCCCAGGGTCAAAAATGCCCAGGCGACATTAGTCCAAGGGCGCGACCAGCGCACCCAGCTGGCATCGAACCGGCCGGTTATCAAGGCCGCGACAGCAAAGGCGAAGGCCACGGAAAAACCGACATAGCCCATATAGAGGGTCGGTGGGTGAATAATCAGGCCAATGTCTTGCAAGAGCGGGTTCAGGTCGGAGCCGTCCGCCGGCGATATGGGCAAGACCCGATCAAAGGGGTTGGAGGTAAAGAGGATAAACATCAGGAAGGCAAAGGCGATAATACCCAGAACCCCCAGGACTGCGCCCTTGAGTTCGAAGTTCAGGGTGCGCGCAAAGACGGTGACCGCAACGGTCCAACCGCCCAGCATCAGTATCCATAAGAGCATTGAACCCTCGTGGTTAGCCCAGGTCGCCGACATCTTGAAATACCAGGGTAAGGCACTGTTGGAATGCTGACTGACGATATAGACCGAAAAATCATCCTGAAAAAAGGAGGTCATCAGTATGCCGAAGGCCACCACAAGGAAAAAAAACATCGCCCAAGCCAAGGCCGGCGCAGTGCGCAACAAGGACTCATTTTTCAGTTTGACCCCCGCCAATGGCAAGACCGCCAGCAAAAATGAAAACAGCCAAGCCAGGATGAGTGAAAACTGCCCAAACTCTGGAAACATGTAAACTCCGTTAGTAGTTGGTGGAGGCCTGACCCGCCTGCTCTAGAGCATGGGTCACTTCGGGTGGCATATAGGTTTCATCGTGTTTGGCTAAGACGGTATCGGCGATAAAAAGATCCGCTTCATCCAGTTGCCCAATCACCACGACGCCTTCACCTTCTTTAAAAAGGTCCGGCAAAATACCGTCATACATAATCGTTATATCGGCCGCGAAATCGGTCACCTCGAAGAACACCTTAAGACTGCCCTCTTCGCGTTTAACGCTGTCCGCCTTAATCATCCCGCCAGCGCGAATAACCTGAGCCTTGGGTGCAAGACCCTGGCTAATTTCGGATGGGGTGAAGAAATAGTTCAAATTTTGCCGCAGTGCAAAGATAGCCAGGAACACGGCAATGCTAATGCCGCACACTCCCAACAGGATCAATAACAGCCGCTGTTTTCGTTTCGGATTCATACTTGCTCCCGACGTAATTTACGTTGATGATCTTTTACCAGCTGCTTCGCCAGGTAGCGCGGTTCCAGCACATTGAAGAGCACGACCAGGGCAGCCATCCCATAGGCCAACCAGACATAGAGGCCATGCTCGCCCATTTTAAGAAACGCGGCAAAGGATTCGAACGCCATTATAAACCTCCCAGTTGTTCAATTTCTTTTTGTGCCCAGAGGGCTTTGCGTTCACGTTTGAGAATTTCCAATCGAGCGCGAATAAACATCCAGGCCAAGAACGCCAGATAGAAACCCAGGATCGACAAGAGTAGCGGTACCAGCATGCTGATGTGCATCGGTGCCTTTTCGGTGAATTTCAGCGTAGCCGGTTGATGCAGGGTGGTCACCAGATTTACCGAATACTTGATAATGGGGATATTCACCACCCCGACCAGGGCCAGAATGGCCGCGGCTCGATCGCCACTCTCGGGCCGTTCCATCGCACTGTGCAGCGCCCAAAGGCCAATGTAGAGCAAGAATAGGATCAGCATCGAGGTGATGCGCATATCCCACACCCACCAGTCGCCCCAAGTTGGCTTACCCCAGATGGCTCCGGTGGCCAGCGCCAGGAATGCCATGGTCATACCGATTGGGATGCACGCCTTGGCGACATAGAAGGCCAACTTGATGCGCCAGATCAGCCCGACCGCCCCGGCTACCGCGATGCTCATATAGATGGCCTCAGACAAGAAGGCCGAGGGCACATGAATAAAGATGATCCGGTAGCTGTTGCCCTGGACACGCTCGATCGGCGCAAAAGCCAGACCCCAGATCAACGCCACGGTGATGAGCACAAAGGCCGCCCAGCCGAGCCAAAAGCTCCACGGCTTGGACATCTGGTAAAACCACTTCGGCGAACTGCATTTATGGAACCATCGAACAAAGATTTGCCACATCGACTCTCGTCTCCAGATCATTCAGATACCGCACCCTAGTTTTGTTGGTCAGGGCACGGCCAGGTATTTAGTTGTGCTGTGGGCTGCATGCTAGTCACCCACCGTTACGTTCAGGGCGGCGACCGTCAGCCAGGGTGTCAGGGCAAATGCCCCGGCGGTAAAGGCCCCCAAGAGCGCTAGGTAGCCTTGCCAGGGCTGATCGGTTGCCATCGCCTGAACCGTTGAGGTGCCGAATATTAGAACCGGCACCAGGATCGGCATAATCAGGATCGTCAACAGCAGACCGCCTTTGCGTAGCCCAACGGTAAGAGCCGCCCCGACACTGCCAATCAGGCTCAGAGACAGGGTACCGAGCAACAGCGAGAGCATTAACACCGGAACCGCCTTGGCCGGTAAAGCCAACATCAGCGATAGTACCGGCGATAATAACGTCAATGGCAAACCGGTCACCAACCAATGACTGATGATTTTACACAACACTAACAATTGAGGCGGAACCGCAGCCAAGAGCATCTGTTCGAGGGTGCCGTCATCAAAGTCATTGCGAAACATCAGGTCGAGCGATAGCAGCGACGACAAGAGCGCAGACACCCAGAGGATGCCAGGGGCCATTAGGGCCAGCTTGGTCAGATCCAGGGTGACCCCGATGGGAAACAGGCTAACTACCACCACAAAGAAAAACAGCGGATTGAGCAGATCGGCCCGACGCCGAAACGCCAGAGTCATTTCTCGTGCCAAGGTGGTGCGCAGTACAGCAATCACAGCGGCGCTCCAATCAGCAGATGCCGTACGGCCGTGTGGCGCAAGCCGTGATGGCTGGTCATGATCACGGTACCACCCTCTTCGGCGAACCGTTCGATGCGCTGTTCCAGCTGAGCCACGCCATTCACATCCAAGGCAGTGAACGGCTCATCTAATAGCCAGAGACGCACCGCCGGTAATTCCAAATAAAGCCGCGCCAAAGACACCCGACGCTGTTGGCCGGCCGACAGACTGTGCGCCGGTACGTCCTCATAGCCACGCAAGCCGACCGTCGCCAAGGCCTGCCACAATGCTTCCGGGCTCAACACCTGATTGTGTAACGCTAGCGCAAAGGCCAGGTTTTCTAATGGGGTTTGCATCAGGGTGACTGCCGGACGGTGAGCCAGGTACCAAAAACTGTTGCCATCGAGCGAGTCACCGTCGGGCAAGTCACCGTCAGATACGGGCGCGTGCCAGGCTACCTTGCCATCGACCACCCAACTGAGGCCGACTAAGCGACGCAATAGTGTGGTCTTACCAGCGCCATTACCACCCTGAATATGGAGGATTTCACCCTGATCGACAGCGAATGACAAATTGCTAAAGAGAATTCGCTCGTCGCGCTCACAGAATAGGTCTGTGGCTTTTAACAACTCAGGCATAAACCCATCCAGAATAAAAGTCCGCGCATTATAGCCAGCTGTAATGCACCATTGGTAACCTTTACCAAAGCCTGAAATATCAAGAATTTCAGTCTGCAGCCGATACAGGTTATTATCCACGTAACATCACAGTATCTGGCTATACAGGCGGTCCCGACATGGCGAACGATGGCATCCGATTGCCCAAAGACAGCACGGTTGCCAGTCAAAAAATCGTCCGCGGTGGGGGGCAGCCCGAAAGCACGGCGCTGCCGGCAAAAAACGCTCCGGCTACGCCGGTATCGCCGCTGCTGACAATCGTCCTACAGTCGAACGCCTTGATCGAGGGCGGCAAAGCCGCTCTGTACGAGCTGATTCTACAAAACGACCCGAAAAGCGGGCCGCCCTTGAGTGTCCTCTCGGACGCAGCGATCAAACCAGGCACTTCTTTGTTACTCGAACTCGACAAGAACCAACAGTATCAACCGGTCCAGCAGCCCACCCTGACTCAGCTCACCAAACTGGTCAATTTGGAACTGGACTTCTGGCGCGGACATTTGCTGCCGAAGGCCGCTGCGCGTTACTTTCCCATTCTGCCGACCCCCACCGCCCTGACGGGATTAGCAAACAGCTTCAGCGCCCTGACGCCGCTCATCACCTGGTTAAATCAGCGCCCGACGAGCCTAAGCAGCCCGGTTGTCAACGCCTGGATGCGCGAGACCGTGGCCTTGACGAATCTGCGTCCCTGGGCCACCCCGACGACCGCCAACGCTGCAGATCCGGCCAATAGCCCAGGCCTGACCAGCCGCCCTTTGACGCCACCCACGCTAGAACTGTCCACCTTACAACTGCCCACCCTAAAACTGCCGACCCAAACCTGGCAGCTGCTGAACATGCCTCGACTGAGCCAGGTTGGGCCCGTCAACTCAGCCTTGGTGTCAACTCAGCCACCCCTAGCCGGTTCGGGCGGTGCGGGCGCCAATAGCGTCAGCCAGACGCTCGCCGCCGGGATGACGCTAGCGCCGGGCTCGCTACTCGCCACGGCCCAAAGCAGCCAAACCGCGACGGGGAGCCCAGCGCAGGCAAGTGCAGCGTCCCCTGGAATGACCGGTCTGGGCTCCGCCCTACCCGGTTCCCAAACTACCGGCCAAGCGCAGGGGCCACTCGCCGCTTCACCTGCGCCCTTAGCCGGTCCGGGATCCGGCTCAATACCCGCCGGCACTGCAGCGACGCCGCCAGGTGCGAATGGGCCGCTGGCGGCTGTCCCCCCAGCTATCCCAACTATCCCAACTGCCCCAACTATCCCAACAACACCACCGGGTACTCCACTGACGGCCGCGCCAGGGTCCAACCCTAGCTCGACTGGCAGCAACCTAGCGGGTCAAGCGGGCCCCAGCGTGCAACTCGGCACGCCGACAGGCAGTGGCGCGCCGGTTACAGTGCCGGGACTTCTGGCCGCCCAGCAGGGTCCCGCTGCACCGATCAGCCAACACAGTAACTTGTCCAGTCCAGCGACCGGCAACTCAGCGTCGAGCAGTGGTCGGCAGGAAGTGCCGCTGGAGATCAAACTGGGCCAGTGGCTGGGGGTCTTGGATGAGACCATTAAGGCCTCGCCGATCCAGCTCAACGCCCGACTCAAACAGCAGGCCAGCGAGCTGCTGCAGCAATCTCTGCTGCAGCCGGGCAAGATCCGGGCGCAGCTGGATCCCAGCCAGAATAAGACGCAGGACAAAGATGATTCGCCGCTCTTGGCACTGCGCAATTGGCTCGAAGCCAGCCAAGCTCGGATTCAAAATAGCGCTATTCAGACAGCCAGCGCGCAATGGTCTGCTCCCGATCAGCCAGTGGTGCAACAGATGCAGTTGCCACTGATCTGGCTTGGGCTGACCAGTTGGGCCGATATCGAATGGTGGCAGGAAAAACATCTCAGCACCGGTAATGCCGATAAGGACGCGCGCGCGCGCCGCCGCTGGCGCATGAAGGTTTATCTGGCGTTGGCGCCGATGGCAGACATCTGTGCCGATATCGATTGGGGCACTGACTTCACCAGCCTAACCTTCTGGAGTGAAGATGCAGCTACCCTGAGCCACCTGAACGGCCTATTGCCCAAACTGGAAAGTTGGACCGCCGGCTTGGGCGAGCGTAACCTGCAAACCAAACACGGCATGCCGAAAAAAATGAACGCCGACCGCGAAAAAGAAAAGGACAATCACCTGGTGGACCTGCATACATGAGCAACCCGACCGTCAACAAGGCTGCAACATTAAAATACAAGGGCCTCAAAACACCGATTGTGTCGGCCTTTGGTGAGAATGAACAGGCCCAAGCGATCCTGGAACTGGCCCAGCAGCACCAGATCCCGGTCTACCAAGACGAGGACCTGGTGAATATTCTCAGCCAGCTCGACATCGGCACAGCAGTTCCACCGGAACTGTTCGAATGGGTCGCCAGTGTACTGGCCTTTGCTTTTTTCGCCAAAAACGAGGTGCCCGAGGGTTTCTCACCCACGGCAACACACGCCGCCTATGATCGGGTGCGCAAAACTTACGGTGATCTCTAAGGTACCCGCGCCGCCTTCAGAGCCAGCGCGGGGGTTCTTAGCTTACAGAACCTTACCGGCCAAACAGATGCAAATAGATATCACCAAAGCGAGCTGCCCAGGCCGCCTCATTGTGCTGCCCACCGACTATGGTACGACAGGTCACCTCGCTAAAGGGCACCTGCAGCGCGGCACACATCTTGGTATTACTCTGCACCAAGAGCTCCGGAGTGGTGTAGCTCAGCTGCTCGTCGGTACCAATATCGGTATAGACGCGCATCGGTAGGCTGGGGTCAGCCGCACGCACATAATCCCGCAACTCATAGCCATGCATCGGATCGTCCAGCGCAACCAATGACACCGCCGCTATTTTGGAAAAATTCGTCTGATAGCGAATACCCGTATAGATCGCCATATAGGCTCCCATTGAGCTACCAGCGATGCCAGTATTGTCGCGATCGGTCAGGGTTCGGTATCGGCTGTTAATCAAGGGCATCAGACTATCGACCACAAAGGCGGCGTGCTGGGCACCCTTGGCGTCGATAAAGCCAATACTCGGATGCGTCCAGTCCCAGCCGGTGTATTCCTGATAGCGCTGCTGCGCGCTCGGCGCGCTGTCGATGCCGACCACTATGACACCACTGTGCTCGCCGGTGCTGAACAATAGATCGAGTATTTCATCGGCATACCACTCGTTACCAAAGGCACTGGTGTTCTTATCGAACAGGTTATGACCATCGTGCATGTACAAGACCGGATAGCGGCGTTCGCCCACGTCATAATCGGTCGGTAACAGCACGCGAACCTTACGATTGATGTTGCCCAATTGCGGTATAGTCACATCCAGGATGCGGACATCGCCCAATACAGTATTATCGGCACCGTTACAGGCATCACCCACTATGCTAGCCAACTTATCGGCCTCGATAACCTTACTATTGCGGTTAAAACGGATGCGGTATTCTGCACAGTCGTCGACGGCAAAGTCGAGCGCCGGATAGGTATCGAGCCAATCGCCAAAATGGTCAATTTTAAAGCGCGCAGGTCCTTCCTGATGTTTAAAGGCGACGGTGATCTCGTAGTTATCGGTCGCACCAATTTGAGTCATCTTGGTGCTTTGCCAACCATTGGCGGTACCGCGGAAAAACCAGTCATCATCACCCGGCTGGCTGCACGGGCCGGTAAAGATGTCGCGCAGCTTGGTTGCCACTATGGTTTTCAGCACGCTGTCGAAAACAATTGCATACTCCGCGCAATCATCGATGCGGAAATCCAGTGCCGGATAACTCTCTGTCCAATCGCTGAAGTGGTCTATCTTGAAACGCGCATCCGCCTCTTGCTTCTCAAAGGCCACATCGAGGGTAAAGTTCGTCGTGCCGGGAATAGCTGACATTACCGTGGCCGCCCAAGCATTCGAAGAGCCGCGATAGAACCAAGAATCATTTATGCTGCAGTCACCGTCTGTCACGTCGCCTACCTTTTCCAGTACTATGGCCTTGCTGTTGGCATTAAACAGGATGTTATATTCGCTGCAGGCGTCAACGACTGAATCCTGACTCGGATAACTTTCAGTCCAGTCCGCAAAACGGTCAATCTTAAAGCGCGCGATCGGCTCCTCTTTGTGAAAATTTATATTTAGGTGGAACTGCCCACCCCCTAAATCCGACATGGCTTGAGGCTGCCAAGCATTGGCCGAACCACGGAAAAACCAATCAGCGTAGCTGGTCGGCGCCACCAGGGTGGCTAGACTTAGCAGTGCTACGACGGGCCACTTTCTACCTATTAACCTTAGTATTTTAAACATATCAATTCCTTTGCAATGCATATTTTTTTGTTTTTAAGTTTTAACATCGACCCCAAATAGCGTTGCTAAATTGCCCTATTCGATATCGACTCGCTGTGATACGGGTACATCTAAGCCATTCAAATCGGCAACATACATACTGAATCAGCCTATTACCAACGACAGGACCGAACTAAAAAAACCCACAGAAGCGCCTCATCCGCTAGCCAAATCAATGCCACTCAAGACCCAATACCGAACACCCATTGCCGAAAACAAAACAACAACAGTCCCAGCCTACTACCTTCCTTTACTACCTGCCTTTTTGAATAACTTATTTAACGGCGCTAATTTAATTTCCGTAAATAATAAATAAAATAAAACCCACATACTAAATTAAATTCTTTCAATCAACAAAACAAACTGTTGTTTAGATAATGGTGTATTTTCTTCTGCCTATGCGATCTAGATCACACATCGTGCTGAACGACTTAAGTTATCCGCGATTTAAACAACTCAATTTGGGCTGATTGATGGTCAAACATGAAGGTCTGCAATTCAATATGGCAGGTACAGCCCTTGAAATGCAAAGTAGACTTATTGATAGCAGAGCATGTGCCTCGATAGCACAGGATGGATGGATGGATGCTTCTATCGTAGGTTTTTTTGGTGCGTTGACATTTGTGGGCCAATCATATGAGCGACATTCACTAGAGGGCCTAACTGGAGAGTTTAATGGGAGGGATCGTAGGGTATACCTCTGTCACTGAAAGGAAACACCCCTCTAAAGGCCTCGAATGGGGACGTCCTTAGAGCCTATTTTAGAGGGAGTATTTCCAAAACCGAATCGCAGCAGTAGATTATCGGTTTGTATTTCTTAAGCATAAACCTAACTAATGGCGGCAGTCATTTTCTGATAATCATTGGTTGCCATGATGCCTGAGAGAACGTCCATAACAGATTCATAAAATGGTGCTGGGGCGTTTGCTTTCAGGCCACCCATAATGACCGATCTTTCAGCATGATTTAAGGCCGGGACAATGTATTTAAGCATCATTGAGGTTGTTTCGGGTGACATTTTCGACATAATCTGTCCGTGCTGACCCATAAGTTCTTCATTGGTGAAATTAGACCAAATAAGTGTATTCATCTTGGTCTCTTCCATCTCCATATGATTCAGGTACCTTGAATTAAACCCTGAAATGGCCGCATAAAACTCACTAAATTTATCCGGTCCTGAATCCACGTCCATGCCTTTCAAATGATTTCTTAGCTTTTCAATTTCTTCTTCCAGCTCTTTGTGTTCTTCTACATTAGCTACTGTACTGCCTACTACCTTAGCCTCTAGCGCCGGCAAGGTAACACTTTCTTCTGAGTGTGAGTGATGCTCAAGAATTGAGAACACTTCTTCGGCCAATGCTTTCAATTTAGTTAGTGAATCAGCATCCGAGCTATTAGCACTACCTGCGGTCATGACTAATTGTGAAATAGCATTCCTTAGGCCTTTGTGTGGAAACGCGTACGGGTTCATTCTTGGTTGACTCATAAATTAACTCATTTAATAGATTGATAAAAACACATTATTTTCGACAGCTTTAATAGCTCGAAACGCCGACAAGTCTATTACTCGGTTCGTATTTTTTTCTGCAATGAGCAGGTTTTATTTAACCGAATAGGTAGCCATCGCCGGCCGGCACCTTATCATTTTGATTATTAAAATACCATCTGTATTTTTGGTAGCTGGAGACACCTCTGCAGATCGCGTTTGCTCGGTTAAATTATGAAAAAACAACCAGTCATATCAAACACTTATGGCTAGGTTACCCCGAGGAAACCTGCGCTGCGGTAGATTTAGGTATATAGCCTGAAGGCAGAATTTGACCCTCGGTTGCATTTGTTGGGCCGCGCTGGGGCTTGGCACAACCTACGGTGGGCACAACCTATTGCTTAGGCTTAATTGAATCCTAAAACCCGTAGGTCGGGCCAATCGGCCCGACGTTATTCAATCGCGGTACGTTCCTTTGGGCTCCAACTTCGACGGCCCAATTTTGTTGGGCCGCGCTGGGGCTTGGCACAACCTACGCAGGGCACAACCTATGGCCATCGGCTTAATTGAACCCTAAAGCCCGTAGGTCGGGCCAATCGGCCCGATGTTATTCAACCGCGGCACGTTCCTTTGGGCGCTAATTTCGATGGCCCAATTTTGTTGGGCCGCGCTGGGGCTTGGCACAACCTACGCAGGGCACAACCTATGACCATAGGCTTAATTGAATCCTAAAACCCGTAGGTCGGGCCAATCGGCCCGACGTTATTCAACCCAATCATGATCCGCCTAGCCTATTCGCCAAAAACGGGACTGTGTTTGAGAACTACAAGCGCGCAGGTTGGGCATGAACTACGGGAGTGACACAGAATGTTAAACACGCCCAATCGAACGCAGCCGTAAAGCTCCTTTATCTACACCATCAGTGAGAAGCAATTTCGTAGAAATATTTAGGATTATCTTGTATCGTTGCTAAAACTTTTGCAGCAAGACCGGTTGGATTTCTGCGCTTACTTTCCCAACTTTTAATCGTATCGACACTTGTTCCCAGTGCGGCCGCAAATTCCTGCTGTGAGATGCTCAGCTTTGCACGAATAGCCTTTACATCTGCAACATCAAAGCGAGTAGATCGCCCTGATTCCAGTTGGTTGCCTTTAATTTCAACGGCTTCTTCCAGTGACGCTTTTAATTCATCAAACATACTCATTAATTATCCCCGCTTTTTAATAACTTTGTGAGTTTCTTCAACTCATATTTTTCAGCATTGGTCAGGCTATCTTTCTTATTCTTAGGATAGGCCAACACTAGATAAATAATTTCAATATTCGCTACCAGATAAATGACTCGAATGCTGCCGCTCTTACCTGTATCACCTACCGCCATCCGTATTTTTCTTAATCCTCCCGCACCTTGAATCAAGTCGCCTTTATCTGGCTGGGATATAAGTTCAATTTGGAGTGCCTTGAGTTCATTATCTGTAGCAAGCTCATTGATTTGCTTGGTAAATATTGGAGTCTCTATAAATTCAATTGCTTTACTCACGGTATTGCCTCAGCAAGTGACCTTGACGTGTACATAGTACCTGTATTTTTTTACGTTGACAAGCGATCTATTCAATGGCTTCACTGTGTCAGGATAGTTGTCACCGTCCAAAATCAAGCTAAAACCAGATCAGAGGCGGTTAGTGAGAACGAGATGGAATGCGGGTGTTGGGCCGCGCAAGAGATAAGACAACCAGAAAGGCTAAAACATTAATTTATACGATAGCTGCCCGTATCGCCGCCTTCCGCTTATGATCAATATAAAGAGTATTTTTAACCACCAATAATTGGCCGACCGCGTTGATTGACGACCCTTCTTCATACTCTAATGGATATAGCTGCACACCTGCTCCCATTAGCTCGATATCGTTCAGCGCTGTAATTTCAGCCGATGGCGCGCGGGAAAATCCTCCTAATGAGGCTTTCCCGTCGGTCACAAATATACTGACAATGCTCTGATTTTTTATTGCTGAATTAAAATTTCGATTTGACTGATCGAATTCGCAATTCAATATCAGTGATGGTACTGTATTTTGCATCGCTTCGGTCAATACGAATATATTTACTTTTCCTGGGCGTCACATGGCCAGACTGGACTATTTACCAGAGAACAGAATCTCGTCGTAGCGACCATTTTCGATTAGCATTTGCAACCCTCTCTCAAAGTCAGCGGACAATTTCTTACCTCGTTCGTTCATTGTAAAAACACCGTGCATCGGCGTTTCAACCAGTGGTTTATCTTGGTAGGTCACCAATTGAGCTTGCTCATCGGCGCTCAGGTTTTGCTTAATAACTTGATTGCCGACAACTTCATTCATTGGGAAGGTGTCAATTCGCCCAGAAAGCAGTTTCTTTAGATTGATCATTTCGTCGTTTACCCAATCAACTCGGATACCCATTTCTTCCAAGGCCGCGGTATCGGCAGAGCCGAGCTTGCCGCCAATTCTGTATTTGGCCAAGTCTCCGTATTCTTCCCAGCTAAAGTTAGTGCCTTTTTTGTACCAAAAAATTGACCGATGTACGACCAGTGGACTTTTATTATAAGTTATTTCTGCTACTCGCTCTTCGGTATAACTCCAAGGGTAGGTAATGTCTGTCTCGCCAACCATGACTGACAGGTAAGCTCGCTTCCAAGGCAGGATAACGTAAACAACATCGTGCCCGACCAATGCAAAGGCCTCCTTCACAATTTGATCAACTAAACCTTTTCCGTCTACTGTGTTGTATGGAACCCAGTCGTTATTGGCGACTTTAATTACATCTGAGAAACTTGCCATACTTACTGCCAACAGACAGCTTATAAAAGATATTTTCGCTATAAGCTTTTTCATTTCATCAACCCTCAAATTGCCGCCAGGAACCATAACTTAAGCCTAGTATAATAATTATAGAATTTTTTGTTTTTTTTAGAAATTACATTATTCTTGACAGCCCTTCAATCAAATAGTTTTCCTTCATTTTGAAAAAATTAGTACCAAAATAAAGATTTAACTATTTGTTTAAAAATTAAAAAATAGGTCTAATCGTGTTCGATTATATAAATTAAATACCATTATACAAATTACCCCCTGCATCAGGACAATTGCCATCCGCTACAGTCCTTAAGGAACCCGGACAGGGAGCGGTCAGGAAGAATGGCGCTGCTCGCTAAGGCATGGTGGTTGGTGCTGCGCAATAGATAGATGTCTAATGGGCTTTAGCCGCCATCGGCGAAGGAAAATCATCCATCTGTAGGCCCCAACTGGATAACGGTGCTGGCAAAATCCGCGCCATGGGCAATCCGCCATTTTCACATAATGACGATACTAGGGTTTTTGCGCTTAGGCTTAGTGTGTTGCGCTCAGGTTGTTGGGCCGCGCTGCGCTTGGCGTCTACCTACGGGGCTTTGGCGCTGGGCCTAAAACACCCACTGCAACTGAGCGGAGAAAACGCTGGGGTAGATGCCATACTCATAGGCATAGCTGTGAGACTTGGCCACCGGCACAACGGCGCT
>Ga0307492_10000705_pt1 | contig 13916 bp, 9 predicted proteins | sample SI3LmetaG_FD_202365 | JGI IMG/M metagenome (GOLD analysis project Ga0307492, IMG submission 202365) | Sea-ice brine microbial communities from Beaufort Sea near Barrow, Alaska, United States - SI3L | ecosystem: Environmental > Aquatic > Marine > Coastal | place: USA: Alaska | collected 2017-05-06 | reverse complement strand
CACTAAGGCCACCAAAGGGGTCGTCTATCGATGCGTCTAAACCAAGTGCTACCACAATGGCCTCGGGGGAGAACATCTCTACGGTTTCAAGCAGATGATCAAGCCCAGTCATAAATGCGTCATCATTAGACTGTCTTGGCAGCGGCACATTAAGATTGTATGCATAGCCGGCGTCTTCCCCACGCTCTTCAGCATGCCCCCAAAAAAACGGGTAGAAACGGACAGGATCGGCATGAATTGAGGCGGTGAATACATCGTCACGAGCGTAGAAAATATCCTGCGTACCATTTCCGTGATGTAAATCGACATCAATGATTGCAACACGGTTATAACGGCTACGCAGTTGTTGTGCTGCAATCGCAGAGTTATTGAGATAACAAAATCCACCAGCGATATCTTTGAATGCATGATGCCCCGGCGGACGGCAAAGCGCGTAAGCAACAGGCTCTCCATGCAGCACCATCTCGGCAGCAGTACCCGCACAATGCGCGCTACTAACCACTGCGTTATAAGTCTCAGCAGCTATCGGACAGGCTGTGTCAGCCATATGATAACCCGCTTGCCCAACTGCTGAAGCCGGGTAGCTACCATCGCGACGATCCGGATGTATGTTTGGCACAACCTCCTCCGAAGCACTATCTATACGTTGCCAGCGATGATGTATATTTTTCAAAAACCGCAGGTACTCTGGGGTATGAACCGCCGATATCAACGCAAGTCCAGTGTCTGTCGGTTCGATATGCTCGCATCCGGCAGACAAAGCTGCAGCCAACAGTGCGTCTGCGCGTTGTGGAACTTCTGGGTTTTTAGCCTGCGCACCGCTAGACGTAAAGAACGCCGGATTGTGCTTTGCCTGTGAAACTGAATAAATTGCTTTCATTATTTTCGCCTGGTTTCAAAACCTAAGTTCTTTGTATACTGTTTTTAGCTTCGACCCTCTTTTAGCCGACCCTTTCTTATTTGATCCATTTTATTTGATCGACTGTTATTTGATCGACTGTTTATTATCAAAAATTAACTTTGTCGGCACTCTTCAAATTAAGCCTCTGCCGTGCTTGCTCTGGCGTCGCTATCTCCAATCCTAGATTATCGAGAATCGTACGAATCAGTTTGACTTGTTGGGCATTGGAAGTGGCCAATTTAGGCTTTCCAATAAACAAATTGTGCTCTAATCCGACCCGCACGTTACCGACTAGAATGGCACCCATAGTGGCAAGACGAATCTGATGATTTGCAGCAGCGAGCACTGAAATAAGATGATTTTCTGAGCCAATCAAACGATTAGCAGTCGCTTCCATATGCATCAATTGCTCTGGCGCTGCATCGATACCACCGAGTACACCCATGACAAATTGCAGAAAAACTGGCGCTTCCTTTTTTTCTTGCGCAGGTACCAAGCCAAGGTGTGAATCAGACCAACGTCGTAACACTCGAATTCAAATCGTGTACCAAGGTTCTTCCCAACCTTTTCAAGTAAAGTATCAATGTCTGAAAATGTATTGCTGAATACCACATCACACGTTGAATTTAACAACTGAGGCTCCCTTTCGTGCTGCCAATTATCGTAGCGCTCAGCGAGCGGAAAAATACCGAAATTCATTGAATCCATGTTGAGCGAGCACATTTCGGGAGCGGTTTGCACTGCTGCTTGCATCCGATCCTCAACCGTCATCAGTGAAGACCCACCGGTAGAAATATTGATGATCACGTCCGTACCTTGCTTGATTTTCGGTAGGAACTGCATAAAAACATCGGGATCCGAGCTCGATCTACCGTCATTTGGATCTCTCGCATGCAAATGTAAAACGGCGACTCCAGAATGCGCTGCCTCTATTGCAGCCGTGGCGATTTGATCCGGCGAGATCAGCAGGTGTGGGCTCTCAGTAATTGTAAACGGCGGACAGGCGATGAAATGATCACCCTCCAGACCACCGCGTGTGCGCCGCGAATAGTGGATCAGTCCGTTTACGCAGGCAACCTCAACCAAACGGAGGTAGGCATTTAACGAGCTTGGCAATGGCGCTTTGCTAGTACGATCGGCCATAAGCTCAGATGCCAGCAATTGTCCTTTGCCACGTACATCGCCGATAAACCAATATTTTTTCATTAGTTCAGTCAGCAATTGCTTAAGTCTATCGCCTTGATTTTTGGCCCGCTCAATCAGCTGCTTGTGTTCCATCTCTTCCAATACGGCGAGTCCAGCAGCACAAGCCAAAGGGTTTCCGGCATAAGTAAATCCGTGAATGAACCCGCCGGTATCGAGCACCTTTTCGACCATATCACCTCCTGCGACCAGTGCACCCGTCGATGGACCACCTATCGGCTCCATAATAAATGCCAGTACACTTTCTGGATCATGCTTTAATATTTCGTCCTTAAGTAACTCTGCATAGAGTAAACCACGTTCTTCATGGTCGAGATCATCGTGATCCAGGTAACAGGTTGGTGCCGCCACTATTGGCATTTCGCACATCATTGGTGCAAAAGGCTGTGACATTTCCGTTATGCCGGTTATCGCTAAAGCATCAAGCCCTCGGTCCAATACCGGCCTACGCTGGCGCGACTGATAAAACAGGTGGCTTTTGGGTTTCCAAGTATCCGACGAGATATCTGGTGGGTTGAACGAGGTCATGATCAGGCTCTAGTGCTAAGACATTTGTTGCAGTTTTGATCATTGATTGGTATTTTACAAATTACTATTAAATATATTCATTATAGTTTAAAACTATGCAAGAACTTGCCTGGAAACTCGACTGGAATCTGTTGCGCACCTATATGGTGATAGTGCAGGAAGGCAGTATTACTGGTGCTGCTAACCGGTTGTCACTCGCACAGCCCAGTGTCTCCAATGCGCTCAAGCGCCTAGAGGAGCGGCTGGGGAAAAAACTCATCTACCGTGGCCCTGGCCGTTTCGACCTGACAAAACCGGGTCATTTACTGTTCGATGAATGTGAGGAGATTTTCGGTAGCGTTTCGCGACTCACGGTACTGATGCGTGATGTTCAGGAAGAACTAACCGGTCATGTACGTATCAGCATGGCAAGCCACATCACTTGCCCTATCCTCGACAACTCGCTTGCCGACTTTCACGCCAACCATCCAAAAGTGACTTTTAACATGCAAGTCCTTAAAAGCCGTGACGTCGAACGATCTGTGTTGCAAAAAGATGCCAGCTTTGGACTGTCGCTTGATATGGAACGCAATCCACGCTTGCAATACACCCACTTCTATCGAGAATATTTCGGTTTTTTCTGCGGACCCGGACATCACCTTTTCGGTGTAGAAAACCTTGACATTTCACAGTTGCTCAACGAATCGATGGTTTCATTCCAATCCGATCAACTATCTGATGCATTACGTCCAGTGGCACTGCTACGCGTTGCAGAAGGCATGCGTGGACCGGTAGTCGGTACCTCCTCGCATCTTGAAGAAGTAAAACGCATGATTATAAACGGACTGGGAATCGGACCACTTCCGGTACATGTGGTTAGCCGGGATATCCGCGACGGATTACTGTGGCGCTTGCCGCCATATGACGCAAGACTTGCCATCGAGGTCAACCTTGTTACCAATCCGCGCGCTCACCTGACTCGCGCAGAATCAGAACTAACAGATCAGTTAATCAAAACAATCGGCGACTTTTCACTTAAAGAGCGGACTTATGGATAGCAACTGCGCCCATGATCACCACTTCCCCCAACAGCTTAATAAACAACTTTAAACCGTTTTTTGCCACCGAATACACTGAATAACACGGACAAGTGATTGAGGTAAGAGACAACATAGTCATTTAAGTTAACGGCTCAATATTGTCTTTTTGTCATGCCGGCGCACGCCGGTACCTAGTAGTTTTTATTTTTACTATATGTCCGGGGGTGACGTGTGTTTGAAGTGGATTCGGCTGAGACATCCAGCGTATTAAGCTTCCAGCTAATACGCCCTACGATTTTGCCAATCATTTCGTGATCTCGGGAACTATAAAAGCGAACCGAAGGCCGATAAATACCAAACAAATACCCGAATCTCCTTCCCTGCCTTTTTTTCATCCGTGTCTATGCGTCAACATTTGTGGCTAAATAATCTTTATTAAATAGCACTGTAAGCTAGCATGACAAAGATTGATGAGCACACCTAATAACTGTCTTTTTATTCACTGCGCGATGTAATTTCAATCAAATGGTAGCCAAATTGTGTTTTAACCGGCCCATGAACCTCACCTATCGCATCATTAAAAACCACGGTATCAAACTCTTTAACCATTTGACCGGGTCTGAAGGATCCCAAGTCACCACCCTGCTTTCCTGAGGGACAGCTTGAGTGCTCAGCTGCGACCGCAGCAAAGTCAGCACCATCGGTAATGAGAGTTTTTAATTCGTTACACTGATCTTCGGTTGAAACCAGTATGTGCCGTGCGTTGGCTTGTGCCATTTTTCTTCTTCCTAATAATTGAGGTGGTTTTGTGAATTCAACTTGTAACAGTCTAAACAAAAATCGAATCTATTTCAGGTGCTTATCCAATTCAATCCTCAAAACCTATATTCTTAATGATCCCCCCTTCTTTCATGAGTCGGGATGTTTTGAAAAAATCGAGTTGAGTACCCTGGCAATGAAGCGCAACTTTCATTCGTCTTCTGCCGTAAGCTTGAAAATTTTTTTAATGTATCACAGTCAACACCTCAAAGTATTGGGCCGTTTCTGGTTTATCTACGGGACGATAGTAATGACTCGCTATCGGCACATTCAAGAGCTGGCATAAACGTGATATTTTTAAATCGTTATCGGTCTTTTTCATTACTTTATTCACTTTAATGCTGGGTTGTCGCGAATGAAAAGGCCATGGCTTATTTTAATAGAGCAACATATATTCTTGACTCAGCCAACTAATTTTCTAATTTTTGAATGCTCCGTTTATCGGCATTAAGCGCTGCCTTTCCCTCAACGACTTCACCTCGTTGCTCTGCAAGTAGTTGTTTTTCCCAGCGAGACACAGTTGTGGAACAAGCACCAGACAAATCCATCAATTGTTGATTTGTATAATTGTCTTCAACATTAATTTAGCATATCCCAACTTTTAGGCTGGTGTGCAATTTTGACGCACCTTTCTGATTTTACTTGTCATTTCTTATCCTATTCCGATGGCAAATAGGCTATCAAGTACTACAGGTTTGCTACATCATAACCAGTTCAGAGTAAACCCTTCAGGTCGAATAACTAAAGTAATTACGTATAAGGTCGATAGAAAGTTGTAGATCGGTAATTTAATGATATAAAAACTGGCCAATATTGATGAATATAAAGTCAAAACTAACACTCGGTGCATTATTGCTCGCTAGTATTCCTGTCGCTGTGACCGGTTTGACGAGTGGCTGGATAGCCAGTCAAACAGGAAAGGATTTGTTGCAACGTCAGGCGCACAAACAGTTGTTATCCACGCTTGAAAATAAGCATGCTCAAATACAGTCCTATTTAGAGTTAATTCATCAGCAAACCAGTAATTTTGGCAGTAATGGTGGTGTTATCGATGCATTTAAACAGCTTCTGCATGCCTATCCCGATTACGCCTCGCAGGCTGGAATTGGTGATCGACAAGATAAACGTAAAGCCCTAGTTGACTACTATCAGGAGAACTTGATTGAGCCTTATAGTCGAATGGCACCTGAGCACCAACTGAATGCTAGCACCCTGGTGGAACAACTCGATGATAATGCCCTGGCGATACAGTACAACTATATTGCAAAGAACCCACTTCCCATCGGCGAAAGACAAAATGTCAAAACATTTAAGGATGCCTCACTTTATTCCACGACACATAGCCAAACTCACGCCCTGTTTCGTGACTTCGCAGAACAATTTGGCTTTCAGGACATATTTCTGGTAGATGCTTCAAGCGCTCAGGTCATTTACTCTGTTAAGAAAAACCTTGAGCTTGGTTCCTCGTTAGCCGCTAGTGGATTCAAGGATAGTGGTTTGGCTCGCGTGTTTACCCAGGCGATGGAAGACGAGGAGAAAGGAAATGTGAGCTTTGTCGATTTCGACACCTACCCATCGGCCAGTGGCCAACCTGGTGCTTTCCTAGCCTATAAGATCAAAGGCTTCCGAAAGCCAATGGGAGTGGTAGTTTTGCAGCTCTCGATCGAAAAATTCAATGCCATCATGACCAACAATGGCCGTTGGAAAACTATTGGCTTGGGTAATAGTGGGGAAACTTATCTGGTAGCTGCGGGAGGAACATTACGCAGCGATAGACGGTTGTTCATTGAAGAATCACAGAATTACCTCAGCCTACTAGATGATAGTGAGCACGTTTTGAGAAACAAAATTGCAGAGCGAGGCACTGCTATTGCTTTGCAACGGGTCGACACACCTTCGGTGCAGCAAGCATTGCTCGGTAAAACAGGTATAAATACAATTACCGGTTATCGTGGCAATCAGGTTTTATCCGCCTATACCTCCCTTAAAATCGAAGGCCATGACTGGGTGATAATTAGTGAAGTAGATACAGCTGAAGCACTCGGTACAGTGGATGAGCTGCTCCAGTCACTCATAAAATCTTCTGGTTTAGCGTCACTTGCCGTTCTGTCGATTGCTATATTTCTCGGATTTACTAGCGCCAGACTGCTCTCTGGTCGATTTTCCACTGTTGCTAGTCGTATGAAAGAAATAGCCGATGGCAATGGTAACCTAGACGAACGTTTACCTGAAAAAGGAAAAGATGAATTAACTGATATATCACGAGACTTCAATCGGTTCGTTTCGCAAATTCGAGAAATTATCGAGTCAGTCATAAACTCATCCAATAAACTCTCAGACAGTGCTCGAGATATAAATTTGGATGCAGAGCAAAGTCGTAACCGAGCCCAGCAACAACACCAACAAACAGCCACTATGACAAAGGCGTTGGGTAATATTTCTGACTTGATCAACGAAACCGCAGTACATACTTCCTCGGCCGTTGATACAGCCCAGCAAGGTCGAGCAGAAGCTGAGCAAGGACTCGTGGCGGTACGTGACGCTGTTGTTGCTTCTACTGAACTATCGGCCGATATTGAACGATCAAACGAAGTGATTCTTCGTGTCAGTCAAGAGTCAGATAAAATTGAAGAGGTATTGAAGATCATTAGTGATATATCCAACCAAACTAACTTGTTAGCACTCAATGCGGCTATCGAAGCCGCTCGAGCAGGTGAAAGTGGACGTGGTTTTGCCGTTGTAGCTGATGAGGTTCGCAGTCTCTCACATAGGATTCAAGAAGAAACCTCGGGCATCCAGGAACAAATTGATTCTTTGCAGCAAGGCACACATGAAGCCACCAAAGTCATGCAAGCCAGCCAGGAAAAAGCACAGAAAAGTGTCCAGCTTTCTGAATTGGCAGGTAAAACGTTTGAAGCCATTGCCGATTCAAACAGTACTATAACGATGATGAATGGAAAAATAGCACGTGCCGCTGAACAGCAGGGCAGCGCCATTGTTGAGTTGAGTGGTAATATGGCCAAAGCCTATGAACTGGCGAACGATGCCACCACCGCTACCGACAGCACCATAGCGCTAGGAAAGGATGTAGACCTGTTATCGAAAACATTGCACTCCTTGGTGTCTCGTTTTGACGGCTCGCAAAAAATATAATTAACTCAAATTGAGCAACTAAATTGGATGCAAGGGAACCGGATAACCTAGGGTAAACTATCTCAGCATCAAATTTTAACTATCGGTACCACCCACTGTGATTTCATCTATCTTCAAACTTGGCTGACCAACGCCGACTGGTAATGACTGCCCTTCTTTGCCACAAACACCGACACCTTCATCGAGTCCCAGGTCATTGCCAACCATAGAAATTTTGCCCATGACTTCGGGGCCAGAACCAATCAGCGTTGCACCTTTGACTGGTGCTCCGATTTTTCCATTTTCAATCAGATAGGCTTCCGACAATGAAAATACAAATCGACCGGAGGTAATGTCGACTTGTCCACCGCCAAAGTTAACTGCATATAATCCTTTGTCGACTGAGCTGATGATTTCCTGTGGGTCGCTTTCCCCAGCTAACATATAGGTATTGGTCATACGCGGCATTGGCAAGTGGGCAAAGGACTCCCGTCGTCCATTGGAGGTCGAATTGACACCCATTAGTCGTGCGTTCATTTTGTCTTGCATATAGCCTTTAAGCACACCATTTTCGATTAGGGTTGTGCACTCGGCTGGTACGCCTTCATCATCAATACTGAGTGAACCACGCCTGTTTTCCAGTGTGCCGTCATCGACTATGGTACACAGTGATGAGGCAACCTTTTCCCCAATTCGGTTACTAAAAGCAGAGGTTCCTTTACGGTTAAAGTCACCTTCTAGTCCGTGCCCAACAGCTTCGTGAAGTAACACGCCCGGCCAACCTGGCCCCAGTACTACGGGCATGCTGCCAGCCGGTGTTGCAACTGATTCTAGATTGACCGATGCCTGACGCACCGCATCTTTTGCGAATTCATAGGAAAATTCAAGATCGAAAAATTTATCGTAACTATGTCTGCCACCACCACCGGACGAGCCCTGTTCACGGCGACCACTGTCTTGCAATAATACAGTGACATTGAGTCGAACTAACGGTCGTATGTCGGCGGATAAAGTATTGTCCGTTGCAGCGATGAGAATGTGCTCTATACCGCCGGATAGTGAGATGATTACTTGTTCGATTCGACTATCGAGTGAACGTGTGTAAATATCGAGTTTTTTCAGTAAGTCGACTTTATCATCGGCATGACGCCCATCAACTGGATTGGCACTGAGATAAAGTTCATTAAAGGTATTTGAGTTTAAAGCTACCTGTGTTTCTCGATCTTGCCCATGACTAGCTATGGCTCGAGCGTTTTTAACGGCCTGCTCTATGGCGTTGCCTTGCAGATCGTCACAATAAGCGAAGCCTGTTTTTTCGCCTGACATTGCTCGAATACCGACACCTTTTTCTATATTAAAAGAACCTTCACGAATAATGCCATCGTCCATTACCCATGATTCTTGTTGGCTGGTTTGAAAATATAAATCACCCGCGTCGATGTGTTGGCTTTGCAAACCATCAAGGAAACCATTGAGTTGATTAATGGTTAAACCTGTAGGCTCGAGTATTTTTTGCGTTACTTGTTGCAGAATTGACGACATAAGTTGCCTCATTAAACCTTAAATTTATGGGTATCTCTAAAAGTGAACTTTTTCCACGATAACCGTCGTGGCCCTACTGTCGGCAGACCGATCAATCCTCATACACTTACGTAAACTCCGGTTCAAGGCATGTGCTCCATGCATTGCTCTACCTTCGGAGCGCCGAACCGCTGCATTCATGCAGTCGTCCGCGCGGTGCTTCCATGCTCTAGTAAAAAAATACTTTTTTTAACAACACCCTTATTTCAGTTCGTCGCGTTGACCGACGATCAATTTGATTTCATCTGCTGCCTGACTGCCAGGCACCAGATGCAAATAGTCGGATGGTATTCCTAGGGAAATCATCCAGTCTCGTAATTCTGTTGCCCAAATTTCACCGCTGTCTTCGCCTGGATAGCGAATCAATATGGCTGAATCGATACCTTTTTCCCAATAGTTAATGGCCGAACGCACAGCACTAAACTGAGTAATAACTGCGCCTGAACGGGGTTGCGCCCATTCATCTGCGCTTAGTGTGAATATGCGTAAACTATTCGCAGATAATGAAAGAGACACTAGTAGTAGCAATACTAGTAAAGCGATTCTATTTATCACGCCTTTTAATTTCCTGTTTAATTTTTGGTTTTTCGATTAAGACGATTTTGGGGTCATCCCAACTGCCCTTAATGGTATATTCAATTTCAACTGTTTTATCGATAACAGATTTAAATATTTTTTGCAAAAGCAACAAACCCCAGCCTACCCCACTTCCTGCGAGAATGCCTCCTATTACTGGCAAAGTTTGACGGACCTTTGGGGTGATAAACATTCTCTGGTCATAGACCTGGCTTTGCAATCGGGTCGTGCCTATCACTAACACTTTAGCGGACGGACCATCCATAACTGTATTGTTAGTAATAAGATTTTCACCCTCGATGGTATAGCTGCCAGCGATTTGGTCAAACTCCAAACCATTGGCAACCACATCACTAAATCCAAACAATAACCGTCGCGGTAAGGCATTCAAACTCAGCAGGCCAATCAAACGTGCTGCGCCAGGCTCAACATCTTTCAAAACACCTTCCTTCAAAATAAAGTTGGCATTACCAGTCAAACTGTCCCAGTTAAAATTGAGTAAGCTATTGGTCCAGGTTAAATGACTGTCGAGTTCAATCTCCCCACCACCGATGGCATCCCCTAAGCCAATAGCAGCCATCGTCTGTCCAAATTTTGGCCCATTCAGTGTAAAATCAAAACTGGTTATATTTGTTTCGTTAATCGGTTCATATTCCCATAATCCTTGTCCTTTCAAAAAAACCTTATCGCGCTGAAAATCAAATTTTTGAATCACCAGTTTATTATCATCCAATCGTGTTTCTAGTCTAAGATTTTCAACCTCATATTCGTCGTAGTTCGCCACTTTGCTTACAAGGTTTAGGTTGTAAAAATCATCAGGCAATAGCCCAGAAGCAGGACCAGCCGACTCTAGAGATTCAAATTTTATGTGCTCAAGATTGGCAGTTATTGGGTTTTCTGCGGACTGTTGTTTCGGTATAGCTAATTGCCCTGCGAGATGGGATGATTTGATGTCAACTAAAAATTCGTCTACCGCCTGGGCCAGCAAAAAATCGATATCAGTCCATCGCCGCCTTTCGACCTGCACTGATTGAAGCTGCAAATCGACCAACTCAATTAAGTTCCATGCGCTATCACCAGGAGCTGCTTTACTATTGGTGTCATATTGACTTATTTCAGCTTGATACCAATCTAACCAGTTATCAACCGATAACGTTGGTAACGAGCCATATAACCTGACACCCCGATCTAACCCATTTAAGCGGAGTGATGTTGAAAGCCCAACATCCAATGATTTTAACTGGAACACGGCACTGCTTTCGACTATTTCAAGATCACCATGCGCTAATATATGTGACCCATAACTAACATCAAAATCGATTTGGTCGTTGGCATAAATTGCAATGACGGCAGTTGTTTTTCGTGAAAACGATGCTGGTTTGAATAATGGTGTAGGTAGTTCAATTTCTGTATTCTTAAGATCACTTTGACCGCTAATTCGTAATACCGGCTCAAGATTATTGCTCTGTTTATTATCGATAGCCAGTTGAACTTGCCAGTCACTTTTACCAGTCACGGCCTTTGACATGTATGTCGGTAATAAACTCATCAATTGCTGGGTGTTTATCAGACCGTCAGCCTGAATCAATGTTTTGCTATTTTCCTGATCAGTATTGATATTAATCGTTATTGGGTCATCAAAGTAATGTGCTTTGATATCGTTACCTGTAATTTGATCCTGAGTGATGAGCAATCGACCATTTAACTGTCGTAATTCGACATCCCATACCGGTGCATTGACACCGCTATTTTTAAATTCCAGACCAATATTAACCCTGCTGTTTGAAGTGTTCTCTAACGGTATTTCTAGGTTTGCCTCAACTTTTACCTGCCCTCTGGCATTTTTAAACTGACTAGCGACCTTTCTAAAACTTTTCGAGATTGGCATTGCGAGCCAGGTTGGCAATGCCTTACGGGTGTCGGCATTAGCATGGAGATTTAAGTTAATTGTCAGCTTGGAAAGATCAGCTATCGATACTTGTCCCTGCGCATTATCAATCTGGCCAAAATTAGCACTAGATATTTCCGCCAAAAAGTCCAGATTATGGAATGTAACGTTGCCTTTACCTTTACTGACGTTGTCCCAGGCTGGGGCGAACTTTAGCGTTGCATTATCTATCTGAAAGTCGACATAGAGCCCACCTGAGTTTTTATTATCCAGGGCTCGAATATTCTTCAGTCGGCCGTGGAACAACAAATTACCCTGGGACACGTCGGCACCTTTTATACCGTCGTCAAGCCATGCAAGCACATTGGCTGGCAGTAGATTTACCGGTAGGTATTTTGATTTACTTGCGGCATTACCCTTATCAAAACTAGCTCTGAGATACATAAATGGTGCATCAGCCTGATCAAAGTCTAACAACAGGCGGCCAGTCAAACTAATATCGCTATTACTTGCTTCGAATTTGGGGACAGATATATGCAAACCGGCCTTATCCAGGCTAGCATTAGCCTCGAAGGTGTAACGCTCTATTCCTATGGGTGCCCTAAAATCCTCTGCAAAATCTAGCGATAATTGCTTGCCTGTCGATTTAAGGCTTAGATTTTGATTGCCTATCGTCAATGAAGCCGATAAATCACTAAACCCTGGAATCCCTGAAACAGGACTACTGGATAGGTGACTGAGCTGTGTTGTCAGAAATAAACTGTTGCTTTTATCAGGATCCATATTGAACCAGATATTTTCGAGCTTGCCTGATAGGTTACTACTCACTAACTTTTCTGCGATGCTATAAGGCAGTGTCTTATCGTCTAGTGCGGTGAGTATCGATAGGTCAATACTTTTCACCCAACCAGATAAGTTTGATTTTTTTCCGGCTTGAGTCAGATTCAGTTGTGCTTCAATTTCTGGAGCTTTCTTTTCATTCAAAACTAGTTGATCAAGCTGAGCAATAACTTGCCAACCTTGCTGTTGCTTTTGAATTTTGAGTCGTGCGTCGAAAGAAAACGCTATCGACTGCGCAGCATCAGTTACTTGATATTGCGCATTGTCGATAGAAAAATTAGATTGAATAATGGGTGGTTTTTCAGAATCAAGGGTTAACCAAAAACTGGCATTGGTGAATTTAGCCTGTTGTAAACCTGTGATTTCGATATCGAGTAAACTGACCAACTGTGGGCTTATACTAAACTCATTTAGCTCTGAGTATACAAGCCCTTTGCGCTTGCTAAATACGCCTTGAGCATTCAGTTTCCCACCCAGATTTTGTAAATTTGTATTCAATTTTGCTCGCACCACACCGAGACGACGCTGCATTTCAAATACGGTATTTTCAATTTTGTATTGCTCTCCACCATACACATCATCTACGGTAATTTGTCTGATTTCGAGATGAATCGTTTTTGGGTTCATACCGGTGATCTGAGAAATATCAAACTCAAGCTGATCTAGCTCACGTGACTGACCTGGCTTATTCGGAGGTATTAAATCACTCAGCGAAATATCGCTTAGCCACCAGTGCTTATTTTGGTCTTTGCGTATCTTCAATGATTCAATCACTGCACTGACCTCGTGTATGACGAGTGATTGAGCGAACAGGCTTCTCCAAAGACTGATTTCGAAACTTAGTTGTTCGACGACAACCGATTCGATGTGGTTTGGTATCGTTAAGGTGGCATTGCGCACATGGATCAGGTGATCAAATTGACTCCACTCCAGCTCAATATCCCTAAAACTCAAGCCCGGTAATACAGACTGCCTTAGTAAACTTTCAATATCACTTTTGAAGTATTGGACCTGAGGGATACTTAAGCGCAGAACACCAATCATGACTGCGGACAGAATAAGCATCCAATACAGTATTTTTAGTGTTGAGCGAATGAGAATTTGCATTAATCCTGACGTGGGTCGAATTTATGAGTGCTTATTTCAATTACACCGGCACGACATCATAGGTTTCCTGTGAAAAATGTGTCTCAACCTGAAGTTTGACTGGTATTTTCACAAAGGTTTCAAGTTCTGCCAAACTAGCCGCCTCTTCATCCAGTAGACGGTCGATGACATCTTGATTAGCCATCACCAAAAGCTGTTGCGCCTCGTCATAAATTCTAGCCTCACGTAGAATTTCTCTCAGTATTTCATGACAAACAGTCTCAGTTGTTTTATGCGAGCCTCGCCCATGACAGGTGTGACAGGTTTCGCACAAGACATGCTC
>Ga0307492_10000704_pt1 | contig 13920 bp, 8 predicted proteins | sample SI3LmetaG_FD_202365 | JGI IMG/M metagenome (GOLD analysis project Ga0307492, IMG submission 202365) | Sea-ice brine microbial communities from Beaufort Sea near Barrow, Alaska, United States - SI3L | ecosystem: Environmental > Aquatic > Marine > Coastal | place: USA: Alaska | collected 2017-05-06 | reverse complement strand
CGACGAAAATACAATTTTAGAAAACAGTGTGCCTGTTCGTTCATTACCTATGGCTGGCCGAAATGATCCTTGTCCGTGTGGCAGCGGAAACAAATATAAGAAATGTTGTTTACGGTAGAACAATAAGCTGATTACTCAGACATAGCCCAATGGCAATTTTATTGAATAAAACCAGTGCCCATACTCGTCCCATTCCTCCCGCCACATTAAGCAAAAGATCTATTTGAGTTGAAATATATCTTGTTGTCTTCAACGATTTAAAATATTTGACATTACTGTCTCTGTATTTTTTCTTAATATACTGCCGTATTTCGTCACGTAGATTACATTATATTGATGATCATTTTTACTAATGCATATTTCCTAAAGCTAGTTATTAGATGGAAGATTAAAGTAACAAACATTACTATTTTAGCCCTCAGTATATTACCCATACTACATCCAATAGAGTCAATTATTTTATGCATAAAATAGTTGCTTTCTCCCCTGTTTTAAGTTCAAACTAAAAGAAAAATTTACAAGGCGTTAAAAGTGAAAAAAACTACAATGGTCTACAGTGTTTTTTCTTGCTTATTATTTTTGTTTTCATCTTCATTGGCTGCGAAAGTCACAATACCTGAGTCTTTAACACCATGGGTGCCTTGGGTACTGAAAGGTAGTGAACAATTATCATGTCCCTTCATAAATAACGCAAACTATTCAGACAAGCGAAATCATATTTGTGCTTGGCCAAGTACGTTAACGTTAGACGTGAAAGACAACTCCGCTGAATTTAAACAATCTTGGCAAGTATTAACTAAAAGCATTATACCTTTACCTGGAAGTGGCAATAACTGGCCTCTATCAGTAACGGTTAATAATAAAAATTTACCGGTATTTAATTATAAAGGTAAACCTGCGCTTGAATTAGTAAAAGGTTCATATTTGATTGAAGGCAAATTCGAGTGGCCAAAAATACCAGAGAGTATCTCTATTCCTGAACAATATGCCTTTGTTAAAATGACCATTAATAACCAAGTTATTGCCTTCCCTAAAGTTAATAATAATAACTTATGGCTACAAGAGTTTGAACTTAGCCAAGAAAAACAAGATTCAATCGATATTAGTGTCGCTCGACGTATTGCTGATGGTGCTTACATCAACCTAGAGACCTTTATTAGTCTTAATGTTTCAGGAAAAATGAGAGAAGTAAAATTAGGAAAGCTTTTGCCTGAAGGTTTTGAACTCATTGGTATTGAGTCAGACGTTTCATCTTTTTTAGATGGGGATGGGATACTACACGCAAAATTGAAACCAGGACGCTGGGAAATAAAAGTTCATGCTTATGCACAACCCACTTTATTATTATGGAAAAGACCTGAGCTATCTTATTATTGGCCAAAAGAAGAAATTTGGGTTTTTGAAGGACATGAAAATTTACGGTTGGGCAAAATTGATGGCGCAAAAATGGTTGATAGCAGCCAAGCAGATATGCCTAGCGCTTGGTATAAATTACCTAGTTATTTAGTTAATACGGATGACACCCTTAGTTATGAAATTCAACATAGAGGAAAACCCTTACATTTAGAAAACCAATTAAATTTAACCCGTAACTTATGGCTTTCATTTGATGGAGCATCTTACAATTTTAATGATGATATTACGGGAACAATGATAACTGATTGGCGTTTAAGTATGAAATCGCCATACGTATTAGAATCTGCAGAAGACCAAGAAGGCTCAGTCTTAATCACAACAGAAGAAGAAAATGAAAGAGGGATTGAAAATCGTTATCCCCAAGTGAAAATTAAGGCGAGAGGCTTTATCAACTCAGAAAATCAATTACCGGTTACCGGTTGGGATAGTGATTTTGAGCGTGTTATTTTAAACCTTAATCTTCCTCCAGGTTATAAAATATTTGCTGTTTTCGGTGCTGATAAGGTATCCAATAGCTGGTGGTCAAGTTGGACAATTTGGGCAAGCTTTATTGTTTTACTTTCTTCATTAATGGCGAGCCGCTTAATTAATATTACAGCGGGTATTTCTACTGCATTGATGCTATTAGTTATTTACCAAGAAGCTAATGCTCCAGTGGTCGTTATTATTAATTTACTATTAGCCATTGTTGTTAAAAAACATCAGCCATTTGAGCGGATAAAATCGGTAGTTAAAATATATTGGGGAGCAAGTATTACAGTCGCTATTGGCGCAATACTCCTCTTTTCTGCAACACAATTGCGTACCGTGATATACCCTCAATTGGAATCACGAGAATCAAGCATAAGTAGTTTTAATGATCGCGCGAGAATGCAACAAAACATCGTCATGGAAAGGGATGTAGCCTTAAAAATTAAGCGTAAAGAAGCTGTACCTTCAGTGGAGCTTCTGTCTCCAAGTGTCGAAAGAATAATGGTTACAGGGAGTAAAATCTCGGCTGAATCTATGATGGATCGCTACCAATCAAACGCCTTAATGCAATCCGGTTCAGGTATTCCTAGTTGGCAATGGAACAATTATCAAGTGCAATGGAATAGCCCTGTTGCTAAAGACCAAGTGTTCGATGTCATTGTTTTATCTAAAACCACCTACCGACTCATAAAAATACTGGGTATATTATTGACACTGATATGGTTATATTTAATTTTCAAAGATGTCATTAATTACACATTCACTAAGTTTAAACCGGGTGTAAAAGCTAAGTCGATAACAAGCTTATTGGTCTTGTTAATTTTAATGCCGAGTTACTCCCCTAATACTGAAGCGACAAACTTTCCCTCTAAATTGTTATTGGATGAATTAAAAGTAAGAATGACTGAAGCGCCTCTATGCGCTCCAGATTGTTTAGCTATTAATAGTTTACACGTGAGTATTGATAATAAATCATTGACGTTAATGATGTCTGTTCATGCCAATACGGATACAGCACTAGCGATACCGAGATCTGAATTTTGGCGACCAGAAAAACTATCATTGGATGAAAAACCAATCGGAAGTCTATTTAAAAATGAAAACTGGATATATATTCCTGTTTCCAAAGGACTATCAAAAATAACGTTGTTGGGGCAGGTAGCACCTGTTGATGTATTCCAACTTGAATTTAAAGATAAACCTAAACACGTAAAAATATTATCAACAGATGTATGGGAAGTTGTAGGTAGCCAAGCAAATAGTCTCACGGGAAATGGGTTGGAATTTTTGGCAACCACTAAGAATCAAGAGCTGAAGGAAAACGACACCGAGCAAACCTCTACGCGTTATAGTGCTCAACCGTTTGTTAAAGTGACTAGAGAATTGTCTGTCGACCAACTATGGACAATACGCACTTCAGTTGAACGTATAGCGCCAAGTAGCGGTTCAATCAATATTTTCATACCTACATTAACGGGCGAAAAAATTACTAGCGGTGAAGTGACTCTTGAAAATGATCAGGTAGAGGTAACGATACCTGCTGGAGAAAATATGTTTACGTGGAAGTCCACGATTACTAAACAACAAGTTCTGCGTTTACACGCAAAGCCTGAACAATCGATGATTGAACACTGGCGGGTTATTGTTAGTCCGTCATGGCATGCAAAACTTGTTGGCTTACCCATTATTTTAGATGAGCAAAGGCATAGCAATTATTATAGTTATTCTTTCTACCCATATCCTGATGAAAGTTTAGACATAACGATTACTCGACCAAATGCGGTTAAAGGTAATGTTCTAGCTATTGATTCAGTTAACTATACCATTGACCAAGGCACACGAACTTCAACGTTAGCCTTATCTTTTGATTACCGAAGCACACGTGGCGGTGAGCATGTAGTTGAGCTTCCTGTAAATTATCAATTGAAAGAAATCAGCACCGATAACAGGTTGATTAATCTTCAATTGGAAGAGGGGAAACTTGCTATTCCAGTTTTACCCGGTAAGCATAATGTGCAAATATTGATGCGTTCGAGTGTTTCAGAACACTTGATGTTATCTGCTCCAAAAGTTAATTTAAATGCACCTGTGAGCAATATTACTAGCATCATTAATTTGAGTGATCAGCGATGGGTCTTATGGGCTAAAGGACCTGTACTTGGGCCAGCCGTTCTCTATTGGGGCGAGTTGTTGGTGTTTGTTTTCTTGGCATTATTAGTGTCAAGAGTGAAGTTTTCGCCCTTGAATACGCTGAGTTGGATTGTATTAGGTTTTGGTTTAAGTCTGAGTAATTGGGGAGTGTTAATGCTCACCGCTCTTTGGTTTACTTCAATAACGGCTAGTCATTATCGTCCCAAAAATATGGGGAGATTATCGTATAACACCTCGCAATTCTTATTATATGTATTATCAATCGTGGCAATTGTTTCTCTAATAGCTGTGGTACCCACAAGTTTGTTGGGTTCTCCTAGTATGGGAATAGAGGGCAACCACTCTTTTGGTAATCATCTACAATGGTTTTCAGATAAAACTAGTGGAGTGCTTCCAAAAATATCTGTGCTGAGTATTCCAACAATAATTTATAAAGGTATTATGTTGGTCTGGGTTATTTGGCTAAGTTTTGCCTTTTTAGGTTGGATAAAGTGGGCTTGGAAAGGGCTTGGCGAGCAGGGTTATTGGCGTAGTAAACTGAGTAAACAATTAGAAGAAAAGTAAGCCTGGTCATCATTATTAACGGTATATAAAAAATATAATTAATAAATGAGTAAATAATAAACGTGAACAGGGAGGTTATTACGTTAAAAATGAATTTACAGGACTTATTTTAGTGTTGATATTCAATCATTAGCTTTATAAACCGGCTTAGCTGGTATTGGATTTTTATTAGTAAATTAATGGATTTTATAATAAGTTCTACAAATTTTATGAATCGAAAAATTAATAAAATATATTATTTTACATGATCACTTTATGGGATTACGTGAGCTAAAAAGTCGTTATAGCTATAGCCAGCTGTAAGTTCATCAATGCCTGTTGACCGAACGCGTTGTATAAATCCATCTAGTAGTATTTAATGATATGCTGGTTGCTGGTTGCTGGTTGCTGGTTGCTGGTTGCTGGTTGCTGGTTGCTAGTGGCATATGGGATCTATAATATTAGCCGTTATAAAAGGAAAATTCGAAATGGAATATTTTACGCCTTTGGAGCATTTGCAAAATAATGTCACTTGTCATCCCAATAAAGTTTTTCTACATCAACCTATAAATAGACAATGGCAGGAATATAGCTGGGCAGATGTTGAGCATCAGGCTCGTTGCATTGCTAACGGTCTTAGAAGTCAAGGTTTTGAGACTGGCGCTAGAATTGGCATTCTCTCCAAAAATTGTGCTCATTGGGTTATTGCGGATTTAGCCATCATGATGGCAGGTATGATCAGTGTGCCAATTTATCCAACTGCCGCTCATGACAACATAGGCTATATTATTGAGCATACTGATTTAAAAGCCATTTTTATCGGGAAACTCGATGCTACCCATGAAGTAGAAATTGCTATCGGCAATGAATTATTGAGTATTGCCTTTCCTTACCCAACAGTAACTACCACAGTACAATTTTCAGATTGGTTAATACAGTACGCTCCCTTAGAGAATATTCATCCAGTTACTATTGATGATATAGCGACAATTGTTTACACCTCAGGTTCCACGGGTAGGCCAAAAGGCGTGGTATTAACTCACAAGAATATGGCGTCTGTAGCACAAAGTTTAGTTAAGCTTTTTAAGGTACCTAATGCTTTTCGATCAATCTCTTATTTGCCACTAGCGCACGTAGTTGAACGTAGTAATGAGCATGTTGCCCTTAATGCTGGTATGGAAATTTTTTTTGTTGAATCACTTGATACATTTATTGATGATTTGCAATACGCCCAGCCGACAGGTTTTATTTCTGTGCCTAGGTTATGGACTGTTTTTCAGAGTAATGTGCTGAATAAAATATCTCAGACGAAACTTTCATTCTTACTGACCATCCCTTTTTTAGGCCGTTTTATTATAAAAAAAATTCGAAAATCTTTAGGACTAAACAATACACAATGGTTCGTATCAGGCACAGCACCTATTGCCAGATCTTTACTTGATTGGTATGAAAAATTAAATATCAACATAACAGAAGGCTGGGGGATGACCGAGACATCGGGGGCTTCTTGTCTAAATTATCCTTGGTCTAAGTTCAATACGGGTACCATTGGAAAACCTTTACCTTGTGTTGAAATGACTCTATCCACAGAAGGTGAAATTCTCATTCGTGGCGATGCGGTATTCGGTGAATACTATTTAGATCCCCAAGCCACTGAAAAATATTTTGTTAATGGTTGGTTCCATACGGGAGATTGTGCTGTGTTAAATGAAAAAGGGGATTATATGATAATTGGTCGCATTAAAGACAAATTTAAAACCAGCAAAGGTAAATATGTTGCACCAGCGCCCATTGAAAGCTTACTGTGTACTAATCTTGATATTGAACAAGTCTGTGTAATGGGTTTGGGCATGAAGCAACCAGTAGCATTAATTGTATTAACAGCTATGGACAATAAACGAGATGAAGATGTTATTAATCGTTTGAAAAACACGCTTACCAAAGTGAATTTAGAATTAGAAAGCCATCAAAAACTCGATTATTTATTTATTTGCACTGATCCTTGGAGCGTAGAAAATAATTTGATGACACCGACCCTGAAAATAAAAAGAAATATTATTGAAAAAAAATATGAAAAACTCACCACGAAGGAGGTTTCAACTACTGTTGCGTATGAAGAAGATGTTCTCTAACTCTTCGGTCTGTAGCTAATTAATCAATGAGTGTGTCCCTAGTCTTTTAAATTTACTGACTGGTTACGTACCGATAAAGAACCTAACCTGATTTATAGGCAGTCTATTGTCATTCACTACCATTTTTGAAAGTTTTTACTTTTGTTATTCAAAAACTATCGAAACTAAGTTTGTGAATAACAAAAGCATGAATTATAAAGTCAAAAATTTAATCCGTTAATAGCGAGATAAAAAAGCTCATCTCTAACGATTTTTCTCTTAAGCTTTTAAAACGTCCTGATGCTCCACCATGGCCCGCGTCCATATCTGTTTTAAATACCAACAAGTTATCATCTGTTTTAAATTCTCTCATTTTTGCTACCCATTTCATGGGTTCAAAGTATTGCACTTGAGAGTCGTGAAGCCCTGTAGTAACGAGTATATTGGGGTATTGCTGAGCACTAATATTATCAATGGGTGAATAGGCCAAAATAGTCTGATAGGCTTGTGCATCGTTCGGGTTTCCCCATTCGTCATATTCATTAGTGGTTAATGGTATGCTTTCATCAAGCATTGTTGTTAGCACATCTAAAAAGGGCACATGAGCACCAATGCCTAAATATAGTTCAGGTGCTTGATTAACCAAAGCTCCCATTAATAAACCGCCAGCGCTGCCGCCAGAAGCGAATATTTTACCTTTAGCCCCATAACCTTGCTCAACTAAGGCTTTAGTAACATCAATAAAGTCATTGAATGTATTTTGTTTATATTCCTTTTTACCTGTTTCGTACCAATGTCTTCCTAGCATTTCTGAGCCGCGAATATGGGCGATAACATAAACAAAGCCTCGGTCGAGTAAACTTAATGTTTGGCTCGAAAAGTCAGGGTCTATGGTAATACCATAAGCACCATAACCGTATTGAAGGAGTGGGTTAGTGCCATCTTTTTTAAACGTATCGCTGCGATAAACAATCGATACGGGGACTTCTACGCCATCTCGTGCTGTAATAAATAAGCGCTCTGATTGATAATCTTCTTTGTTAAACACACCTAATATTTTTTGCTGTTTAAGCAGTTTTCGTTCACCGGTAGCTAGATCAAATTCATATAAAGAACCGGGGGTTGTTAAACTTGAATAATATAATCTTGCGATAGTGTTTTCCGGCTCTGGGTTCTCATCAAGACAAGCAAAATAACACGGGTCATCAAAACACAAAGGATATTGAGTACCTGCATTTTCTCCTTGAGTGGTGTGAACAATAAAACGAATTTGGCCATGTTCGCGTTCGGTAACCACAATAAAGTGATGAAATAATTCAATGCCCTCTAGTAAGATATTTTTTCTGTGAGGGATCACTTCTTGCCAGTTATCTATATTATGTACCTGATCAACTGAGGCTTTCATCAATCTAAAGTTTTTAGCTTGATAGTTGGTTACAATATAAAAATGTTGACCCATTTTATCAGCATGGTATTCGTGTTGCTCTTGATAAGGAAATAGGTCGATAAACTCGTTGTCAGGTTCATCGGCACTCAACGCTAAATAATGTGTTGATTCTGTGGCGTGTAAGCAAATATACAGTTGTGATTCATCTCTACTCTTATCTAAACTCATATAAAAGCTGTGATTTTCTTCTTGATAAACAAGGACATCCTCAGACTGTGGTGTTCCTAATTTATGACGATAAACTTGAGTGCCTAACAGTGTTTCTAGATCTTTTTTTACATAAAATACAGTTTTGTTGTCATTAGCCCAAATAATCTGTCCTTCTGTTTCAACGAGAATATCAGCTAAATAGGTATCTGCTGAATCAGGTTGAAGGCTTAACGTGCTTAAATCTTTAAAGTTTATGGTATAAATACGGCGACTGTCGATGTCTTCTGATATTGACATTATTTGGTCGTTAGGACTAATTGATAAATCAGCTAAATCATAAAAATCGTGATCTTTGGCTCGTTCATTAACATCTAATAGTAGGGTTTTGTTTTCACCGGTAAAGCTGGTTGCTCGATAATAATTTGAAAATTCTTGTTCACCATTAATTTCACCGTGATACCAATATTTTCCGTCTTTTGCTGGCACGGTATTATCGTCTTTTACGATCCTGTCTTTAAGCTCTTGAAAAAGTATTTCTTGCAAAGGTTTTTGTTCGGCTAACATGGCATCAGCATAGTTATTTTCAGCATTAAGGTGTGCCAACATTTTTTTATTTTTACGCTTGTCATCACGCATCCAATAATAATTATCTACACGTTGATGATTATGTATTTCCATTTTATGCGGAATTTTTGTAGCTATCGGTGCAGTCATTTTTTTATTTGACGTGGATAAAGGTGTAGGCACTACGTGCTCCTATTAAAATAAGGTTGTATTTACGGACTAAAGAAAATTTCTATGACCCAGTCTATCTGGCTTTTATATATTAAGTGAGTAATTGTTTTAATGCATAAAAATAATAAATTAATTAGTAAGATAATATATAGGGATTAGAAATTTTTGAATTAAAATGATTATATCTGCAATCATTACTGGTTTTCTTATGAGGTGTAATACGACGAGACCTATTGAAAACCTTCGTAATAATACTATCGCTAATATGGTGATACCATGAGAACAGCAAAGAGTGTTTAAAAGTCCATTTTTAATATCAAGTCCATCATTTGAGATGTTAATAAACTTTAAAGGGGGGAAAAATAAGGCAAAAAAAACGCCTACCTGTTCAAGTAAGCGTGCAATAAAACATTAAGGGAATAAACGTCTCATACAGTAAGAGCGTTTATTGACGTTAAAGTTCATTCATTTATCAATTAATTAATTTATATTGAAATTTAGCCTTTATTTGGAAATATTTTGATATAAGGTTTGTTGCTTTATAGCTAAATTACAATAACTTATAACTATTTTTATTCGTGTATGTAAGGGTAAAGCTTTTTTACAGTAAATTATGCTTACTTATTGGCACCATAATCATTACTTAAATAAAGGGGATTTTAAAAAACCTTATTTAAGATAAAAATGGGCATTGTTTTTTTGACACTTAATGTAAATATTCCTTTAGCTTAATATAGATAAACCATCACTTGACTCCAGCGCTTTATTCTTAGAAAAGTATTCTCCCTCATAAAATACATGAGAAAACATAAAATCACATACGTATGCATGGTGTTAATCACCATAAATAACTATGCATACGTATGACGGCTCAACTCATGAAAGAAGCGAATGTTTGGGCATCAGAAGGTTGGTTATATTTATGTGTCGTGATTGACTTATATTCACGAAAAGTCGTGGGTTGGAGCATGGGATCAAGAATGAAAGCTCAGCTTGTTTGTGATGCGTTAACAATGACTATTTGGCAACGACAACCCAAAACAGGGTTGATAGTTCATTCAGATCAGGGCATTCAGTATGCCAGCAATCAAGATCGTTGATTACTCAAATCAAATGGATTTATTGGGAGTATGAGTAAAAAAGGATGTTGCTGGGACAATGCCGTTGCCGGAAGATTCTTCGGTAGCTTAAAACAAGAGAGATTTCATTGGCGTAATTATGAAACACGTTATGCAGAACAGCAAGATGTACTAAATTACATAACCATGTGTACAACAGCCAACGACTTCATCCATATCTGGATTATCAAAGTCCTAACGTTTTTTAATCAGTGGGTAGAGAATTATAAATGGTTGCTTAACTAGTGTGACTGAATTTGGTTGACCAAGTCAGTCTTTTAACTAAGCACTAACTTACATTAGCTAAGTTCCATCGGAGTTGTAAATTAAAAGGGTTTACAGTAATTGTTGTAGGGCTTTTTAAATCTCATTTTAGTAGACTTATTTAAATAAGCGGAGATATGTTATGAAAATATCAAAAAAATTACTTGAAAATGAATTCGTTTAACTTATAGGTTGTTAAATTGAGCAATAATTCATGTACCTGTAAAATAGCCCTGAGCCAAGTGCATAGGCATGAAATATAAACAAGAACGTTTGTTAACCATCAATGCTGAAAAGTGTTATCGCCTAACGCCTTGCTTACTGGCGTGTACGTTATTTTTTTGTTGCAAATATTATTTTTAAAAAATGATAATACCGGTAATGCGTCCGAGTGAGCAAGGCGTTAGGCGCTTTATAAACAACTATACCGAAACGAATCATTTAACCCCAATGGCAATATCAAAGTACTAAACCCTAGATTAAGCGATTCAGTGCACAGAGTATTTCTTGCTGCTAGATCTGTAATGTATCTATCTAGATACTCAGCATTAAGCACAGGTTTCCCATTGTTTATAAAGGGCATAAGGGTACTGCATTCATGGTATTCAAAACATTGCTCATTTACCGAAAAATCATAATAATCAACAAGCTCACTGATTTGATCCAAGTCATTTTTTAAACCTACTGACAAGTCTCTTGTGTGTGCTTCATTGGCGATAAACCTGTTAAATGCAAGCTGATCTGATGATGTCAGACTAAATCCTGTAATATTGATATACCCATCCATATTGTCAGGCTCAACACCATCACACCCTTTCTGTTTAGCTAAATCCAAACGGTCAAGCATAATTGAATGTACATTAGATGATCGAATATCTAACCAGCGTTCATCGGCCCAACCCTCAAGAGTATTCCCCAAGTCTTCAGGAAAAAATTTATCTTTGTCATCCCTGAATTCTTCATAGGATCCACCAGAAAAATAACATATGACCCTTTTGCCAGCGGACTGAATTTCTTGGATCGTAGCCAATGGCGTATCGAAAAGATCGACATCGTATATTTCAACGGTATATGAGGTATTGATATTGCCCTCTAGCTGCCATTGCCAAGTAACAAATGCTGATGGACGATACCAGCTACCATCTTTAATTGGCGGCTCATCAGGGATTAAACTTGTGCTGTGCCCATTACTTGCTCCTCCGCAACCGTTCAGCACTACCCATAAAAAAAAATAGAACAACAATACCCTCATACATATACTCCTTTATTTCACCAAACGAGCCTCATAATAACTCGTTTTTCATTATTGGCATAACTGTCGTTAACAAACTGCACCTGACACCATGTTTTGGTTGGCGCTTTACGCATGCAGTGTTGTCGTAGAGGTCAAGCTTTAAATTCTTTTAAATAGTCGGTAAGCGGGTGTGAATTTTTCAAGCAACGTTAATCGGATTGCTCTGTAGCCACATGTCCTTGCCCACTGGGTAACAGCAGGTTTCAGTGTGTTTATCAAAGTAGAAATCATCACCATTAAATTGTTTAGGTTTACCTTTACCGCGCTTTAATCGCCGTTTTAATTTTTCTGTTACATAGGTTTTACTGACTTGAAACAACGTATTTCGATTTATAAAAGCATTATCAGCCATGAAACTATCAAGCCCAGTCGTGACCAATGTACGCTAGATTAACTTCACTATGAAAGTCACTGTCGGCGTTAAAATTTACCACAGTAAAGATATCTGGCGTACCAAGATTATTGAGTTGTTGCTTGAGTTACTTTACCGCTGTTTTTAACGTCTAATGCTTGTCATCATTAATCGGCTTACCTTGGCTAACCCTTTTATCTTCATCGAGTCCATTTTGAGCCCAATGACGCGCTAGGACTCGTTTACTTGCTCGACGTAGCTTCTTTACGTGTAAGTTGTTCAATGGTGCCACCCACTCCTTCCTCGCGTTAGATTTTATTTTACATATCGATATTGCTGGAAATATCAGCCGCCGATATACGACATCTCCACTTTTTTGTTGCTTGTCGTTTTTTCTGTTCGAAGTGCCGAATAGCGATCCTCACGCTGGTTCCAAATCAGCCCTATTGCACGGGTAATTTGCGTATCGCTCTTACCTGAACGCATAAGGACACGTAAATCATGGCCCGACGGCGTGAATAGACAAGTGTACAACTTGCCATCAGTTGAAAGTCGGGCGCGTGTGCAGGTAGAACAGAAGGCTTGCGTTACACTGGATATAACCCCGATTTCGCCGCTACCATCGGCATAAGTCCAACGCTGGGCGACTTCACCGCTGTAGTTAGATTGTGCTTCGACAAGTGGCATATCAGCGTTGACCATGCGTACAATTTCAGCTGAAGAAACAACATCTTTCATGCGCCAGCCATTAGAAGAACCCACATCCATGAATTCGATAAAGCGGACAATATGTCCACTGCCTTTAAAATGTCGCGCCATGGCAACGACATCTTGATCATTGACACCCTTCTTGACCACCATGTTAATTTTAATGGGGGTAAAACCAGCGCTTTGTGCCGCATCGATCCCCTTTAATACGTCGGCCACAGGGAAGTTGACGTCGTTCATAGCCCGGAATGTCACCTCATCAAGAGAGTCGAGAGAAACGGTAATACGATTCAGGCCTGCGGCCTTAAGCGCTTTTACTTTCTTGGGTAATAACGTAGCGTTGGTGGTAAGCGCTATATCAAGTGGCTTGTCGTCTGGTGTTTTTAAGGAGGCCAGCATCTCGACTAATACTTCGAGGTTTTTACGCAGCAGTGGTTCGCCACCCGTAAGACGAACTTTCTTAACACCGTGTGCAACGAACAATCGCGCCATGCGTGTGATCTCATCGAAACTCAGCAGTTCGGATTGTGGTAGGTATTGGTAGCCCTTACCAAAGACTTCCTTGGGCATACAATAGGTACAACGGAAGTTACAGCGGTCGGTTACTGAAATGCGTAGATCGCCCAAGAGCCTTCCGTGTGTATCTGATATCTGGCCATTTGGGGCAGGCGCGTATGCTGGGATCAGCGGTACTTGGCCATCGTAAAGCAGGTCAATAGTAGGGATTATGTTTATGCTCATTGGGCACTCGATATGGATAAATTGATCATTAAGCGATAGGTCATGACGAGCAGCTATAATGCGATAATCCACCGGTTTCGAAGAACTCAAGTGGCTTCAGCCGATAGTATTTTTCTTCCACATCAATTGATTGCTCGGCATATGGCTGCGTCATGACTTCCTGCAACTCTCGCACTAACGAGTAATTCCCTATGCTCGCTTGCTGATACGCAGGCACAACGAACCACTCTCGCAAATTATATTTTGGATTGACGAGTTTCATCTGCCTAGAAAGCTCATCTTCAGAACAAGCACTATTTACTTCGATAGTGCTAGGGTCGGTCGTACTGGCGTTAAGAGATTTCCATGTTGTGAGCCACGCTGACCAGCTATTGTCCATCCCTTCGGGATCTGCATTATACGTCGCGTTTTTGTAGAAG
>Ga0307492_10000703_pt1 | contig 13936 bp, 12 predicted proteins | sample SI3LmetaG_FD_202365 | JGI IMG/M metagenome (GOLD analysis project Ga0307492, IMG submission 202365) | Sea-ice brine microbial communities from Beaufort Sea near Barrow, Alaska, United States - SI3L | ecosystem: Environmental > Aquatic > Marine > Coastal | place: USA: Alaska | collected 2017-05-06 | reverse complement strand
CTGGGGCACTTATTAATATCAGCGGTAAGCAGAGAATGTTATCTCAGCGTGCGAGCTTTTTCACCGTTGAATATTTGGTATCGGGTTCTAAGGAATCTTATAACATTGCGACCAGTGCCATAGAAGCTATGCTCAGCAATCATGGTCAATTAACGGGTTTTCAGGGCACAAAAAAGATCGCTAATAATCTAGACCCTTTGTCTCCTGAACTTAATGCCTTATATTATGCAGCCCCATTCAATGTTGATCAAAACGTAAAGGTTTTTACTGCATCTATCAAGGGGGCATTGGAAGTCGTTCCCACTAAAAACCAAACGTCATTTGATATTCATTCCTTCGATTTTATGATTTTGGCCAGAGACTCCTTACTTGAAGGCTTAAATGAAGTCGTAAGTCAATACGAAATAGAAGGTTTAAACAGGGTTGAAAAATTAAAGAGCATACAAGATTTAGTTTTCTGGATGATGATTTTGACTATTATTATTGAAGCCTTATTCATTTTTCGACCTATGGTCTTCAGAATGTCTCGATATGCAAAACGACTGCAATATGAAGCTAAATACGATGCACTCAGTGGGATTTTAAACCGAGGCGCATTTAATTTATTAGCAGATAACGCGATTGCTAGCGCAAAACGGAATAAACTTCCTCTGGGCGTTATAATAGGTGATATTGATTTTTTTAAATGTGTCAATGACAACTATGGACACGTTGTAGGTGATAAGGTTATCAAATCTGTTGCCGATGGCCTAAATGAATCCATACGAAGTTCAGATATATTAGCTCGATTCGGTGGTGAAGAATATGTGATTTTATTACCGCAAACCACGATTCAAGATACCCATTTGTTAGCATGTAAATTACGTCAAAAAATTTCCGAATTAACATTGGGAACTGAAGAGAAAGTACTCAATGTCACCATGAGTTTTGGTGTCGCTGAATTAATAAGTTATGATCTGGATATTGATTATCTTATCAGCCGAGCTGATGCAGCAATGTACCTATCAAAGCAACAGGGGCGTAATAAGGTCACTAAAGCTTGAATAGATAATACACTTAAGTATGTGCGGTCAGAATGTAAAGCGTACCTCAAGTGCGGTTGTTTTCAATCCTGTATTTCCCCTTGTCCGTTGTGTTATGACTCAGTGGGTTGGTATCAGTTGTTTACGCAAATAACGGTCACCCCGTTTGGTCATACCGCCCATTTTACTGATGTTGCCTGAGGCATGTTGTTTAGACGTCAGTCCTAACCACATTGCAAATTCTTTTGGTTTGTTAGAGGAGCGCTAAAACCCAGCTTCAAAAATAACAGTGATGTATCACTATAAATCACTGTTATAAAAAAATTGTAAAACAGTCTTTTTTCTAAAAATATCAGTGGTTTCAGCTATTTGGAGCGATCGTGATAGCCATTGCCGCGTCATTCAACTATTATATTTTGACTGATTTATTTGAAATCTACACTTCATTATTCGTGACAATAAGTGTCAGTTATACACGTCAGATTTCACCAAATTTTAAGGAAACAACTATGTCGACTGAAGACTTAAACGATTTACGCATGTCTGAAGCAGTGCGTCCACTTTACCTTGCTGTGAAGAAACACATTGAAGAGAATGTTATCCCGATCCAAGATGAATTTTATTCAATTGGTGAAAAACTTACTGACCGTTGGAGCTATTCAGAACGTCAAATGGAATTGCTTGAAGGTGCAAAGAACAAAGCTAAAGAGCTAGGCCTTTGGAATTTTTTCTTGCCAGATGCTGAAACAGGTGAAGGCTTATCCAACTTGGATTACGCCTACATCGCTGTTGAACTGGGTAAAGCACCTTTAGCGTCTGAAACATTAAACTGTTCTGCACCTGACACCGGCAATATGGAAGTGTTGGAGCGCGTGGGTACACCCGAGCAAAAGGCACAATGGCTTGCACCTCTGCTAAGAGGCGAAATACGCTCTTGCTTTGGCATGACCGAACCTAACGTTGCATCTTCTGATGCAAAAAACATTGCAACTTCGGCTGTTGAAGATGGAGATGACTGGGTCATCAACGGTGAGAAGTTTTATATTTCTGGTGCCGGTGATCCTCGCTGTAAAATTATGATTTGTATGGTTAAAAGCAGTCCTGATGCTCCAACACACAAACAACAATCACAAATTCTAGTGCCATTAGATGCACCGGGTGTCACCATCGTAGGTCCAATGCATGTATTTGGTCATGACGACGCACCTCACGGTCATATGCACATTAAACTTGAAAATGTGCGAGTACCTAAAACTAACATGCTTTTAGGTGAAGGCCGTGGTTTTGAAATTTCTCAAGTACGTTTGGGTCCAGGTCGTATTCACCATTGTATGCGTTCAATTGGCCAAGCTGAAAAAGCGTTGCAGCTTGCACTTGAGCGCTCAACTTCACGAGAAGCTTTTGGTAAAAAATTATACCAGCTTGGCAAGAATATTGAAGTCATCTCGAAAATGCGTATCGATATTGAAGCCATGCGTATGATGGTACTAAAAGCAGCTAAAGCCATGGATGTATTGGGTAACCAAGAAGCGCGTATCTGGATACACATGATCAAAGCGATGATCCCTGAGCGAGTATGTGAAATCATTGATCAGTCGATGCAACTTCATGGTGCCACGGGTATATCACAATGGTCACCGCTTTCTGCTATGTATGCAGGTCAACGTACCTTACGTTTTGCTGATGGCCCAGATGAGGTTCATCACATGGTGGTGGGTCGCAATGAAGTACGTGAATTTGAGCGTAACAAAAGCTAAGTACTCTATTTGTCGAAAGCTCTTTTGAACGTTTGTTCGAAACTTTTCAGACGATTTTTTCGAATGAGTAAATAACTAGGGCTGGCGCAATCTGGCCCTTTTTGTATCTAATACAGTCTTTTAGGATTTTTGCCAAGGAGAGCAGTTTGAGCAAATATAGTATTGCAAAACAGTGCATGGCTGCAGCCTTAACTGCAGCGGAAGAGGAAAAAATTAACGACAGCGACGTGCTAGAAGCAATGATAATCACTTTAATCGCAGAAATGACAAAAACCGCAGGAGCCACTCGCACTGCAGGAATTATAGATTACGAACTACGTAATATCTCTGGTGGTCTGGATAAGGATTTCCTACGCTCTAGATAGAATGTCAATCACATGAGTATAAAGACTCAGTAAGATTAATCAGGTGCGTATCGTGAACTACTATCTAGTTGCTGGGGGTTGTTTAAGTGCTGTCGCTGCTTTAATGCATATTGGTTGTATTATTTTTGGCCCTTCTTAGTATCGATTTTTTGGTGCTGGAGAACAGATGGCTATTATTCCTTAACTGTTTTGGCGTGAGTAAGTGGGATTAGTAGCTCAAAGAATTTGTTTTTTTACGCTGTGGTATGCCCACTCGAGCCAAGGCATTAAGGCCTCAAGGTTGTTATTTTCAATAGTGGCTCCGCACCAAATCCTGAGACCTGCTGGCGCATCTCGGTAAGCCCCAATATCGTAGGCGACGTGATGCTCCTCAAGCAATTTAACAACTGATTTGATTTGATTTGGCGTTAAATCGAGGGTTAAACAGACACTGGTGTTTGAGCGTATATTGCTGTCTTGAGCCAGAAAAGAAACCCAATCGTGTTGCTCTACAAACGTTGCTATTGTGGCTAGGTTTTGGTCTGCAATAGCGATTGTCGCAGTTATGCCACCTAATGACTCAACCCAATTTAAGGCGTCTAAATAATCCACAACACATAACATGGAAGGGGTATTAATCGTTGCGCCAGTAAATAGGTCTTCTATTAACTTTCCACCTTTGGTCATGCGAAAAATTTTGGGTAATGGCCATGTGGGTGTATAACTTTCAAGGCGTTCGACTGCGCGAGGGCTAAGAATTAACATGCCATGTCCACCTTCACCGCCCAGCACTTTTTGCCAGCTGTAGGTGATAACATCAAGTTTTTCCCAGTCCATTTTTTGCGCGAACACGGCTGAGGTTGCGTCACAAAAAGTTAGCCCTTTGCGGTTTGAGTCAATCCAGTCTGCATTAGGTACTCTTGCGCCAGAGGTAGTACCGTTCCATGTAAATACGACATCGTGATCACAGTTAACTTCTGCAAAATCAGGCAGCTGACCATAGTCTGCGTTTAAAACTCGGGTATTATCTAACCGTAACTGTTTGGTGATGTCTGTGGCCCAACCTTGACCAAAAGATTCCCAATATAATACATCAACAGGACGCTCACCCAACATCGACCACATAGCCATTTCCATCGCGCCAGTATCGGAAGCGGGTACAACAGCAACACGGTAACCTTCAGGCAAACCCAAAATTTTAGCAGTATCTAAACAAGCTCTTTTTAGTGCTTGTTTACCAACGGTCGCTCGATGAGAACGACCCAACACGGATAAATCGAGTTTACTGACATCGTAACCGGGGCGTTTGGCACAAGGGCCAGAAGAGAAATTAGGGTTGTCAGGTTTAAGGTTCGGATGCATGATTGCCTCAAGCTAAAGATGTGTGAAAATAATAAACATTGAGAATACAAGTGATTGAAACTTATCACCAGTATTCAAGTCGCATGAATTATATCTAATATGTTCTAAGGATGTTAAAAATTTCAGGACCTTGGGTCTTGCGATATGTTTATATATTGATACAACGATTTTGCAGCCTACATTTTTATTGTATTCAGATGGTTAGTCATGAGCTATTGCTAGGCACTTCTTTTAGGGAGGTATTTAGCAACTAAGTTTTCTAATGTTTTTTGTTTAAGAGGTTTGACTATGTAGTCATCCATCCCAGCTTCTTTGGCTTTGTTGTAATCTTGTTTCATTGCATTGGCTGATAGGCCACAAATAATAAGGTTGTTGTGTCCTTTTTGTCTTAGCAAGCGTGTTGCCTCGTAGCCATCCATTACCGGCATTTGTATATCCATAAACACGAGATCGTATTGGGGTGAATTGACTATTTTGGTGACAGCTTGTTGTCCATTTTTGGCTATATCAAATGTTACCCCCAGCAGTTTTAGCATTTCGCCAGCCACCATTTGGTTAATGGTGTTATCTTCCACTAACAATACATGTCCTTCATATGCAGCAATGTCATGAATATTGGCAAGAGAATGGCTTTGAATGGCTTTTGATTCTGTTATAAATAATCGTTGCAAAAACGCGGAAGCTTGATGGGGTGTGAAAGGATGTGATAAACACTCGGCAGGCCATGTATCAGATAATTGATCGGGTAAATTACTTGGTTGCGAGAGGGTAATAAATCCGACGTTTAGTGCCTTGTTGACTAATTTATCAATGGACTCATGATAGATTCTTAATGACGACTGATTGTCGATATCGAGCAAAACTGAATCATTACTGGTGATGTCTTCAAAGCTTGCAGATAGTTGACTAAGAGGTAAATGATGGTAGTTTAATCCAGTTTTCTCGATATAGTGTGTGTTCAAAAATCCTATTTTACCTTGACTAAAATAATATAACTTTCCGCTAGGCAATGGCCTGGCGGAAATGACCTCAGCTTCTTTGTCTGTCTTGGCTAAAATAATTTCAACTTTAAAAGTGCTCCCTTCATTCTCTTCGGAGTCGACTGTCACACTGCCTGCCATCAGTTCGACTAACTGCTTCACAATGGATAGTCCTAAGCCGCTACCTCCAAAATTTCTACTAGTAGAGCCATCGGCTTGAGTAAAAGAATCAAATACTTTACTGGCTTGATCAGGATTCATACCAATGCCGGTGTCAGAGACTTCAAGGTACAAGGTCAGTAATTGAGTTCCTTCGTGAAGTCTAAAATCTATATCGATGCTGACCTGTCCATTTCGCGTAAACTTAATAGCGTTACTGCATAAGTTCAGTAAAATTTGATTGATCCGTAATGGGTCGCCTACTAATTGGGCTGGCAAATTTGGATTGCTGTAAAATTCCACATTGAGATTTTTTTCTTGAGCGCGATTAGAAATATTGGCTAAGATATTGACGAATAACGATTCGACTGAAAACTCAACACTTTCTATGTCTAATTTACCCGCTTCAATTTTTGAAAAATCAAGAATGTCATTAATTAAGCTCATCAGTATTTGGCCTGAGTAGGCTGCTTTGGTGAGTTGCTTTCTTTGCGATTGGCTTAATTCTGAACGCAATACTATTTCTAACATGCCAATAATACCGTTCATGGGGGTGCGAATTTCATGGCTCATATTGGCCAAAAACATACTTTTAGACGCGGTTGCTTGTTCTACTTTTTGATTTGATGCGACTAATTGAGTATTTAACGCTTCTTGTTTAGCATTGGTCAACTGTGAATGTTCGAGCAAGGTAATGGTTTGTTTGTTTTTTTCACGGAAAACATCTGCGGCATTTGCCAACAGTCCTATTTCATCTTTGCGCTGAAGGCTTGGAATGCTATCAACATGTTTCCCCTTAGCCAGTCGCTGAAAAACATTGGTGATTATGTTGATAGGTAAGATTATTCTGTAGGTTAAAAAGAGTGCCGTGACAGTGACAAGAATAATGCTCACCAGCGAAAATAAGTCAATGCCAATACGTGTTTTGTCGAGGGTTTGTTTGACGGCGATATTGGTGTTAGTAAATTTTTCGGTGACTAGTCTGTTTAACTCTCTGGCTAAAAATAAAAACTCGTTTGCTGATCCAGCCATTACCACATTGACCAAAAATAAGTAACCTCTTGTGATTTTAGTGAGTTGTAGAAAATCAGTTTCTACTTTGTTAAGTCTATCAATGGCTGTTTGAACGTTTTTGTTTGACTCTAGTTGTTGGCTAATTTGTGCTTTTGCCAAAGACATTTGTTGTTGAAATGGACTAACAAGTTGCTGTTCTGGGTTTTGTAAATATTGCAGTAAAAGGTTTTCTGCTCGAGCAATATGGTACTTAGCTTTTTCTAGTGAATCGAGAAGCGAGCTCGTTTTATTTTCGCTCGTCGTAATAGTATTAAACATGGCTTCTAGTTCATCCACCAATCCCCTGCGATATAAGTTTTGGCGTTTGGTTCTCCCGTCCACTACACTGCTAAAATTTTCTTTATAATCATTTAAGTGAGTGCGCATACGGGTAATATAATCTAGATATACATCGCTACTTTCTTCTTCTGAAGTAAGCTGTTCTAAGAGTGCCAAATTACTTTGGTTTTGTTGCATCAACAAATTGAATCTGTTGCTCGCGGATTCGCTAGCAGATTCTTTATAAATGAGCACATTCCGCTGCAAATCTATGACATCTCGTTCAAGCTCGCGAACAATCCCCACTTTAATAACTGCTTGTTGGGTTAAATCAAGACTATCAACAAACCTTGATTGCATGTTTCTAGACAAAAAAACTTGGGATAACAGCAGTAATATTAAAATGGCTAAAACCAGCAATATTTGAGCTTTTATTGTCCTAAACATAGTATTTCCTGATTAATATTAAGAGCTAATAAACTCATACCACTTTTGTAAGCTGTAATCGTAGGTGGGCATGGCGGTATTCCAAACAGCAACATTACTAAACCTTTTAATGTAGCTTCCTCCAGAGCGAATATCACCTTGTTGCACGGAAATTTTATCATCAATTCCCTTGAGTGCTTGTGTCGCTTTTTTGCCTTCATACCAATAATCCCATTCTGCGGGACTTAAAAATGAGGTGGAACGTTCAGGGTTAGAAATATAATAACCCTGCTTTGCTATAAATGCACCGGGCCAGCCGGATAACCACCAGTTCATATAGTCGTAGGCAGCATCTTTATTCCTGCCTTGGGATGCTGAAGATAGGCACATCACCCCATGCCAACCTCGGTATCCCTCTTTTGGTGCGGCAAATGTAACGGGTACGCCTTGCCCGTTTAACGCTGATACTGCAGGAGAAAACATACTCTGTATCACTACACGACCAGTACGCATAAAGTCTACTGATTCAGGTACTGAATTCCAGAAGCCACTAAAATGATTTTGACGTTTTAAGTCAATAAGTACTTTAAATAATCGATCTAAGTCTAATTTGCTTAAATTGCCAATATCGTTAAATTTTACTAGGCCTTGAGCTTGGGTGGCAAGTGCTAAGTCAAACAAGCCAATAGAAGGTGCATTGACAATACCTACCTTGCCGGAATATTTAGGATCAAGTAACCAGCCCCAACTTTCGGTTTTATAGGCCACTCCTTGTTTAATTACACTGGTATTGTAGCCAAAAGAATCAACATTATGCACATAAGGTAAAAAGCTGATTTTATCCGTGTGCTCAGTGCCTAATGTACCGTCTGGCTGAATATGTAAGATTTTATACGGTGCATCACCGGCGCCCAATCTAGCATCTTTGCTGATTTTACCCGTTTTAGATAGTGGGTTTATTTCGTCCCAATACTGCAGTCTCTTTTTTTCAATGGGTTGTATGGAGCCACTTGCCCAGAGGGGCCTTATGCTGTTCGACCATTGTTCATACAGATCGAAAGATTGTGGATTCATTAACGCTTTTTGCAATACAGCGGCACTACCTCGAGGCTCAAATATCAAATCGATGTCCAAGTCTTCCATCGCTTTTTGACGAAGCTTTTCTTGCAATGTAACGTGTGTGCCTAGCACCCTGAGTTGGGTTCGTTGTTTGGAAAATACATAAGGGGCTTGGGCTATTGCTGCCACCCCAACTACTGCTTGGCTGATGGATTTCAGTGCTTGTCTGCGACTGACATTCTGTGACACTTTAGTTGGGTGGTTGTTTATAGCCATAGTTAGAATTCACTTAAGAAGCATTATAAAAATTAACTATTATATAACGTTAATTTAACAGCAAAAAACCAAAAGTACATAGGAGCAGTTTCATTCAATATTCTTTAGTATAAAAATAATACCTTAATCAGCATAAAACTTATGTTGAAATTTTAACGTTTTTTGTTCAAGCCCATCGTTTATGTCGATAGATATCCGGTACTGCTCTAAGTCGCTAAAAGGCAGTACGGCTAAATAATAGATTGCTTTGCCTTCAGTGACTTGTTTGAACGTTAGCTTTTTAACCACACCGATTAGGTTTTTAGCTGTCCCCGTTAAAACTGCCGATTGCGCTGCCTTGTCTTGCCTGTCTAGCACTGAAATATTAATCAGTGCATTAAATTTACTGCGCACTATGCCATATTGTTTAGCCACCTCAGGTGTTAAAAACGTACTGTTTAAGGCAATGTAATGCACGTCCCAGCTACCTAAAACTTGCTTTTGTTCTGCGTTAACTTGAGAAGAAAACATTAGCACTAGTGCTGCTGAAAGACTCAACAAATAAAAGTAAACAACCTTCAAATTAGAAAATGCCAAATAAATCACCTAATAGTTTTTGAATAAATAGCAACAGAACAATCACCACCATCACCGATAAGTCTAATCCACCCATCTCAGGCATTCTTTTACGAATAGGGGCCAGCATTGGTTCAGTGAGTTGGTTTAATACTAACTCCATCGGGTTTCTGCCTTGACTCACCCAGCTCATAATAGCGCGCAAAATAAGCACATACATCACTAAGGTCAGAATTTCTTTAATCACAATAACAAATGACACAACCACTAAAGACAGGATGTTGAGACTTGTGCCCCCTAACACCATATTTAGTGTAACAATTTTTAATCCGGCAACCAGAAGCGCTAACACTAAGGTAGCGGTATCTAAACGGCCTATCGAAGGTAACACCCTGCGCATCGGAGCCACGATAGGTTGAGTTGCTTTGACCACAAATTGGCTAAATGGATTGTAAAAATCTGCTCTGGCAAATTGTAACCAGAGGCGTAATAACACCACCATTAAGTAAATGTTAAAAACAAAATCAATTAAAAACTGAACTGAACTCATATTCTGGGTTTTCCTCGGTATCTATCTAAGCTGTCAAAACTAAAGCATTTGAACAGGCATATGTAATATAGCAGTCTAAAACTGCTTTGCCATTTCTTCCGCTCGTTTGACCGCTGCTTGCATGGCATTGGCGACGACTTGTTCTAAGCCTTGTTCCTGAAACGACTCTATAGCTTTGGCAGTTGTACCACCTTTAGAGGTAACTTGGGTACGCAACTCGCTTAATTCAAGGTGAGGATTGTGACAAACCATTTCTGCTGCCCCTATCATCGCTTGCTGAACCATTAATCGAGCTGTTGCATGGTCAAATCCCTGACGCTCTGCTTCTGTTTGCATCGCTTCTAAAAATAAGTAAAAGTATGCTGGGCTGCTGCCCGCTGCGGCAATCACACCGTCTATCATTGACTCTTTTTCAACCCAAGAAATTTCACCCACTTGACCCATTAAATCAGCGGCATATTGCTTATCAACTTCGTCGATATTAGTATCTGCAAATAGGCCGGTCATTCCTTTGCCTAAAGCGCTTGGAGTATTTGGCATGGTGCGAACAACAGGCAACGTTCCACCCAGCATTTGCTGAAGTCGAGGGGTAGTGATACCGGCCGCAATGGATACAAAAAGTTTGCCACTTAAATCTTGTTGTTGTGCAAGTTTCCCACATACTTGCTCCATAAGTTGTGGTTTTACTGCAAGCACAACGACATCTGATGAATATACTGCTTCTTTATTATCTTGGGTGACATTAATGCCAAAATCAGCCTGTAAAGCGGATAGTTTCCCAGTGGAAGGATTACTCGCTGTGATCAAGTGCGCTGGATATGCATTGTTGACTAAACCACTGATAATGCTTCTAGTCATGTTGCCTGCGCCAATAAAGGCTATTTTTCTGTGTTGCATGATTGTCCTTCTGTTAATTTCTTGAGCCAAAAATGGCGGTTCCTACTCTGACCATAGTACTACCATTGTTAATGGCATTTTGCATATCACCTGACATACCCATAGATAAGGTATCGACGGATGTGTACTGTTTTTTTAGACTTTCAAATAATTTTGACATGTGAGCAAAGCTAGCTGTTTGTTCAGCCTCAGACTGATTGGCCTTTGGAATAGTCATCAATCCGCGCAATCTTAGGTTAGGTAGCTCTGCAATGGCTTTGGCAAAGTCATTTAATTCGTTTACGCCTATGCCGGCCTTATTTGCGTCATCGTCAATATTTACTTGAATACACAGGTTTAATATTTTGGGTGGTGCTGTTTGATCATTTAGTCTTTGGGCTATTTTTAGTCGGTCGATGGCTTGCACCCAATTGAAGTGTTCGGCTACCAATCGGGTTTTATTGGATTGCAATGGCCCGATGAAATACCACTCAATATCATCGAGTGATTCTAAGGCTTGGATTTTTTCCACACCTTCTTGCACATAGTTTTCACCAAACAAACGTTGTCCTGCTTCATACGCTTGCACGATATCAGATACGGGCTTGGTTTTACTCACCGCTAGCAATTTTACCGTATTTGATGGACGATGTGCGTCTAAGGTAGATTGCTCGATGGTTATTTGTACGCTTTTGAGTCGTTCTGCTATGGTTTCCATATTGCAACATGATATACGGAGAATATTGCTTGGATATTACCGAACTTTTAGCCTTTAGTGTTAAAAATAAAGCTTCTGATTTACACCTTTCTGCTGGATTGCCGCCAATTATACGTGTTGACGGTGAAATGCGAAAATTAAATATACCCGCACTCAGCCATAAAGAAGTGCATGCCCTTATTTTTGAAATCATGAACGACAAACAGCGCAAGGAATATGAAGAGAATCTCGAAACCGATTTTTCCTTTGAAGTAAAAGATTTATCACGCTTTAGGGTGAATGCTTTTGTGCAAAACCGTGGTGCAGCCGCAGTATTAAGAACTATACCAAGTGAGATCTTAAGTTTAGATGACTTAGGTGCGCCGCAAATATTCAAAGAAATTATCAATCAGCCCACTGGCATTATACTGGTGACTGGCGCTACAGGTTCCGGTAAAAGTACCACTTTGGCGGCCATGGTGGATCACATTAACTCGACTAAACGTGAACATATTCTAACCATTGAAGATCCTATCGAATTTGTCCATGAAAATAAACTTTGTGTGCTCAATCAACGTGAAGTGCATCGAGACACCCATAGCTTCAACAATGCTCTACGCTCTGCGTTACGTGAAGATCCTGATATAATTTTGGTAGGTGAATTACGAGATTTAGAAACGATTCGCTTAGCCATTTCAGCCGCTGAAACCGGACATTTGGTATTTGGGACGTTACACACCAACTCGGCCCCTAAAACTATTGATAGATTAATTGATGTGTTTCCTGCGGCGGAAAAATCCATGATACGTTCTATGTTGTCTGAATCGTTGCGAGCGGTTATTTCACAAACATTATTGAAAAAAGTGGGCGGGGGCAGGGTGGCAGCACATGAAATCATGCTGGGTATTCCGGCTATCCGCAACCTGATCCGTGAAGATAAAGTGCCACAAATGTATTCGGTTATTCAAACGGGTCAATCACATGGTATGCAAACCATGGATCAATGTTTGCAGAGGTTAGTCGCCCAAGGCCTCATTTCGGCTCAAGATGCCGCTGCAAAATCAATCGATAAAAAACCGACCTCTAGTTTTGGGAATTAATGTATGGAACTCACGCCTTATTTAGAAGAGATGCAAGGTTTAGGTGCATCAGATTTATTTGTCACTGTTGGCTTCCCCGTTAGTGCAAAAGTAAACGGTCAAATGACGCCCATCGGTGGCAGTAATTTAAGCGAAGAAGACGCTTTAGCCCTAGTACATGATGCGATGACCGACAAACAAAAGATTGAGTTTGAAGAAACCAAAGAATGTAACTTTGCTATTGCTCGGGATGAAATAGGGCGTTTTCGTTGCAGTGCTTTTTGGCAGAGGGATATGGCCGGTATGGTCGTAAGGCGTATTGTCACCCAAATTCCTCAAGTTTCAGACCTAGGTTTACCCGAAATATTAAAAGATGTGATTATGTCTAAGCGTGGATTGTTGTTATTTGTCGGTGCCACAGGTACCGGTAAATCAACTTCACTAGCGGCATTGATGGGGCATAGAAATCAACATTCAAAAGGGCATATTCTGACTATCGAAGACCCCATAGAATTTGTGCATGAACATGCCAATTGTGTGGTCACTCAGCGAGAAGTGGGCATCGATACTAAGTCTTTTGACGATGCATTGAAAAGTTCATTACGCCAAGCACCTGATGTGATTATGATTGGTGAAATCCGCTCGATGGAAACCATGGAATATGCCATGTCTTTTGCTGATACTGGGCATTTATGTGTGGCTACCTTGCACGCCAATAATGCCAATCAAGCGATTGAACGAATTATGCATTTGGCGCCATCGGATCAACATGAAAAGTTACGCTTTGACTTGAGTTTGAATATGCGCGCCATTATTGCTCAGCAACTGGTTCCCACCCCAGATGGTAAAGGCCGAGTGGCAGCGATTGAAATATTGCTCAACTCTCCCTTAGTCACGGATCTTATTCAGCGTAACGAAATTGGTGGTTTGAAAGAAGCAATGAAAAAAGGCAAGGAAATAGGCATGCAGAGTTTTGATATGGCCCTATATGACTTGTACAAAGCGGGTAAAATTACCTTGGAGCATGCTATTCACCATGCTGACTCGCCCAACGATTTACGCCTTATGATCAAACTGGATTCGGACGAGGGCAATCAACTTGGATCGCTGTCTAATGTTTCTATCGATATGGACTAAGGATAATCTTGGACAAAGTTTACTCTCATCACGACCGCTTTATGGTCTTTCAAATCAAACAATTACTTGATGAAAAAGGTATTCCTTGTTTTGTAAAAAATGAATTTGCGATAGGTGCCATGGGCGAATTATCGCCTATGGACGTGTTGCCAGAAGTTTGGATCCGCGATCCACAATGGTTACCGAAGGCCCAGCAGTTTATTGCTGAATTTGAACATCAACCATCAGACTCATCTCCTTGGATATGCAGCAACTGTAAAGAGCAAAATGGCGCCAGCTTTGAGCTGTGTTGGCAATGCGGTGAAGATAGTGTTGTATAGATTAG
>Ga0307492_10000702_pt1 | contig 13963 bp, 9 predicted proteins | sample SI3LmetaG_FD_202365 | JGI IMG/M metagenome (GOLD analysis project Ga0307492, IMG submission 202365) | Sea-ice brine microbial communities from Beaufort Sea near Barrow, Alaska, United States - SI3L | ecosystem: Environmental > Aquatic > Marine > Coastal | place: USA: Alaska | collected 2017-05-06 | reverse complement strand
ATATAGTATAGGTTTAGGTATTATTTCAAATAATCAAATAATTATAAAAACTTAATTAAACTTAAAACTGGTAGTTTAATGATAAGTTAAACATTGTACCTAATTGACTAAAGTGATAACCATCATATGTCATTTGAGAATAACGTTGGTTAAAAGTAATCAGGTTAGATTGGTTTTTTACTTGAGCAGGATCTGCTAATATAGCTGTACCTGCAGCGTTTTCAGCTTTGAATCCCCATTCTGGTAACACATTGAATAAGTTGTTTACATTTAAAGCAATTGTAATTTTATCAGTTGCATTAAAGTTAATACCTAAATCAGTTACAACCTTTGGAGTAAATTCTGTTCTTAAATCAGAACTCATTCCTTGTTGTTTAAATGTTGTTTTTCCAAAATAAGTATTATTCAAAGATAATCCCCATTTATTAATATCATAAGTAGAACCTAAAATCCATTTCGTTTTTGGTCTAGAAGTAAAGAATAATGCTTCTTGCGTTGCATTTACTACAGATTGTCCAGTTGCCGCAACAGATGCTGGGTTTTTAACAGCACCGTCTCTTTCATTTTTGATTGTATAGTTTCCAGATAAGTTAAAACCTAATAAACCATTACCCATTTCTATCTTATTATATCCAATAACTACATCTAAACCTGAAGTTTTTGTGTCTAATGCATTTACGAAAAAGCTTAAATCAGATAAACCTGCAAAAGCTGGTAAGTTTGGAGGTGTAATCTCTGTACTTAAAACAATTCTATCTTCAACATTAATACTATAGTAATCTACAGTGAAACTCAAGTTTCTATTTACTTTACCACCTAAACCAAGCGTAAAGTTAGTAGAAGTTTCTTGCTTTAATTTAGGTATACCTAATAACCCTGCTTGCGAAGATACATTGTTTACCAAACCACCTACTTGAATTCCTTGTCCTGGCACAAAACTATATTGTGCTTTTTGAGTATAAATTTGGTGTAATGTTGGTGCTCTAAATCCTGTAGAAATAGAACTTCTTAATGTGTATTTATCATTAATGGTGTAAGCACCACTTGCTTTCCATACAAATGCATTTCCAAAATCTGAATAGTTTTCACTACGAATTGTTCCATCTAAAGTTAAGTTATCAGTTGGATTCCAGTTTAATGAAGCATATCCACCAAAGTTATAACGAGTAAATTTACCTGAATTTTCTGGGCTATTTCCTGCAAATGAATCTGCACCACCACCGTCATAAGAACCTAATTCTCCTTCAATAACTTCAAAAGTTTCATATCTAAACTCTGTACCAAAAGCAACACTTAAGTTTTTTGAAACAATTTTAGAAACATCTATGTTTCCTACATTATGATAAAATCCTGTTCCTCCTGGATCGAAAGATTTTTTACTATTCTCTCTATATAATTGAGATCCTTCAGTAAGTTCTCCTGCATCAACAGTACCATTGTTATTTGCATCAACCCATGTAGATGGAGAGTATACTTCATTTCTATTATGAGACTGATTTACTTTATATGTTTGAGAATTTCCACCTGTAGTAAAACTTGCATCAACATTCCAGTCATTAATAACACTTTTAAAACCAACTGTAGCATTATAGTCATTTAAATCACCTTCAAATGTTGGTACATATCCATCATAACCACCAGCGTTTGTTGGGTGATCTCCAGGAAAGAAGTCAGCTAAATAAGGAAAAGATGAAACAGTTCTCCAGTATGGAGTTCTATAATTTGCAAAAGAGTTTACTTTTTTATTGATAAAAGCAGCATTAAAATATAAATTTGATTCTTCACTCAAATTATATTTACCATTTACTAAAAATTTTGCTGCTGCTGTTTCTGGAGCACCATTAATATTACCTGCGTCTGGATGACGAGATAAAAATTCTTGAACATCAGCAATATTAGCACCAAAGTCACCAGCTTCACCTGCAGCATCTACAGTACCAGGTCTATTTGATAAACTAGTTTTAGAGAAATCTACAGTATAGTTAACAAATCCTTTGTCATCACCAATAGAAGAACCATTGTTTACGCTAACACCAAACATTTCACCATCACCTGCAGATGTTATTCCTGTTCTTAAAGTAGCAGAACCTCCATTAGCATTGTCTTTTAAAATAATATTAATTACCCCAGCAATTGCATCAGAACCGTATTGTGCAGATGCACCGTCTCTTAATACTTGAATATCTTTAATTGCATCAATTGGAATTCCAGAAATATCTGAACCTGTTTCTCCACGTCCTGGTGAAGTTTGTGTGTATAATAAAGCACTTAAGTTTTTACGTTTCCCATTAATTAATATTAACGTTCTACTTGGTCCCATATTTCTAATTTCATATGGATCTAATAAAGAAGTCGCATCATTAACAGGAGTTTGAACTGTGTTAAATGATGGAATTTTGTATTGTAACGCCTTATCAAAAGAAGTTTGACCTGTCGAAATTAAATCGGCAGCAGATACAACATCAATAGGAAGTGGACTTTTAGTGTTTGATCTAGCAGGAGTTCTTGATCCTGTTACAACAATTTCATCTAAAGTTAATCCTTCGGATAAAACAATATTTAAAGTAGTCTTTCCGTTTACAGAAACTTCTTTTGTTTCATAACCAGCAAAACTAATTACTAAAACAGCTCCGTCCTTTACTGTTAAAGAAAATTGACCATTAAAGTCTGTTGAAGTACCATTTTGAGTACCTTTTTCTACAATGTTTGCACCTGGTAAAACGTCTTTACCTGTGTCAGTAATTGTTCCAGTCACAGTGCTTTGAGCAAATGTGAGACTTATGCTAAAAATAGCAATTAATAAGAGTGTAAATTTTTTCATAAATAAGAATTAAGTTAATATTTCGCCATAATCTTAAGGGTTTAAGTATGACGTATATATAGATAAGACCAACTTTCTTATTTTATACTCTTTTTTTTTAAACTATTTTTTGAAACGTTATAATTTTAAGTTAATCTTCGTGTAGAAATAGGCACCATTACTCCCCATTTGCACTGCATCCCAATAGCCTCCACTATCTGTAGCTTGATTTTGTTTTGTCGGATAGATGTTAAAAAGATTTGTAGCGCCAATTTGAAAGTTGAATAAATTCGTAATCTTATAAGAAAAATGGAGATTGGTTGTTGTTTTTGGGGCGTAGTAATCTGTAGATTTCAACAAGCGCTCTTCTGTTGAATTGTTAAATTCTGAAAGAGGCCTATTTATATTCCAATCAATCAATTTTTGACTACTATACCTTTTAATTGATAGCATACCGCTAAATTTTTGATGTTGATATCTAAAAGATAGGTTGAATTTATTTTTAGGAGCTGAGGCTAGTAAAAAGTATTGATCTCTTACACCAAAGAATGTTTCTTTATCTAGTTGGTTATTGTGAATTTTATCGATGAACATTTCATTAATATTTCCAGCAAGGGAAATAGTAATTTTTGAGTTCTCAAACTGCTTTTTCCAATTAAAAACAACGTCCACTCCAAAGGTTTGTGTATCAACACCATTGGTAAAGAATTGCACATTATTAACATTAAAACCTAAATTTTTTGCATCAAAATTTCCGGTTAAAATAATTCGGTCTTTGATTTCTACATAATAACTATCAATAGTTGCAGTAACGTTTTTCCCTAATTTAGCATTAAAACCAAAACTGGCATTAATTGCTTTTTCTTCATTTAATCGATCAATATTAAATTCTCTGGCTATTGGGTTGTTGTTGGCTATTAATTGAGATTCAGAAGGGGTATTTCCTATAAAGTTTGTAAATGTTAAATTGTAATAAATTTGTGCTAAAGACGGCGCTCTAAAGCCTGTGCTAAATGAACTTCTAAAGGTTAAAAAAGGAAGTGCTTTGAACCTAGTTGCTAATTTGTAATTAAGGGTATTTCCAAAATCATTGTAATTTTCGAAACGAAGTGCGGCTCCGACCATCCATTTTTTTGTAAAGTCAAACTCTGTATCTGCATACACACTAAAATTTGAACGATTTTTATTGACCTCGTTTTGAGGAGTATATCCTGGAAAGCCTTGAGAGCCCCCTGGTCTCACTTTTCCATTGTGAGTTATTAAATTAGCTGTAGGAGTTGTTTTTGTTACAATATTACCATGTATATCATATGCAGCATAAGATCCTTCTTCTCCAGAAAATATAATATAGTTTTCAAATCTATACTCCAATCCAAAAGCAATATTTAAACCATTAAGAAACGTTTTAGTATGTTTTGAGAAATCAATACCGGTTGTGTTTTGTATCAATTTATGACCCCCAGCATTAAATTCAGTAGGAGAACGATTTTCTAAAGTAGCATTTAAAGTTTCTTTAATTTGATATTTAAAATTATTTACTCCGGTCGTGTTATTAATGTCAATATTCCATTTTTTAACAGTTGCTAAGAAACCAGCAGAAAGTGATTGGTCGTTAATTTTTGATGCTATAATAGGATTGAAGCCATTTGGATAGATGGAAAGTACATTTCTCTCGCTATTCTTAAGTCTTGTAAATGCAAAAGCTTCTGTGTTTTTATTGCTAAACCCTCCGTTGGAATAGAATTTTATTTTTTTATTTATGGGGATTTCTGAATTAAAAAATAGACTATAGTTTGTGCCAGCTGCAGTACCAAATTTTTCACGAGGTAAAGAGCTTGATCTAAATGTGTGATTGTTGGAGATGATTTCTGAAGAGAAATTAATAAATCCTTTTTTTTTGATTTTTACGCCATAATTGATTCCTAATTTATACGTTTCTCCGTCAAACCTGTTTTTCGAATTGTTTTTTTCAGTATCCGAATTTGCATTGTGAAAACCAAAGGAAGAGTTCACTAATAATTGATTGGTAGCATCTTTTAAAACAATATTGATAACGCCTGCAATAGCATCAGAGCCATATTGGGCAGAAGCGCCATCTCGAAGTAGTTCAATTCTTTTTATAGCTGATGTTGGAATGGCGTTTAAATCGGTTCCTGAATTACCTCTTCCTCTAGTTCCATATAAATTAATTAATGAAGATTGATGTCTTCTTTTTCCGTTGATAAGTACCAAGGTTTGATCTGGACCAAGACCTCTTATTGTTGCAGGGTCAATATGGTCTGCACCATCTGCTCCCGATTGTTTTGTAGCGTTAAAAGAGGGAATGAAATTCTCTAAAAGCTGATTTATATCTACTTGCTCTCCTGAGTCAGAAACGTCATTAAGGTCAATAAAATCAATGGCAATTGGGGTGTCTTTTGCGCTCCTTTTTTTGTTCCGAGAACCAATAATTTGAATTTCATCTAACTTATAACCCGTTGGTGCTAAAATAATAGGGAGAAACCTATCAGTGTTAAAAGGTACTTGTTTTGTTGTGTACCCAATATGCCTTACTTCAATAGGTGATTTAGTAGTTGTGTTAAGATTAAAGAAGCCATCACTGTCTGAAATGGTTCCATTTAAGGTTTCTTTTTGGATTATTGCAGCATTAGATACGGGATTACCACTGGTGTCAATAATGACCCCCTTAACGGAATTTTGTGAATTTTGAATAATAAAAGGAACGGCAAAGTAAGGAGAATTAGAAGATTTATTTTTTTTACGATGTATTTCGTAATCTTCTTTAGTGTAAACCACATAGTATTTGTTTCCTAAGTAATCAAAGTGGAAAGGAGTATTTTTTTGAAGAATAGCAAGGGTTTCTTGTAAATTTTTATTATCAATAGTTGTTTTATTGATCAGCTTATTTGCAAAAGTAGCAGAGTTATATGTAAAAAATACTTGATGCCTGTTGCTTAGAGTGTCTAATAAAGTTGTAAAAAGTATTTCATTTTTGTTTTGAGCAGAAATAGAGTTCCAAAAAGAAATTATGGTCATGAAAATTAAACATATTCTTAAAGAACTTTTACGAATTAGCATGAAGTAGTGTAGTAGTTTTATACGTTTAGTTTTCTGTTCTGTTTTTGATGATTAACTGATTGTTTACTTTTTCAATATGTACACTCACTGATTTTTCAATAGCTTTTAAACAAATATCCAAATTTGTAATTGGTACTGCTCCAGTGATGATTTTATATTTACTCTCTTCATCTTTAAAAGCTGCTTTGATACCATAAGTTTCTTCAATTTTTTTAATGGCGTCTTTCAGAAAAAGTTTATCAAAAGTGATAGATCCGTTTTTCCAAGAGGTTTTTAAGTGTGAATTTAAGTTGTTTTTCTCATCAAGAACTGTATTTTCTTTAGCAGAATAAGAGAGGTAATTTCCGGGAATCATTTTTTTTGTAGTTCCGTTTTTAAGCGCCAACCAAATTCTTCCTTCTTCTAAAAAGACTGCTGTTTTTTCATGTTTTGTATCTACGTTAAAAGAAGTTCCATAGACTTCAATCTTTAAATCATCAGTAATAACCCAGAATTTAGCATTCGTAGTTTCTTTTTTATCTACTTCGAAGAATGCTTCACCTGTAAGCCAAACTTTACGATTGTTATTCTCATAATAGTACATAGAAGAATTTGAATTCAATGTCACTAAACTACCGTCCTTTAATTTTAAATTAAGAACTTCTCCAAAAGCAGTCTTATAAACAACCTTTGTAGGATTCAATGTATAGATTCCTAATGTAACCAATAATAAAATAGAGGCAGCAATACCTATAAAACGAAAGTAATTAGGTGCTTGTTTTTTTTGTTCCTCTATGTTTTTAGCTTTGAGTATATTTTCTAATACTGCCCAATCTGCGTTTGTTTTTTCTTTGTTAGGTTCAGTATGCTTAAATTGAATTCCTAATATAATATCTTTTGCTTCATTTACTAGTTCTTTTTTCTCTGGGTTGTAGGCAATCCATTCATCCCAAAAATCAACATCAGTAAGTCTATTTTCTTTGCTCCAGTTATTGAAAGACTCGTCTAAAAGGAAGTCTTCAATTGTATTGTAATTTTTTTTAGCCATTTTTTTAAAAATAATTCAATTTTTTTTGCTCTTTTCTATGTACCTGTATTCTTAATAAGTATCTAATATATAAAACATACCCTTCTAATTTGCGAAATTAAGAATTTAATAGTTCAAGTATAGAAACTTCTTCTCTTAAATTTTTTATGGCCTTGTGAATTGTGTTTGCCACACTCTGATAATTTACTTCCATAATATTTGCGATATCATTGGTGTTTAACCCCGAATAGTATTTTAAATATATGGCTTCTTTTTGTCGCTTCGGGAGTTTGTTGAGCAAAATAGAAATATTTTTGTCTTTAAAAGTTTCGCTTTCTTGATGTGTCATTATTTCTTCAGGTGTAAATTGAATATCAATAATTTTAACATCCATCTCATCAAAGGAGACAATTTTAGACCTTTTTTTCAAGGTTCTTATCAGGTGTCTTCTGTAAGATGAAAATAAATAGGGAGCAATTGAGTCTAAATCACTAAGGTTTTCTCGGTGTTCATACACATATATAAAAAAGTCTTGTAAGGTATCTTCTGTTACTGGAATATTTCCAGAGATTTTTAAACCATAATTATATAACCTTGGCTGATAGGTTTTATAAAGAATGGAAAACGCTTTTAAATCACCTTCTTTAAGAGCTTTCCATACAAATTCATCAGACAGTTTTTTCATTATAAATGAGACATTATTTTGATGTAAATGTAGTGAAAAATATGTTAATGTTAATTTTTTGTTAAAATAACTGTTTTTATTGTGTTTATAATTTAGTGCTTTTTTTAAATCAAAATACTATATTTGCACTCGCAAAAAATCAATAAAAAGATCGGATGAAAGCTGGAATTGTAGGATTACCAAACGTAGGAAAATCAACACTGTTTAATTGTTTATCGAATGCAAAAGCGCAAAGTGCAAACTTTCCTTTTTGTACAATAGAACCAAATATTGGTGTGGTAAATGTGCCAGATGAACGATTAGAGAAGTTAGAAGAGTTAGTAAATCCAGAAAGAGTGCAGCCTGCAACTGTAGAGATTGTTGATATTGCAGGATTGGTTCGAGGAGCAAGTAAAGGGGAAGGATTGGGAAACCAGTTTTTAGCTAATATTAGAGAAACGGATGCTATTATTCATGTATTACGTTGTTTTGATGACGATAATATTATTCATGTTGATACGACTATTGATCCTATTAGAGATAAAGAAACCATTGACATTGAATTGCAATTAAAAGATTTAGAAACTGTAGAAAAGCGTTTAGAAAGAGTAAAACGTAATGCTAAAACAGGGAATAAAGAGGCGCAAGCTGAATTAGAAACCTTATTAAAAATAGAAGGAACATTATTAAAGGGGGAATCTGTAAGAACTATTGAGTTTACAGAAAAAGAAGAAGAGTTTGTAAGTACATTACAATTGATTACTTCAAAACCTGTTTTATATGTGTGTAACGTAGATGAGAAATCTGCTGTTTCTGGAAATGCATATGTTGATAGAGTAAAAGAAACTGTGGCGAATGAAGATGCAGAAATTATTGTTTTAGCAGTTGGTACAGAAGCAGATATTAATGAGTTAGACGATTATGAAGAGCGTCAACTATTTTTAGATGATATCGGTTTAACAGAGCCTGGAGCTTCTAAATTAATTAGAAAGGCTTATAAATTATTAAAACTACAAACATATTTTACAGCAGGTGTTAAAGAGGTAAGAGCTTGGACAATTAATGTTGGAGATACAGCACCACAAGCAGCAGGTGTAATTCATACAGATTTCGAAAAAGGATTTATTAGAGCAGAAGTAATTAAATACAGCGATTATGTTGCTCTAGGTACGGAAGCGAAAGTAAAAGAAGCGGGTAAATTATCTGTAGAAGGAAAAGAATACATCGTTCAAGATGGAGACATGATGAATTTTAGATTCAACGTATAAAAAAATCTTTATAATTTAGTACCTTACTGCCAATATTTTAGAGAAAACTACTATGAGAAAAATACTTTATTTTTTACTAGGTGTGGTTTTACTACTTGGTGTTACGTACTTAATAGTAAGCTCAGAACCATTACCTAGTTATAACCCAGAACGTAATTATATAGAAGGCAAAGAGCAAGAAATTCTTTCAAAATTTTTATTAGCAAAAGACAGCACGGTAATAGAGATAGAAGAAGGGCATTTTTCTTTACGCCAAAGTTTATCGTTAGATGGTGTAAATCATGTTACTATAAGAGGAAAAGGGCTAAATAAAACAGTATTAAGTTTTAAAGGACAAACAAAAGGAGCAGAGGGTATTAGAATAACCAACTCCCAAAATATTCGGATAGAAAATCTTACTGTTGAAGATGCTAAAGGAGACAACATTAAGGTAATGGATACGAAAGGTATTACATTTAATAATGTACAAAGCTCTTGGACAGGAAAGGTTAGTAAAGAGAATGGTGCTTATGCTTTTTATCCAGTATTGTGTAAAGATGTTGTGATTAATAATTGTGTTTCTATTGGGGCATCAGATGCAGGGATTTATGTTGGGCAATCAAATGATGTAATTATTAGCAATAATGAGGTTTTTTATAATGTAGCTGGTATTGAAAGTGAAAATTCAAATAATGTTAAAATATTTGGAAATAAAACGTTTGAAAATACTGGAGGTATATTAGTATTTGATTTACCAGGATTAACTCAGTATGGTAATAATATTGAAGTCTACGATAATCATATCTACAGTAATAATACTAAAAACTTTGCTCCTAAAGGATCAATTGTTGGGCAAGTTCCATCAGGCACTGGTAGTTTGGTGTTAGGAACAGAAAAAGTGCATTTTTACAACAATACATTTGAAAACAATAAAACCGTATCTATAGCTTTAGCTAGTTATGTCTTAATATATGAAATGGGCAAGCGTGATACTAAAGAAATGGAAGAAACAAGCGAAGGAGTTGGTTCTGTAAGAGGTATTAGTTCTAAATTTGAAAATGATAAAAATTACAACCCTTATCCAAGAAATATAAAAATCGGGAAAAACTCTTTTTCAAACAAGCATTGGTTTCCAACGATAAATAATGATTTTGGTAGAGCTTTACTGTTTAAAAAACCATTTCAGACTGTAGATGTACTTTGGGATGGCGCTATTGCACCAAAAGCAGAATATACTCTTTGTTTTACAGATGATACAAATGTTTCTTTTTATAATCTAGATATTTTAAATGACTTTAAAAACGCAACAGATAGCACTTCCGAATATTCGTGTAATTAGTATACTATGTTTAGTCGGTTTCTTTTTAGTAAATTGTAAAGATAAAAGCAGTAACTATAAGGATGTATCTCAAAAAGGAGTCGTAGGGTTATTACAGTCTAACTATTCTGAAAAAGCACCTAATATAGGATTAGAAAAATTATCTGATTATGGCTTTTTTAAACAACCGTTACATCAATTAATTCCAGTGAATAAAAACGTTGTTCCGTATGAGCTCAACTCTCCTTTATTTACAGATTATGCTTCTAAAAAAAGATATATTGTACTTCCTGAAAAAACAAAAATTTTATATAAAGAATTGGGTGTTTTAGATTTCCCTAAAGGAACGGTTTTGGTTAAAAATTTTTATTACAAAGGATCAATCTTAGAAAAAGAAGATAAAGACATTATTATAGAAACCCGTCTTTTAATAAAAGATACCATTACAGGAAAATGGCAGGCATTACCCTATTTATGGAACGAATCACAAACAGAGGCGTATCTATATATTTTCGGAAAAGATTTAGAAGTGGGTATTAAAAGAAATGAAGCTCTAAATTCTAAATTGAATTTCACGTATTCTGTACCTAATACTAACATGTGTAAAAACTGTCATGTAAAAGGAAAATCAATTGTTCCATTAGGGCCAAGTGCAAGTCAATTAAATCGAATAAATTCTACATTAAAAAATAATCAGTTAGAATATTTATTGGTTAATAATCAATTAAAAGGTGTAGAATCTATAAAAGACATTCCTAAATTACCAGATTATAGAGATGAAAATTCAGGAACAATCAACGAACGGGCAAGGGCTTATCTAGATGTTAATTGTGCACATTGTCATCAAAAAGAAGGTTCTGCAAAAACAAGCGGGCTACATTTGTCTTACCAAATTAAAGATGAGTATACGCTAGGCGTTAATAAACCTCCTGTTGCAGCAGGAAAAGGATCTGGAAATTTAGCCTATGATATTGTAAAAGGTGCGCCAGAAAAATCAATTCTTCTATATAGAATGAAACATTTAGAACCTGATGTTGTAATGCCAGAAATAGGGAAAAATACACTTCATAAAGAAGGAATTTCGCTAATTGAAAAGTGGATTTCTTCTATGGAATACTAAGCGTGTTAAAACAAAACACTATTAAAAACTCTGTTGATAACTAATTCAATAGAGTTTTTTATTTTTTACTTGTAAGTGCTATTTTAGCATGGCATTCAATTTTTATTATTTATGACACAAGAAACAAAATATACAGAAGACAATATTCGATCTCTCGATTGGAAAGAGCATATTCGTATGCGTCCTGGAATGTATATTGGTAAGTTAGGAGATGGTTCTTCTCCAGATGATGGAATCTATATTTTATTGAAAGAAGTGTTAGACAACTCGATCGATGAATATGTAATGGGTGCTGGTAAAACTATCGAAATATCTATTAGAGATAAGCAAGTAATGGTTCGTGATTACGGTCGTGGAATTCCGCTTGGAAAAGTGGTAGATGTGGTGTCTAAAATGAATACTGGAGGGAAGTATGACTCTAAAGCTTTTAAAAAATCTGTTGGACTAAATGGTGTTGGTACAAAAGCGGTGAATGCATTGTCAGGCTATTTTAAAGTACAATCTATAAGAGACAACAAAACTTCTTGGGCAGAATTTAATCAAGGAAATTTAATTGAAGTAGAAGATGCGCAAGAATCATCATTAAGAAAAGGAACCAAGGTTCAGTTTATTCCTGATGAAAGTATTTTTGGTAACTATAAATACAGAAATGAATATGTAGCAAAAATGTTGAAAAACTATGTGTATTTAAACACAGGTTTGACCATTGTTTTTAATGGGGAGAAATTTTTTTCTGAAAATGGATTAAAAGATTTACTCCAAGAAAACACATCCGCTACAGATTTATTGTATCCAATTATCCACTTAAAGGAAGAGGATATAGAAATTGCTATTACACATAGTAAAACGCAATATTCAGAAGAATACCACTCGTTTGTTAACGGGCAGCATACAACACAAGGAGGAACACATCAAGCAGCGTATAGAGAAGCCATTGTAAAAACAATAAGAGAGTACTTCGGAAAGACTTATGAATCGTCTGATATTCGTAAATCGATTATCTCTGCCATTGCAATTAAAGTAATGGAACCCATTTTTGAAAGTCAAACAAAAACAAAATTAGGTTCTACAGAAATGGGAGGCGGTTTGCCAACAGTAAGAACATTTATAAACGATTTTGTAAAAACACAATTAGACAATTACTTACATAAAAACACCGATGCTGCTGAAGCAATTCAACGAAAAATATTACAAGCAGAACGTGAGCGTAAGGAATTATCTGGAATTCGAAAACTAGCCAAAGACAGAGCTAAAAAAGCGAGTTTGCATAATAAAAAATTAAGAGACTGTAGAATTCATTTATCAGACGTAAAGAGAGAAGGCTATTTAAATACGACTTTGTTTATTACAGAGGGAGATTCTGCTTCTGGTTCTATCACAAAATCTAGAAATGTAAATACACAAGCAGTATTTAGTTTAAAAGGAAAGCCTTTAAACTCGTACGGATTGAGCAAGAAGATTGTGTATGAGAATGAAGAGTTTAATTTATTACAAGCAGCCTTAAACATTGAAGATGGTATAGAAGGATTGCGCTACAACAATATTGTAATTGCTACAGATGCCGATGTAGATGGAATGCATATTCGGTTGTTATTGATTACGTTCTTTTTACAATTTTTCCCTGAAGTGATAAAAGAAGGGCATTTGTATATTTTAGAAACGCCTTTATTTAGAGTCCGAAATAAAAAAGATACGTATTACTGTTATTCTGATGAAGAGAAACGAGAAGCAATCGGAAAATTAAGAGGAAAGCCAGAGATAACTCGATTTAAAGGATTGGGAGAGATTTCTCCTGACGAATTTGTTCATTTTATAGGAAATGACATTCGTTTAGATCCTGTAATGTTAGATAAAGAAGTTCCTGTAGAATCAATGCTTTCTTTTTATATGGGGAAAAACACACCAGATAGACAAAAGTTTATCATCGATAATTTGAAAGTAGAATTAGACATCATTGAAGAAGAATAGTTATGAAAAACAAGAGTAGAAAAATCATAGGACTTGTAGCTTTGCTGTTAATTATGATTTCAATAATTAGGTTAGACTTTCAGAATTTATCATTTAGTAATAATAGATCAGGGTATTTAAATGTCATAGCAATGTCACTTATATCTATGAGTATGTGCTTTTCTGTAAAAGCTGGTAAATCAAAAAAAGAAAATTAGTCAATGAGTGAAGAAAACAACGACTACGAACACGAAGAAGAAATAAACCATCAGACCGATCCGGTCGAAACCATTACCAAAGTTACAGGCATGTACAAGGAATGGTTTTTAGATTATGCTTCGTATGTAATTTTAGAAAGAGCAGTTCCAGCAATCGATGACGGTTTTAAACCTGTGCAACGTCGTATTTTGCATTCTATGAAAGATTTAGATGATGGGCGTTACAACAAAGTAGCAAACATTGTTGGTCATACCATGCAATATCACCCACATGGAGATGCTTCTATTGGTGATGCAATGGTGCAAATTGGTCAGAAAGAATTGCTAATTGACATGCAAGGAAACTGGGGAAACACCTTAACTGGTGATCGTGCTGCGGCTTCGAGATATATTGAAGCTAGACTTTCAAAATTTGCCTTAGATGTTGTTTTTAATGCGAAAACAACCGATTGGCAATCTTCTTATGATGGACGTAGAAAAGAACCTATAAATTTACCTGTAAAATTCCCAATGCTGCTAGCTCAAGGTGGTGAAGGAATTGCAGTTGGTTTGTCAACAAAAATAT
>Ga0307492_10000701_pt1 | contig 13970 bp, 10 predicted proteins | sample SI3LmetaG_FD_202365 | JGI IMG/M metagenome (GOLD analysis project Ga0307492, IMG submission 202365) | Sea-ice brine microbial communities from Beaufort Sea near Barrow, Alaska, United States - SI3L | ecosystem: Environmental > Aquatic > Marine > Coastal | place: USA: Alaska | collected 2017-05-06 | reverse complement strand
CAATAAGTTGTTATATTTCTTAACAATATACTTCATGTGCTCCCTAGTTATATGCAAGGTTATTAATTTAAAAGTAAACGATCGACACCGTTAAAATCAAACGTTATATAATAACAGTAATGCAACTATTTACTTCACACCATTTTAGAAAGCACCGATCACTGTTGAAATATTTACTGGTGGTTGTAGTCTTATTCTCTGTTTTGCTCAATGGCATAATTCAGCTCACGCCTTACAAAGTGAGCCTCAATGTCAGTTATGCCTGAGTTCTTTTGAATTTGAGCATTCTTTACCCATTAACGTTAAACTTTTTGAGACTTTACAAAAATCCTTTACTCCCCTCAACTTAGACTATTGCTCTTTTCAATCATTATTAAATACCCACTTTGGTAATAGAGACCCTCCTCTAGTTCTTTGAAACTCATTCCGTAAAACCCGTTAATGCCGAGTATCTTCTGATAGCTCAGTGAGTTTTGATTTGTAATTTAGAGAAAAAATATAATAAAAGTAATATATTCTTCGATCGTTCTAGCGGTCTGCGCAGCGCTAACTCCTACTGCAGATGCTGCAGATAAAAAGATCCAAAAAGATGAAAATGATATAGAAAAAATAGTGATCATGGCATCGCCTTTCCGGCGCACGATACTGGAATCGAGTGTGCCTGTAACAATTCTAAGTGGAGAAGAGTTAGATCAAAATCAGGCCGCAACTTTGGGTGAAACACTCAAGAACGTGCCAGGGGTGCATAGTTCGTATTTTGGTCCCGTGGCAAGCAGTCCTATTATACGTGGTTTAGACGGTCCTCGTATTAAGGTCTTACAAAATGGCTTAGGTGCCTCTGATGCATCGCGCGTTGGACCTGATCACCAAGTATCTACCGAAACTTCCACAGCAAGCCAAATTGAGATCCTTAGAGGACCAGCTACCCTTTTATATGGCAGCGGTGCAATTGGTGGTGTGGTAAATGTGGTTGATAATCGACTGTCAGTGACCCGACAACAAGGCGTTAGTGGTGAATTTTTTAGCCAATATGACAACGTGGCTGACGCAAAAACGCTATCAACCGACTTGAATGCTGGTGCAGGTGATTTGGTAGTGCATATAGATGCGTACAATCGCAGCACTGGCGATTACAAAATTCCGGTACCCGCAAATATAGATGAGCAAGGCGGTAGCAGTAAGTTGTCGAATTCAGCTATGGACGCAGATGGTTATAATTTAGGTGCAGGCTGGATACAAGATGATACAGTCGTTGCGTTTGCTTATGGCAGAATTAATTCTGAGTACGGCCTACCTGGAGAAGACGGCATATTTATAAAGTTAAAACAAGATAGATACCAAGCGATTGTTGACTGGAAGAATTTAGATGGTTTCATAAAGTCAGTACATTGGCAGAATGCCTATACAGACTATAAGCATTCCGAAATCGACGGTGTCGAGATTGGTACTACCTTTAAAAACCAAAGCACCGAGTCAAGACTATGGGGTGAACATGCACCAATGTTTGGATGGAAAGGCGTATTTGGCCTGCATTATAACAATACTGATTTTGAGGCTATTGGTGAAGAAGCTTTCACTCCCCCAACTAAAACAGACAGCCTTGCCGTATTTGTAATGGAAGAACTGCAAACAGGGGCATTTATATGGCAGTTAGGTTCTCGCATTGAGCAAGTAACCCATGTTGTGAATAATGACTTTTTTGCTGAACGTGATTCACAACAACCTATTGCATTTGCTGATACCGATTATGTTGCAGTGTCCGGATCCGCGGGTGTCGTTTTTAAAATCGATAGCGACAACACGCTTGCCTTTAACTACGCTTACTCAGAACGAGCACCGTCTGCTTCTGAATTCTTTTCGTATGGCCCACACATAGGTTCGGGTACTTATGAAATTGGTGGCGGCTTTGAAATAGTTAACAATAATGAGCAATACATTGTTGTTCAGACCGCAAACGATATGGATAAAGAAGTATCTAATAACGTTGACTTAACTTACCGTTTGACTACTGATGATTTGAATGCAAGCTTTAGTGTTTTCTATAATCAAATTGATAATTATATTTTCGAAAATTTTACTGACTTAGTTTTTAGTGATGGCGGCTTAGTATCATCTCAAGTATTTGCTGACCAAGTTACTAATTTTGGAGAACCTGAAGATTAAGCTGATGGTTTACCTGTTGTTGTCTTTGCACAACAAGACGCGAAACTTTACGGCTATGAAGCTCAAGTCGATTGGCACTTAAACGAGCAGTGGCGTTTAGAAGTCTTTACCGATTACACCCGAGCTAAGTTAGCTTCAGGTATCGATGTTCCAAGAATTCCGCCGATGAGATTAGGCTCGTCAGTTCATTTTGAATACGGTAATTGGCATACAGAGATGGAAGTTATTCGAAATAGTAAACAGAATAAGATAGCGATTAACGAAACTGAGACAGATGGTTATACGCTGGTATCTGCGTCTGCTAATTATTATCTTGACCTAGATAATGTTGATATGACTTTCTACATAAAAGGCGATAACTTGACAAATCAGGAAGCTCGAGTTCATTCATCTTACTTAAAAAATGAAGCACCATTGTCCAGTCGTTCATTAAGTGTTGGCGTGCGCGCGCTCTTTTAAGCATTTTGGCTATACCAGCGGATACGGAAAAGTGTCCGCTGTTTAGATGCGTGCTTGACGCTTAAATACGACGACAACAAATATAATGGCAACACCAATAGTTAAACTATAGCTGTGCTCGCCACCTATCAAAAACCCTAATGAGTAGGCCGGTGTACATATCCCTAACACCCAAAGAAAAGTCGGCTTTGACTTTCCTAACAACAAATATAACGGGAAGACTAGGCTGTAAAAGAACAAAAAGCTTTTATACAGGATTTCTTCGAGCGGTAAATTCCCCCAAGGGATGGTGGTATCTTTTACGAGGCTCAATAAACCGACCATAACCACAGAAAATGCAGCTATTGCACTCGCCAGTAAGGACGGTTTTAGATAGTTCTGTGTACTTAACTCGCTAGTATGTGCTGCAATAGTAAATGCGATTTGAAGTGCTAAGAAGCCAATCACAGGATAAATAATAGCTGCTGGCACTTCTTGGTTAAAGAAAATATCACCCAAGTTACCTGCATAATAAAATACAAACCCGAGCAAACTCAAAAACAATACGCCAAAACCCAATGCAAAGCTCATCTTGGGGTTATTACTATCGCGGTATGCACGGTGGAAAGTAATATCTAAATAGGGAGAAAATATAAAGCCTATGGCGAGTGGAAGCAAAGCATGGGGCCAATAGCCTTTTGCGCTGACATCGACAGGCTGCCAATCAGTCCCCAAGAAACCGATAAATAAACCAATGGACAGCAGGTAAAAAGCCAAAGCCCAATACGTGATGACACTGTTACTAAGGTAAATAACAAACGCGATAGACAACACAATAGCCAATAACAAGGGTTGACCAATCGTCATGCCAAGCCACGCCACAAAAAACAATTGATAGGCAATAGTTACATACGAGAAAACCGCAATCGCAAATTTATGCGTACTTTCAAAAACCTGTTGCTGCGCGCGTTGTTTGAAGTAAAACCCCATTGCAATTGCACCGCCCACATTAAAAATAGTGAAAGCAGCTAATGCGGGCCAGCCATAATCTCGGCCAAGTATTAAAGGAAAAAAACCGCCCAAACACCATAGCCACGAACAGGCCAGATAGAAAGCGTATTGTAGAGTAGTTGACAAGTTTAAGTACCTACAGGCCACATATGGAAACTGATGGTGCCAGCGCCAATGCGTCGGCCAGCTTTGTTTTTATTGGTTCGAAAGACTTTAATAGTCATCTCTATATTAAATTTACCACCGGCTTTAATTTTCTCCGCTAGTTCATCTAAATCGACAGAGGCTTTGTACATAATTGCATCTATGCTTGGTAATAAAAAACGGTAGTTCAAACGGGTGCAAATCATACGATAGTCGCCTTTGGTCAGCATAAACAGATAAGAACCTGCGGCCAGCTCTGAATTACCTAAAATGGCGCCACCAGACATTGTGCCGTACCAATTCAGGTTCAAGCGTCTTTTGGGCAAGATCGCATAATAATCGTCTTCAACGAAATTCATTTTCAAGCCACTTTTAAAAACAAAAGGCATATAAAAGAAGCTGAGCAGTCTGTTAAAAAACCGACTTTTTATCGACAAGCGATTAAAATATATTTCTAGCTTTGGTGGTAATGGAAGAGCCATAGAGAACCTAAAAAAAATCAAAAATAGTAACGAATAGACCGCACTCATATAACGAGGCGACATCTTAACAGCCGTTGGCTAAGATGTTTAGTTATATTCGCATTGACTGCATTTCATCAACCGAGGAGTTGTACTTTGAGTTTTTTGAAACAATAAATTGGTATGCGCCAACCATCGCTTATTCTGACCCTCGAGCTGCTGTCTATAAGTAAACAAGGAAAGTTGTTCAGTGACTTTAGTCGTTATTGGTTTATCCGATTTAGGGGGAAATGTGAGGTAATGCTAGCTAAAATTTGTTTCCTGTCGACAATATTGAGGTTTAACGCTATCGCTCCGCCGCGCAATTAAAAAGAGTTGCTGAAATTCACAACAAAAAATGATAAAATTAACACGATGTAACATAAGGACAACCAATATTTTATTCACCAGCAACAATTTAGCAGCAGAATCACTCACCATTTCTTATGACCCAAAGTTAGTCGTTATTTCTATTCTGATTTCTATAATATCCTCATACAGTGCGTTTGGAATAATTGAACGGGTTAGTTCAACTCCGCGAAAAAGTCTAAAACTAGCGTGGAATTTATTCGGTGGTGCGGCTATGGCTATTGGTATATGGTCGATGCACTTTATTGGAATGTTAGCGTTACAATTTCCAATACCGGTTATGTATGATGTGCCCCTGACCATACTATCTATCATCCCTGTATTTGTCGCTTGCAGTTTGGTCATGTCCTTGATTTCGCTAAAATCTTATAGCAATTATCGATTATTAATTGGCGGGGTGCTGTTGGCCTCAGGTATTAGTTTTATGCACAGCATTGGTATGGCTGCGATTAGAGTCAATGCTGTGATGATTCATGAGTTTTTCTTCATTTTTTTATCAATCTTAATTTCTTTAATATTAGCAATAGTAGCTTTAAAAGTACAATATGGAGTTATTAACCGACAACATTACCAATTTATAAACAAAGGATACATATTTAGCGCGGTAATTATGGGATTAGCTTCCTCTGGAATGCATTACACCGCGATGACAGCGGTTAAGTTTATTCCCAAAACTACAAATAAAATTATTGATGGAGTACACCCTGAACACTTAACGTTAATTGTAGCCCTAGTAACATTAATACTATTGACACTAGCGATTCTCATTCCGTATCTATTAAGGTATAACAGACTAATTGTTACTGTGAGTGAAGATGCGGCTCGTATTCGTGCATTAATGAACGCATCACACGATGCATTGATCCAGATGGATACTAACGGGAATATCATTGGTTGGAGTTCTCGAGCACAGGTTACCTTTGGTTGGACAAATAAAGAGGCTATGGGACAAGAATTAGTAAATTTAATCGTTCCACCACAATTTCATAATTTATACGAACAACAACTAAGTCAATTTCTTACCACTGAAGAAAGCCCTATTTTGAATAGGGCAATTGAAGTTGAAACTCTTCATAAAGAAGGACATAATTTCTTAGCAGAAGTGACTATTTCTGTTATTAATACAGCAAATGGATTCGAATTTAATGCTTTTTGTCGAGACATTAGCCAACGCAAAAACGCAGAAAAAAAGTTAATTATTGCTAACGAAGAACTTGCATTTCAGAACGAAGAGAAAGATAAGCGAGCAAATGAATTAATGCTTGCAGCCAGTGTATTCACTCACGCACTCGAAGGTATTTTGATCACCGATGCGGCAACAACTATTATCGACGTTAACAACGCATTTACTGAAATCAGCGGTTACGCCCGCCAAGAGCTTATCGGTCAGAGCACTCGACTTCTTCTCTCAGGCCTTCATCCACCAGAGTTCTATGGCGAAATGAGGCAAACAATTGACTCTACTGCCCACTGGGCTGGAGAAATAGTTAATCGTCGTAAAACCGGAGAAAGTTATACCTCGAGACTGTCCATCAGTGCTGTGAACAATGCTGCAGGAGAGACTAGTCATTACGTTGCTTTAATAATTGATATCACTCAGCAAAATGAACATAGAAATCAATTAGAACAAATGGCACACTACGATCCCTTAACCAAGCTACCCAATCGTACCTTACTAGCCATTCGACTAAACCAGGCTGTCATGAAATGTAAAAGTGATGATTTGGAACTTGCTGTCGCATTTATGGATTTAGATGGCTTTAAACATATAAATGATACCTATGGTCATGCTGTCGGTGATGAACTTCTCATTATTGTATCGCAGAGGATGAAAGGTGTGTTGCGTGAGATCGATACACTTGCCCGTATTGGTGGCGATGAATTTATCGCAGTAATAACAAATTTGGTTAAAAATGGAGATTATGAGCAAACAATAGAGCGCTTGTTATTTGTCGCTTCAGAGCCTATCGAAATTAACCAACATATATTGAAGGTATCCGTAAGCATCGGCGTTGCTCTTTACCCCAAAGATGAAGTAGATACAGATTTACTATTACGCCATTGCGACCATGCTATGTACTTAGCAAAACAAGCGGGTAAAAATTGTTATCGCTTGTTCGACAGTGCTGACGATGATGGAATTAAGATTAAACACGAAAGCCTAAATGAGGTCAAAGAAGCATTTGATAATCGTGAATTCGTCTTGCACTATTAACCCAAAGTAAATATGTCGACAGGCGAAGTCCTCGGCACAGAAGTCCTGACCCGCTGGAAACACCAGGAACGTGGTATAGTCCAATCAGCCGATTTTTTACCTATGATAGAAAACCACTCCATTAGTCTGAATATGCCAATCACAAGACAAATAGCGCCACCAATTAAACCTAACCAAGCTTCAATGGGGGTGTCTCCGCTAAAAGTGCGCTCAACTTGTGAACCCGCAGAGTTGTAAACATCGTACCCCCACGAACATAACGCAGTTCCTAATATAATCAAGATGATGCCAAGCAGTTTATTATTCATTATAATTCTCTAAATTTATTAGACCAAGTCAGAACAATCTACAATAGCGACAAGTTATGCTGACTTAGAGCTTTCTAGCCTTAAAACGCTTCCCTTTAATGCGGCGCTCACGAAACTGACTTAATGCCCGCTTTACGCTTCTAGCTTTTATCGCAATATAAGTATTACGAGCCGAAATAGAGATTTTACCAATATCTTCGCCCGGTACTTCAGCTTCTTTAGTTAACGCTCCTAAAATATCTCCGGCTCGCAACTTGTCACGTTTACCGCCATCCACCGCGATACAAACAAATTCAGGCTCTCTTATGCGGTTTGCGTGAAAGCGCACACCTTGAATATGAAGTTTGCTGATTTTCGCATCTGTTTTTGCTGCGATCTCGTCTAACCTGCGTTCTTCAGCATCATCAATTAACGTAATAGCTAAGCCTTTCTCTTCGGCTCGCCCTGTGCGTCCAATTCGATGCGTGTGAGTATCGATGTCTTCGCTTACTCTGTGGTTAATGATTAAATCAACACGTTCAATGTCGAGTCCACGCGCAGCAACATCAGTCGCCACTAACACGCTGACGGTTTTATTCGCAAATCTAGCGAGTACCTGGCTACGTTCAGACTGTTCCAAATCACCATGCAACCCTACAGCAGCGAATCCCATTTGGTATAACTCTTCACTGAGCTCTCGAGTTTCACGTCTTGTACGACAAAATACAATAGTTGACTCTATTTGATGATGGGTCAGCAAAGCTGCTACCGCCTGAGTCCGATGTTCATTGCTAATACGATAAGCTTGTTGTTCTATATTCGGCGCTGACTGCCCGTCTTCAACCTTTATGATTTTTGCATTGCGTTGGTATTGATCGGTAATACTTTTTATTTGGTCCGGAAAAGTAGCCGAAAATAACAAAGTTTGTCTTGTTGCAGCTGAAGCTGTTTGTGAAAGATGGTGCATAACCACTCGCATCTCGTCTTCAAAACCCATATCAAGCATGCGATCAGCTTCATCAAGGACAAAACAATTTACCTTTTTTAAGCTTAATGTGCGCTTGCCAATATGGTCCATAATACGGCCCGGTGTGCCAACCACCACATTAGCACCATAACGTAATGATATTATTTGTGGACCCATAGGCATTCCACCCACTAACGCCACCACTTTTAAATTAGACATCCGTTTTGCCAATATACGAATTTGCTCAGCCACTTGTTCCGCTAATTCGCGTGTTGGACACATAATAAGCGCTTGCGGATTTTTAGCCTCGACATCGATTTTGCTTAGCAGCCCCAATCCAAACGCGAGTGTTTTACCGCTACCTGTTTTCGCTTGCACGGCAACATCAGCCCCTGCCAATACATCAGGTAAGCACGCTTGTTGAGTTTGTGTCATTTGCGTAAACTCTACGGCATTTAAGGCTTCCATCAAAGGTTCTGATAAACCCAAGCTAGAAAATGAAGTTGCGCTATTTGCAGCAGTTGATGTCATGCTAATTTCCATTGTAAGGTTTCACCCGCAAAAAACGGCACTATTTCATCGTCCGTGCCATCGTTTGTGGTTAATTTGATATTGCTAGGAACTTCCCAGCTTTGTTTGTTGAGTGTGATGGTACCTTTATTGCGCGGCAGTCCATAAAAATCCGGACCAAAATGGCTGGCAAAACCTTCTAGCTTTTCAATGACACCCAAATCTTCAAACACTTTTGCATATAATTCAATCGCACTCCATGCACTGTAGCAACCGGCGCAACCACAGGCGCTTTCTTTTTTATGCTTTTCATGCGGTGCTGAATCAGTGCCTAAAAAGAATTTTTTTGAACCTGATGCTACGACTTGTCTTAATGCTTGTTGATGAATATTACGTTTTAACACCGGTAAGCAATAATTGTGCGGTCGCAAGCCACCTACAAATAAATCGTTGCGATTGAGTAACAAATGCTGAGGCGTTATGGTCGCGGCCACATTATCGGAAGATTCAAGCACAAAGTCGACGGCTTCTTTCGTAGTAATATGTTCAAAAACAACCTTCAAGTTCGGAAAGTCATTCACAATGTCACGTAAATAAGTCTCGATAAACTCTTTCTCGCGGTCAAAAATATCAATATGCGCCTCGGTTACTTCACCATGAATAAGCAACAACATACCCACTTCCTGCATCGCTTCAAAAACAGGATATAGCGTCTTTATTCCCTTAACAGCGGCATCAGAATTAGTTGTCGCCCCAGCTGGGTATAGTTTGGATGCAACAATACCTGCAACTTTCGCATTTTTGATTTCTTGTGTGGAAGTTTGATTAGTCAGGAACAACGTCACCAGTGGCTCAAATTCAATACCAGGGGGCACTGCATCTAAAATACGTTGTTTATAATCTAATGCCATTTGAGTTGTCGTAACCGGAGGCACCAAGTTAGGCATAGCGATAGCGCGTTTAAAACAACGAGCCGTTGCCGGCACAGTTTCTTTTAGCATTTCGCCGTCGCGAAAATGCAAATGCCAATCGTCTGGGGTTTGGATAGTAAGCGTTGTCGTCATGCCAAGTCCACCGTGCATATGAGTCAAAATTTATGCACATATTATGCCTTACTTGGGACCTAAACGGGCAAAAAAACCACGTTAATTAATCAGAATTCCAGTTTTTTTAAACTATTTAAGGGAGTTAAGCTTATTTTTGCTATAAATAAGGGCTTATCTTCCTTGCCATAAGCGATGCATTCTTGGATTATACGTTTTTTACGGCTTGATTCAGGGCCAAATTCATTAGCGTCATCTGAAATATCCGGGCCCACAAGAATATTAATGGGGTCGTTACTGCGCAATTCTTCTAGCTGCTGTTTATCAATACAGAGTTTCTGACTTACATAAATCATAGGGTGGGAAATTAAGTCAATATCTTCAAATATTGCTCTTTCAAGTAATGCTGAGGAAATAAGTCCCAGTGGATACATTTCAGGAAAGTTCACTTTGTCTGAAAATTCATCTATGAATAAACTCTGTTCAACCCCCGCGCTTGCCAAAAAGTTTTTGGCATTACCAACAATCATATATTTACGTTTTAAAAAGTAATTTGTACCCGGCACGATCTCCCGGTCTGGCAATGCATTAAGCATATGCATCGGTGGTAGTTTGGCGGGCATTGGCAATGTCATCTGATTACCGTCGCGCTTGAATCCAACAATGGCTGGTTTCTTATTCGCATTAAGAATAAAGCGTCGACTGTAAACACTAGAACCATCGCCACTCGACCACTTTCCCTGTTTAAGACTGAGACTTATCTCATCATCGGGGCGTACACAATTTGCAAAACTGAATTCATACCCGCTGAATCTAAATTGCTCTGTATCTATCTCATTCACGCTATTCATTGCCAGTAGTTTGCACTGATATTCAATAAAACAACCTAACTGAAAGCCAAGTGCTATAGGGCCCTCAAATGGATTTCCGCGCAACCAATGCCAACGACTCTTGTCGTGAAACAAGTTCAAATCATCCGTAGAATTTCTTGCAATATCAATATGTAGTTGAGACATTAGTAGCATGCGTTTCTCTCATGTTTATTATTTTATTAATGAAATATTTTCAACTTATGACAAAAGTTTAGGCGAGAATAGCTATAATGCGAGCGATCTATTGCCATCTCCTTTGGCTTTATCGGCTTGCAACAAACAAGCATAAATTTGAGTTGATTATTGGTTTTAATAGAGTATGCCCAAAGTACTTAAGTAAGTGACAATAAATACAAAGGTTAAATAAACCTAAAAGAAGCACTAACAAAATGAAAGAAAAAAGGATAATCTTGGTCACATTAAAAATCATCATTATCGAAAAGATAGTTCAACATCAAAGACATTGAGATTCATGCAGCGCGCCATTAGTATTCGTAACATCTCTCCAGGGGCTAACTTTGGTAACAAGGTCCTTATCTGGTTTCTCGATCGCCTGCTTGGCATCAAAAAAATGGATATGCTCTACCGACAGCATAAAATGCAAGGCTTGAGCAAAGAAGATTTTTCAGATCGACTTATACAAATACTTGAACTTGATATTCAAGGTAAAGAGGAATTGCAACGAAAAATCCCAAAAACCGGCCCGCTAGTTATTGCTAGTAACCATCCATTTGGTGGTATCGAGGGCGTTATATTAGCACGCATAATTGGCGAAGTTCGCCCCGACTTGAAAGTACTAGCCAATAAAGGGCTTGGGATTTTTAAGGAAATTTCTGACTATTTTATTTTTACTAACCCCCTGTCTCCAAACGATCCCAAAAATGGCCCTTCGTTGCGTCAATGCGTAAAACACGTTCAATCACAAGGCGCTTTACTCATTTTCCCTGCGGGCAAGGTGTCTTATTATCAGAAGGCTAAGTCCGGTATCAGTGAGCATATTTGGAATAAACTGGTTGGGCGCCTGGTAAGTATTGACCAGTGTCAATACGTTCCTATTTTCATCAACGGTGAAAATAGTCGTAGCTTTTATCGTATTGAAAAAGTGTATTTTAAACTAAGAATGCTCTTGTTGGGTCGTGAATTACTTAATAAAACGGGTGCTAAAATTGTTATTAAGACCGGCAGTGCCATAGAAGAAAAACAGTTCGACAAACAGCTAAATCATGCCGACAAAGCGATGCTATGCAGGGCATTAAGTTATGCTCAAGATCAACGCTGGAGATATCAATGGCCTGCCGATTCATTAATTGGGCAATTACCCATTATTGAAGAAATTAAAACAGAAAAATTAGTCACTGAGGTTGAGGCTCTGCCAAGCGACCAACTGTTACTTGAAAATAACGATTATTCGGTTTATTTCGGCTATCAATCACAGCTTCCCTCAGTCGTTCAGGAAATCGCTCGATTGCGCGAAATCGTTTTTCGAATGCATAATGAAGGTAGTGGACAACCTATAGATACTGATGAATTTGACGCAACCTACACTCACCTTTTTATTATCAAAAATGTGAATCATAAAATAGTCGGCGCATATCGAATCGGATTCACGGACAAGTTAACCGAGAAACAGGGGCCCGCTGGTCTGTATTTGCATAAAATGTTCAATTTCAAACCCAGCTTTGCAAATCAACAAGGCCCCTGCATGGAAATGGGACGCTCATTTCTAATCCCAGAAATGCAAGGTTCCTATCAAGGTCTGCTATTGCTTTGGAAAGGTATAGGCCGGCTTGCCGCTAAGTTCCCACAATATCGGACATTGTATGGAACGGTATCAATTAGCAAGTTATTTGACCCACGCAGTGTAAAACTCATCGCACAAGCGTTTGTCGATAGCAAAAGCGCGACTCAAGTAGAACCGATCAATTCATTTGAATTTGATAGTCATCGGGAAATAGACGAGTTAGCGCAAAAAGTTAATTTACGAGAACAGCTGACTGCATTTTTAACTAGTATTGAAGAAGATGGAAAAGACATTCCAGTTTTAGCGCGTCAATATCTAAAAATGGGCGCTAAATTTCATGCTTTAGGCATTGATAAGAGTTTCAATCACACCCCAGGTTTATTGCTCAGTGTGCATTTTCCAAGTGCACCAGAGAAGTTATTAAAATTGTATGTTGGGGAGAACTACAAGGCTTATCGTGATTGGGACGCCAATTAATTACGCTCAACTGCACCGAACTTTATACTAGCCTCTGTTCGAAGTACCAAGAGCCGCAGTGTTGCGGGGTCTTTACCAAATTATACTTGGGGCCGAATTAGTTCTTTTTAGTGTAAGCCGCGATAATGACAATTCGTTGGCCATTTACTTTGCCTTCAATATGCAGAGGATTATCACTAAGGCCAATGTTGCGCACAGGAGTACCTCGTTTAGCGGTGAAATTAGCTCCTTTCACATCTAAGTCTTTAATAATAGTAACAGCATCACCGGCAGTTAGTGCGACACCGTTAACATCCAGTGTTGCCTCGCGGTCATCCGCTACACCGGCATCTGCCCATGCTTTCGTTTCTCCATCCACATAGAGCATATCGATTGCGTCTTGCGCCCAAGACTCAGAGCTACATTTGTGCAGCAAACGATAGGCTAATACCTGGACAGCTGGAACCAACGACCACATCGAATCGTTTAAACAGCGCCAATGCTTAAGATCCAACTCAGTATTTTCCTGTATTTGTAGAGAACATGTAGTGCAGACTAAGACGGCACAATTAGCGGTTTCGTCTGGCGAATGAGGTAATGGATAAACAGACAAATTTTCGGCACTGGTACAAAGCTCGCATTTATTATCACTGCGATCGTGTAAGGTATTTTCTATAGACATATCTTCAAACTAAATTGAGTGCATTTGTACGCGTAATAACACGCAAACACACAAAAATTATGTGGATTTAGGCGGAACAAGTTATATACTTAACTGTGGTTGGAGCAAAGCCAAAGAATTCGGGTAATGCTTTACCTTGCATATTTCGAATAATACGAATTAACGCATAATGGTGAATAGCGTGACTCGCCACAAATACGAGTTCCCTTTCTAGCGTCGACTCACAGGATGTCGAATTAGTATGGTTTATATCGATGTCTGTAATTACTTGCACACGCTGATTGAGTAGCTCAGAGCTGCAAGTTTCTTGTAACCATGTCCTTATGCTCTCGCATTCTGCAATAGCCGATTTCGGAAATTGCTCAACATCACCATGTCGGTTGCGTTTATTGTAGTTAATTTCACCAAAAGTGCTTGCTGGTTTTAGCGCAAGGAAATGATCAACAATATGACGGACATGAGCACCGATACTGCTTGAAAAATGAGGGGCCAATACTTCTTGGTAATCGGCTAGACTAATGTCATCAAGTAAGCCTATTGCTTGCTCTATTACATCTACATAACTATTTGAC
>Ga0307492_10000700_pt1 | contig 13996 bp, 12 predicted proteins | sample SI3LmetaG_FD_202365 | JGI IMG/M metagenome (GOLD analysis project Ga0307492, IMG submission 202365) | Sea-ice brine microbial communities from Beaufort Sea near Barrow, Alaska, United States - SI3L | ecosystem: Environmental > Aquatic > Marine > Coastal | place: USA: Alaska | collected 2017-05-06 | reverse complement strand
TTCTTTGTTTTTTATACCTAATAAGGCAGATAAATGATCAGTTAATTTGGTGCCTGCTTCTGCAAGCGTATCAGGACCATTAAGTTGTGCGCAATCTACCATTTCCAGACCTGCATAACCACATGGATTTATCCGTTGAAACGGAGATAAATCCATATTGACGTTTAATGCTAAGCCATGAAAAGAACAACCTTTGCGAATTCTCAAACCAATAGAACAGACTTTTTTAGCATCTACATACACGCCAGGTGCATCTGCTTTAGGGTAGGCATTAATGGCATATTCTTGTAGTGTGTTAACCACGCATTGTTCCAATGCCGTCACTAAGGTTCTTACACCTAACTTATTGCGTTTTAAATTAAGAAGTACGTACATCATTTGTTGGCCGGGTCCATGGTAGGTGACTTGACCACCTCTATCGACCTTGACCACAGGAATATCGCCTGGCATCAGAATATGTTCTTCTTTACCTGCTTGGCCTTGAGTGAAAACGGCTTGATGTTCTACCAGCCATATTTCGTCTGCTGTTTCAGCATCTCTATTGTCGGTGAAATCCTGCATGGCTTGCCAAATAGGCAAGTAGGCTTGTAGTCCTAACTGTCTGACAATTAATTGAGTGGGCATTATTCAGGTAAACACTCGCTACAGAACAACTTTTACCAGCTCTAGTTTAGCTAGTTCAACATAAAGTGTTTCCATATGAGCTTTACTGGTCACTGTTATGCTAAGTGAAATCGAGTGGTAAGTACCTTTAGAACTTGGTTTTACCTTGGGTGCGTAATCACCAGGCGCATGAACCTGCAAGCAAGATATAACGTCTTGCGGTAAACGCTCATGGGCAATACCCATGATTTTAAAAGTTTGCTGGCATGGGAAATCCAGCAATTGGTCAAAATTTGTGTCCATCTTTCTCTCGAATATTTAATAAAAATGTAAGGTATTAACTATCAAAGCCAAGTCGTAATTTTACAAAATCAACCATGCGGTCAATAAATCCACCTTCTTTGACTTCTTGTAAAGCCACTAACGGATATTCAGCAATATCCTTGCCTTCAATTTGAAGGTAGAGCTTACCTACTACTTCGCCTTTAGCAATAGGTGCCTGTAAGTCTTTGTCTAACTTAAAGTTAGCTTTTAAATTTTTACTTTGGCCACGAGGGATATTGATGGGGGTATCTTGTAATATGCCAAGGTCTACCGTTTCTTTATCACCCATAAAAATACGGTGTGAAACAAAGCTGTCACCGGCTTTATAAGGGGTAATAGTTTCAAAGAAACGAAACCCATATTTGAGTAATTTTTTGTTTTCAACCTTACGAGCTCGTTCACTGTCTGTGCCCATAACCACTGAGATTAAGCGCATATCACCTTGGAACGCAGATGTAATCAAGCTGTAACCTGCATCTGATGTGTGCCCGGTTTTTATGCCGTCAACATTTAGGCTCTTATCCCATAATAGGCCATTACGGTTGTATTGTTTAATATCGTTGAAGGTAAATTCTTTTTCAGCATAGATAGCATATTCTTCTGGAACGTCACGTATCAATGCCGCTGATAAAATTGCCATATCTCTTGGCGTGGTGAAATGCTGGGCATCATGTAAACCATGACTGTTCACAAAATAAGTTGAGGTCATACCTAGCTTTTCTGCATACATATTCATCATGCTGGCAAAGGCATCTTCACTACCGGCAATATGTTCTGCCATTGCTACACATGCATCATTACCTGACTGCACAATAATGCCGCGATTAAGATCAGCTACAGATATTTTTTTACCTACTTCAATAAACATTTTTGAAGAGTCTGGAAAGTTTTTAGCCCAGGCATTTTCAGAAATAGTCACCAAATCGGTGTCTTTGATATTGCCGTTTAGAAGCTCTATACCAATCACATAGCTTGTCATCATTTTAGTTAAGCTAGCGGGGGGGATCTGAATGTCAGCGTTTTGCTCTGCGATAACATTACCCGTTTGGAAATCCATCAAAATGAAACCTTTAGCCGCAACACTAGGCGCAGGAGGTATAACCACAGCTGCAGAGGCTGAAAAGATGAATGAACAGAATACTATGCTGTTCACAATAGTGCTGAAATACGTTGTTGGTTTAAGCATTAAACTACCGTTTTTGAAAATGTTATAAGAATAGAAGTCTTAGACATGTCTTTATAGACATAAAATAATGACCGCAATTTATGCCGCGCAATATAGCACTTTGAGGGTTAAATTGCTGCTCAACTAATGACTAATCCAAAATAATATTAGGATTATTGTTAGCTACAGTGATGTAAGACTCACTTTATTATAAAAAGTTTAATTCTGTGCGTAAATTTGTGCGTAAATTTGGGCATGCGCTGATTCTAATCAGAGTAGATTTTATAAGCACCAGGATAGTCATTACTTTTAAGCTCATTAAGCAACTCATCTGCTTCACGTTCGTTTTCGATTGGGCCAAGGTGTAATTTGTAAATACCTTTTTCGAATCTGGTTTTGTAAGGGTGTTGATACAAAAACTTTAAGCCACTGGCTAATTTGTCTATTTGAGTTTTATTTTGCAAAGCAGCCACCTGAATATAGACCTGTTGGTTGGTTATATTGGGCGTTTGATTATTGATTGTAGGGAAACGGCCTACTGTCACTTTTCCTGCTTTATCCACGTGGATAACATCCAGTTTTACATCAGTGATCCCCGTTTTAAGTACGTCTAGCTTTAACGCTGCGGCATAAGATAGGTCAATCACCCGACCGCTATGAAATGGCCCTCTATCATTGACTCGAACCACCACTTGCTTACCATTTTTCAAATTAGTCACACGCACAAAGGATGGTAGTGGAAGTGTTTTGTGGGCGGCAGACATTTGGTACATATCGTAAATTTCACCATTAGCCGTTAAGTGACCATGAAACTTTTGTCCATACCAACTGGCGTGGCCTTTATCGCTGAAACCTTTACCTGTTTTGAGTGGCTGGTAACGTATTCCCCTTATAGTATAAGGACGCATATTAGCTGGCGCGTAGCTCTCATATTTAGCCACCACATCTAGGGTCGTCACATTTTGCGGAATTATTTTAGGGGCTGAGTCTTGGTGCTGGTAATAGCGTCCTTTAGGGGCACAACCAGCCACTGAGACAATTAAAACAAGACAACAAAAATAATTTTTCATGGCAGGGCTATTTGACCTACTTCAGCAATGGCTGTTGCATTAAAGCCTTGTTTAAGTTGCTGGCTGAACTGAAATATTGCCATGGCATAAAGTGGACTATGATTATAGCGGGTGATCACGTAAAAATTAGGTAAGCCTACCCAATATTCCTTGTTATCTAATTGCTCAAATTCGAATAGTTTGACGCTCATGTCTTTGCTTATGTTAGGCGCAGCAATACTCACACCAGCGTCTTCTAACTGCGACCATTTATGGGAGTATTTAAGCGATGTTGATAACAATGCTGAGTATTGAGTACCACTGACCTGAGCTTTAAACGCAATATCGGTATTAGGCTTCCAATGATGTTTTTTAAAGTAGTTTGCAACACTACCTATAGCGTCTTCAGGATTGTTTAATAAGTCCCTCACACCGTCACCGTCAAAATCTACAGCGTAAAAACGGTAACTCGAAGATATAAACTGGCCCCAACCCATAGCACCAGCATAAGAGCCTTTTAGCTCTGTTATATCAAAATTTTCTTCTTTGGCTAATAAGAATAATTGTGCTAATTCGCTTCGAAAAAACTTAGCCCTTGGTGGATAGTGAAAACCTAAAGTGACCAGCGCATCAAGAACCGAATATTTACCTTGGTAAGTGCCATAAAAAGATTCTACACCAATGATCGCTACAATTATTTCAGCGGACACACCCGTTTCTTGTTCTGCACGGGCTAAAGCTTTTTGATGGGTTTTCCAAAATGCTAAACCTTTTGTTAGGCGTTTTTCTGTCAAAAATATGGGGTAATACTGATACCAAGGCTTAGCCTCCCATGGCTTGGCAATAGATTGTAAAATAGCCTCGTTTTTGATAGCTTTTTTCAAAGTCGATTCAACGACTTCTCGTTCGAATTGATGTTTATCTACCATCATATCAATAAACTGCTTTTGCAGTTCTAAAGGTGAAGCTTGGATACTCAAGCTTGTGACATACAAGCCTAATGCTAAAAACGATTTAAATAACTTCATGGTTCTCCTTGAAGGTTAAGTTTTTATTTAATCTAATCTAAACTTTTAAGGTTACAGGCACAGTTACCCTCGGGACATAATTCTTTTTTGAGTACTGATAGCCATCAAAATACCAAAACCTGCTAACAGAGTCACCATAGAAGTACCACCATAGCTAACTAAGGGTAAAGGTACTCCCACTACGGGTAAAATTCCCGAAACCATACCCATATTCACAAACACATAAACAAAAAAGGTCAGGGTAATGCTTCCCGCTAAAATTTTACTAAATGCATCTTGTGCCTTCACGGCTATCAACATACCTCGAATAACAATAAATGCGTAGATAGCCAACAGTCCTACTACACCCCAAAATCCAAATTCTTCACTGAACACCGCAAAAATAAAATCAGTGTGGCGTTCGGGTAAAAACTCCAACTGAGATTGGGTGCCTTGTAGCCAGCCTTTACCTTGTGCACCACCTGAGCCAATGGCAATTTGTGATTGAATGATGTGATAGCCTGATCCTAGTGGATCAGATTCAGGGTTGAGAAATGTTAGCACCCGTTGTTTTTGATAATCTTGCATCAAAAACATCCACATAATAGGCGTGAAAGCAGAAGCTGCAATAGTAACAAATGATATAAAACGCCAGCTCATGCCAGCTAAAAACAATGCAAAAACGCCTGAGCATGCAATCAGAAGCGAGGTGCCTAAATCCGGCTGGCGAGCAATTAATAAAGTGGGTAGGGCAACTAAAGCGAAGCCAACCAGAATATGCCAAGTTTTAGGTGGTAAATTAAATCGACTGATATACCAAGCAACCATCATAGGTACGGCTAGTTTCATTATTTCTGAGGGTTGAAAGCGAAACACGCCTAAATCTAACCAACGCTGTGCCCCTTTACTGGATACACCGACTACTAAAACAGCGATTAACATACCTATGCCAATAACGTAAAAATAAACGGACAACTTTTGATAAGCCATTGGAGGGATTTGCGCCACAACTAACATTACACCTAGAGCCAGCGCAAGACGTGTTAATTGCCTTTGAATAAGGCCTATGTCTTGTCCTCCTGCAGAGTAAATAGTGATTAATCCCACCACCATTAGCACAAGTAATCCCGATAACAGCATACCATCACAATGTATTCTATTCCAAAAGGAACGACTGTTAGAAGCTAGTTTAGTTCTCAGCATCAGGGGGCTCCACGACGGGTTTAAGTTCGGCTTTTGTTAGCTCTATTTCCTCTGGTTCTTGTCCTAAATACTCAATGACTTTGTGTTCAGGAAAGGTTTGATCTTTAAAGAAATTATCCATTATTTTTCGGGCGATAGGTGCAGCTTCAGCACCGCCGTGCCCTGCATTTTCTAACACAACAGTGATCGTTATTTGTGGTTTGTCGTATGGAGCATAACCCACATACATAGCGTTATCGTGGTTTTTCTTGGAGAGCTTGCTTGCATCATATTTTTCGTCTTGAGCGATAGAGACTAACTGCGCGGTGCCAGTTTTACCTGCGGAGGTGTAATTGGTGCCTCTAAATGCGGTACGTGCAGAGCCTTTTCGATTGACGGTACCATACATGGCATCCAATACTATATCCCAGTTGTGTTCGTCTTTTATGGCTATGGGGCGGCGTTCTTTAACGGCCTGTAAAACGACGTTATCTTTTTGCATATTACCGCGAATAATTTGTGGAATTATCCGTCTACCTTTGTTGACTAAATTGGCTATTGACTGTGTCAGTTGAACCGGAGTCGCTGTCCAGTAACTTTGCCCTATGCCTATGTTGATGGTGTCGCCGATATACCAAGGGCGGTTAAACAAAGCTTTAACAATACCTCTGCTCGGCATAATGCCATCGGCTTCCTCATGCAAGTCGATACCGGTATAATCACCAAACCCAAATTCATTCATGTTTTCGCTGATCCGGTCTATACCTAATTTATACGCCAGATCATAAAAGTAAATATCACAAGACACTTCGATGGCTTTAGTCACATCCACCCAGCCATGACCCCAAGGATTATGGTCTCGCCATATACGTTCAACATTTTTTAATTGATATTTACCAAAGTCATGAATCTGATACTCAGGGGTGATGACTTTCTCTTCAAGTCCAGTCAGTGCTAATAAAGGTTTAACTGTTGATGCAGGGGGATATTGCCCCTGCGTTGCACGGTTAAACAAAGGGCGGTCAGTGGTGAGTAATTTCTTGTAATTCTTACTGCTGATGCCATGCACAAACAGATTCGGGTCGTAACTTGGGCTGCTGTATAATGCTAGTACACCTCCATCTCGAGGGTCGATTGCAACGACAGACCCTTTCTTACCTGCAAAGGCTTTTTCGGCTTCCAGTTGTAAAGTCATATCAATATTTAGCACGATATCTTGACCGGGGGCAGGTGGATTAAAGTCCAATATACGGATAATTCTACCCTGATTATTCACTTCTACTTCTTGAAATCCGACTTTTCCATGAAGCTTTTCTTCGTGGTATTTTTCGATGCCTCTTTTACCAATGTCATAAGTGGCAGCATAGTTTGCTTCAAATCCAGCTTCACTGAGTTTCTGTAAATCTTTCTTGTTAATCTTTGCAACGTAACCAATTACATGGGTAAGGGCACTACCATAAGGATAAAAGCGAGCGAGTCTCGCTTCGACGGATATACCTGGATATTTATGTTGCTGTGCAGAAAAAAGTGCGGCTTCTTTGGGGGTTAAACGGTTAATCAGATTAACTGGTTTGAAACGTCTAGTGCCTTTTAAGTCTCGATAAAAATCACTGACATCTTCTGCGTCAATATCTAACAAAGTGCTTAGTTCATTAATGGTTAATTCCAGATCATCAATTTCCTCAGGGATAACTTGAAGACTAAATACTGGACGGTTTTCTGCTAGCAATATACCATTGCGGTCATAAATCAAGCCACGATTAGGTGCTACAGGTAATACTTTTATGCGATTACCATCTGCTCGTGTTTGGTAATCCTCGAATCGACTTATTTGTAAATAATACAAATTTGTCAATACCATAGCGATCATCACAATTACAACAAGTAGTCCTATAAACGTTCGCCTAGCAAAAAGGTTGGCTTCCGCTGAATGGTCTTTAATAAGGATACGCGGTGACGGCAATTTTATTCTCTATGATAAGGATGGTTATTATTAATTGACCAAGCTCGGTACAGGCTCTCAGCTACAATTATGCGAACTAATGGATGTGGTAAAGTAAGACTCGACAATGACCACTTTTGTTCAGAAATTTTTATACATTCAGGTGCTAAACCTTCTGGTCCACCAATTAATAAACTAACGTCTCGGCCATCCATTTGCCAACTTTGCATGGTTTTAGCCAATTTTGGGGTGTCCCAAGGTACACCTGTTACTTCTAAGGTGACGACTCTGTTGCCTTTGGGAATGGCAGCTAGGGTTAATTCTCCTTCTTTTTGTAAGATACGTTTGATATCAGCGTTTTTACCACGCTTACCTGCGACTATTTCGGTGATCTGCAAAGGCATATCGGCAGGAAAACGTCTGCAATATTCCGAAAAACCTTGTTCAACCCAAGCGGGCATTTTCATGCCCACTGCAATCATTTGAATGCGCACTGGTTAATTTAGCCCCAGAGTTTTTCCAACTGATAGAAATTTCGGGCTTCATCTTGCATCACATGTAAGACTACGTCACCTAGGTCAACTAAGACCCAATCTCCGGTTTCTCGCCCTTCAATACTTAAAGGTGCGGTACCAGCTCGTTTAGCTTCAACTACCACATTTTCGGCAATTGAAATAACATGACGTTTAGAATTACCTGAGCAAATTAACATGGTTTCGGTAACCGAAGATTTTTCTGCAACATCTAAATCAATAATGTCACGACCTTTTAAGTCTTCGACTTTTTCTATTACAAAGGCTTTTAACTGTTCGTGGTCCAAAGACTTTCCTTATGGTTGAATTTTATACAAATGAATTTGAGATAGTTTAACAGAAATCGGCACTCGGCTGATAGAGCTTATGCTGCTGAATATAATCTAATATGTTTGGTGGTAAAAACTTCTCAACCGATTGATTTTTAAGTAATAATTGTCTTACTTGGGTAGATGAGACGGTTAATGTTTGCGTATTAGCCACATAAATATGTCCAGCGAGAGTATTATGCAAAGCGAATGGAGTAAAAATTTGCCTTTTGTTTAGCAGTGCTTTTAGTTGTGGCGCATGCTGTTTTAAAGAACTATCAGAGTTTTCCTGTACTTCTTTTACAGACTCGCCCTTTCTTTCACACACCACAAAATGACAAAGAGAAAACAGGGTTGACCAGTCATGCCAAGTAAATAAATTTTGAAAGGAATCAGTGCCGATGAAAAAGCATAACGGGGTAGTGGGCATGGCTTCGCGTATTTCTTTTAATGAGTCGACACTAAAGGTGGGTTTTCCTCTATTAAGATCTCTTGAGTCAGGGTAAAACAAAGGATAATCGGCACAAATAAGCTCTACCATTTTAAGCCTGTCTTCGCTCGATGCGACTGCAGGATTTTTATGACTGGGAATATAACAAGGCATCAGGGCGACTTTTTTGATATTAGTTTTTTCTGCCGCTTCTATTACGGGATAAATATGCCCATTGTGAATGGGGTCGAAGGTGCCGCCAAAAATACCTAATGGAGAAGCGAGTTGCATGTAACTATATGACTCCTAGTCTAAAATACCATAGTCTAAAGGCACATTACTGAGAGAATATGGAACAAACAGTAAACATAAATGGCATAACTCTATATAAGGGCGTACGACTTGAGATTGTTTGATAGCGTTATCAAACTCAGTCAGCTTTTGTTGCAGTTCTCGCATATGCTCTAATGATAAACGCTGCAACGCTGACTGATATAAAGATTGACGGCTTTTCCATATTCGGTGCTGATTCCAGTTAATCGTTTTACCCAGTTGTTTGTCAAATAATATCGCCTGCAACGTCTGCCACTCACGGGTCAAAGCCCAAACAATAATATTAGGTTCGACTCCCTCACTTTCTAAGCGATAGAGCATTTTGACTGCTTTTTGAGCATCTCCGCTGAGCAAAACATCGATTAAATGAAAAACCGTAAATCTGGACTGATCAACTACCGCTTGTTCAACTTGCTCAAAGCTTGGGTTGCCTTGCGGATAAATCAGCATTAACTTTTGAATTTCTTGTTTGGCCGCGAGTAAATTACCTTCACAGTAGTCAACCAACAACTGCGATATTTGCTGCGATGGCTGCATGCCTGCCATATTCATCTGGGTATTCAACCACTGATATAAGGCATTACCTTCAAGAGGATAACAAGGCACATAAACTGCGTGTTTATCCACTGCCTTAAACCACTTTGTGTTTTGTACATCCTTACCCACTTTACCGCCATGTATAACAATTAGCACATCAGGATTCACCTGTTGGGCTAAGCTAGTTAATACTTTGCTACCTTCTGCACCAGGTTTTCCGGTGGGTAATTCAAGCTCAATGATTTGTCTGGTAGAAAACAACGATAAGGTTTGAGTCGCTTCAATCAGTGTATCCCAGCTAAACTGACCGTCTACCACTAAAGATTGGCGCTCGTCAAAGCCTTGGGCTAAAGCGGCGTTTCGAATTAACTCAATACACTCAAGTTTTTGTTGCGGCTCATCACCAAAAATCAGATAGAAAGGTTTTAGCTCTGAAGAGGCATTAAGTTTAAATCGGTTTGGATAAACCTGCATTAGCCACCTGTAGTCTGTTGCCAATTACTATATGAGCTGGCAATTTGACGGATAATGCGATTGGCTGCTTCTTGACGCATTTCGTTTTGGATCAAGTCTAACTCACGAGACTTAGCTAACACTGCATCTGGGTCGTCTTGATATTCCCTAGTGACATCGAATTCTATTTCTAACGCGTCTTGTGCTGGAAATTGGATTTGATATTTAATGGTATACACCAATTCATATTCTGCTACTTGTCCGGATGAAAAAAGAGACAACAAGCGCCTCTCAAGTTGGTCTGAGCTTAAATACACAATCACATCCACTTGCTCATCAATTTGACTAGCACTGGCGGTATTATCCCACACATCAATGTTTATACCTTGCAGCTGCTTACCTAATATCCTATGCAGTGGTGTGTTTTTCTGTGCCGCTAGTAATTGCAGTTGTTGAATACCAGAGGGCAGCCCGTAGTCGCCACGTAACTTAAAGCCGCATCCTACCATTGTTAAAACAATAGTCAGGATACAAACATTTAAGCATATGCGTTTTAGCATCTTAATTCGCCACTATATTGAGTAATCTACCCGGAATATAAATGATTTTTCGGATGGTCTTGCCATCTGTATGTTGCTGCACATTTTGTTCGGCTAAACCCATAGCCTCGACTTGTTCTTTAGTGGCATCTGCAGCGACGGTAATTTTAGCTCTGACTTTGCCGTTGACTTGCAACACTATTAGTTTTTCGTCTTCAACCATTGCGTCAGCATCAGCCACAGGCCATGGTGCAGTTTCTACTTCATTTTTATGGCCTAAGTCTCGGTACATCACATGACAAATATGAGGTGCAATAGGAGCCAGTAACAAGACTATCGCATCGATACCTTCGCGCATAACGGCTAAGTCTTGGGCCGATGTTTTGGGCGCTTTTTGTAAATGATTGAGCAGTTCCATGGTGGCTGCTACAGCTGTATTAAACGTCTGGCGTCGACCAATATCATCACTGACTTTTTCAATGGTTTTATGTACTAAACGTCTTAGGTTTTTCTGCGGACCAGATAAGTTAGCCTTATCCAGAGTCGCTATTTCGCCAGCTTCGACGTGTTCTTGAACTAAGTTCCAAAGACGTTTTACAAATCTGTGTGCACCTTCAACTCCTGAGTCAATCCACTCCAACGTTTGTTCAGGCGGCGCGGCGAACATAGTGAAAACTCGTATGGTATCAGCGCCATATAAGTCAATCACTTGCTGTGGATCGATGCCATTGTTTTTCGACTTAGACATTTTGATCATACCGTGATGGATAACTTCCATGCCATCAGACTCAAGCACAGACTTGATGATCCTGCCTTTATCGTCTTTTTCACTGTTAACGTCAGCAGGGGAAAACCATTCTTTTTTACCTGCCGCATCTTCACGGTAAAAAGAATCTGCTAATACCATACCCTGACATAACAGACGTTTGTACGGCTCATCAGATTGCACCAAACCTTCATCACGTAAAAGTTTATGGAAAAAGCGCGAGTATAATAGATGTAAAATGGCGTGTTCAATTCCGCCCACATATTGGTCGACGGGTAACCAATAATTGGCCTGTGCAGGGTCTAACATGGCTTGGTCGTTTTGTGCGCTGCAATAGCGAGCGTAATACCATGATGATTCCATAAAGGTATCAAAGGTATCTGTCTCTCTTAAAGCAGGTTGACCGTTGAATTCTGTTTTAGCCCATTGGGGATCGGCTTTTATGGGAGAAATAACCCCATTCATTTGCACATCTTCGGGTAATTCGACGGGTAACTGGTCACTTGGAACAGGTACAGACTCGCCATTTTCTAAATTCAGCATGGGAATAGGTGTGCCCCAATAACGCTGACGAGACACGCCCCAATCTCTTAAACGATAATTGATTTTCTTTTTGCCTTTACCCTGCTCGCTAAGTGCTTGAGCTATTTTCTCAAAGGCTTCTGCTGAGCTAAGGCCATCAAATTCCCCAGAATTTACCAATAAGCCTTTTTCGGTAAATGCCCCTTGGGTTAGATCACACTCAATGTTGTTTTGTGCATCGCCTTGAACAACTTGTTTTATTTCAAGCTCGTATTTAGTGGCAAATTCCCAGTCTCGTTGATCGTGCCCAGGAACTGCCATCACTGCACCTGAGCCGTAACCCATTAATACAAAGTTGGCGACCCAAACAGGCACTTTGTCACCGGTTAAGGGGTGAATGGCGAAATAACCAGTAGCGCAACCTTTCTTTTCCATGGTGGCCATGTCAGCTTCAGCCACTTTAGTGGTTTTGCATTCTTCAATAAAGGCCGCTAAAACAGTGTTATTTTTAGCTGCTTCTAATGAAATGGGATGCTGCGCCGCAACGGCAACGTAGGTGACGCCTAATAAAGTGTCAGGACGAGTGGTGTACACATCAAAATTAGAAAGTTGCGCAATCGTTTGTTCAAGGGCGAAGGTTATTTCTACGCCTTCTGAACGGCCTATCCAGTTTTTTTGCATGGCACGGACTTGCTCAGGCCATTCTTCTAATTGTTCTAAATCGTTGACTAGTTCTTCTGCGTAGTCGGTGATTTTAAGAAACCACTGAGGTATTTCTTTTTGTTCGACTAAAGCCCCAGAACGCCAACCACGTCCATCAATTACTTGCTCGTTAGCTAGAACTGTATGGTCCACAGGATCCCAGTTAACAGTGGCATTTTTTTTATAAACTAAACCTTTCTCGAACAGACGAGTAAAAAACCATTGCTCCCAGCGGTAATAATCTTTTTTACATGTGGCTATTTCACGATCCCAGTCGTAACCGAACCCCAATGTTTTTAATTGGGTTTTCATATACTCAATATTAGAGTAAGTCCATTTGGCTGGTGCCGTATTATTGTTAAGGGCTGCGTTTTCAGCAGGTAAACCGAATGCATCCCAACCCATTGGCTGAAGTACATTTTTACCTAACATTCTTTGATAACGGCTAATCACATCACCAATGGTGTAATTGCGAACATGACCCATATGCAAACGGCCACTGGGATAAGGGAACATAGAAAGACAGTAAAATTTTTCTTTATCAGCGTCTTCAGTTGCTTTAAAGGTTTGCTGGGTTTCCCAATAGGCTTGAACCTCTTTTTCGATTTCTTGAGGTTGGTACTGTTTTTCGGCCATTAAAAAAGATTTCCGTGACGAGAGGGATAAGGTCAAAAAGACCCTAAACAATGCTCTAAAAGTTAGCTACTTAGAATACCTTAGCGCATCCCTTGCTAACAACAGTAAATACGTGATTAATCGAGCTTATTCTGAAGTTTTTAGTTGGATTGAGTGTTTTGGATCCTAAAATTTAATTTAAACGATTATATTAATCCCTAGGAGGTATACAACTTGTGTTTGTTTTGTATTAAAAACAGTCACTTTTCCATATTCTTTTCGTATCCGTTTGACAGCCTGCTGATTACAGGTTTCACTATTTGGTATATTCCAAATTTGTGGTAATTAAGCCTTTTAATATGCAAAGCAAATATGCCTTACATCTGCAGCAGTTGACTGCAAAACCTAGTAGACGCTTGATTAATCAAGCTCTAAAAGATGAGAACGCTTTAAATTCGACTTTTATTGGACAGGATAGAGCGCGTGCAGCTTTATCTTTTGGTCTGGAAATAGAAGCACGAGGATACAATCTTTATGTGATGGGTGAACAAGCCACTGGGCGCTTTACCTTAGTGCATGAATTTATTGATAAATACGTGCAAAAAACGGTCACGCCTGATGATTGGTGTTACATCAATAATTTTGAAGACGAGCGTGAACCATTTTCATTAAGATTGATGGCAGGGGAAAGTAAAAAGCTAATCAAAGACATGGAAAATTTGATTGACGAATTATTAGATACCTTTCCGGCTGCATTTGATAATCCCGGCTATCAGCGAAAAAAAGTGGCGATTACTCGAGAGTTTGATCAAGGATATGACAAAGCCATTGATGCTGTTGAAAAACTAGCCCAACAACAGAATGTGGCCTTGTATGAAGATGCTGGCACAATTACCTTCTCACCTATTGTCGACGGTAGCCCGGTTACTGAAGCTGAATTTGCTAAAGCATCAGATGAACAGAGGCAACACTATTATCAAGTGATT
>Ga0307492_10000699_pt1 | contig 14003 bp, 10 predicted proteins | sample SI3LmetaG_FD_202365 | JGI IMG/M metagenome (GOLD analysis project Ga0307492, IMG submission 202365) | Sea-ice brine microbial communities from Beaufort Sea near Barrow, Alaska, United States - SI3L | ecosystem: Environmental > Aquatic > Marine > Coastal | place: USA: Alaska | collected 2017-05-06 | reverse complement strand
AGTGGTGTATAGAGCACCATGGTAAATCAGGTTTGACTAAGCGTTGTCGTGAAAGTGTAAGCTCTTTAGAAGATGCGACCAAAGCGACGTTAAAATTTGTTGAGCAATATGTGCCAAAAGGGAAGTCGCCTATGTGTGGCAACAGCATTGGGCAAGACCGCCGTTTTATCAATAAATATATGCCTGACTTTGAAGATTATTTTCATTACCGAAATTTAGATGTTAGTACCGTTAAAGAATTAGCACGTCGTTGGAAACCAGATGTTTTAGATAAAGTTGTAAAAACGGGGGCTCATTTAGCGCTTGATGATATTTTAGAGTCCATTGCTGAAATGAGAGTTTATCAAGAACATTTTTTTAAATTGTAATGCTCTTTATCAATACCTTTAAAATAAAAGCGCCTATGGCGCTTTTTTTGTTTTTGAAAGATAATTATCCTGCTACATGTACATCTAATTAAATACCTTGCAGGTCAGACCAGTTTGCGCGACACTGTTTTTAAATTATATTTGTGTGGAATGCTCATGGCTAATAAATTCAGAAAAATCGTGACTAAAGTTAATAAAGCCCCACGTAGCATGCGCTCTTTTTTATTAACTAAAATTTTCTGTACAACAGTTAAGTTTGCTAAAACAGCATCCATAAAATTAGTGTCGGTAACGAATACTCAAGCTGTGTTAACACTTGAAAATAAAAAGAAAGTGCGTAATCATATTGGTGGTATTCATGCTATTGCCGCTGCGCTCTTGGCTGAATCAGCCACAGGTATTGTTTTTGGCATGAATGTTTTAGATAGCTGTGTACCTCTTTTGAAAAGTATGACTATTCATTATCAAAGAAGGATGAAAGGTAACTTAACCGCGATTGCAAAAATATCAGAAGCCGATGTCCAAATAATTGAAAATTCTGATAAAGGTACTTTAATCGTCAGTGTTGAAATAACCGATGAAACTGAACAACCGCCTATTATTTGTGAAATGGAGTGGGCTTGGGTAGCAAAGAGAACTTAATCGTTTACAAAATTAAAGCGCGCTAGATCCATTAAAAATCGTTGATTCTTAGTGACAATTCCCTACACTGTATTTTTACCCAAATTTACCGTTGAAGGTATTGTACAATATGGACGCTTCTCGCTACTTTTATCAGCAATTATCAGGACGATTTTTTCGGATTGCTCTTCTTTCATTTTTTCTATTTATCGCTATAACGTCACTTTTAGTCCTTCGTGAAATTAAAGTTACCTCAATTGCAGGGGAAACACTGCCATTATTAACGGAAAAAAATAATCAGCAACAACAAGTTTTAACAACATACCTTGCGTTAGATGATCTAGCCAGCCGAAATAACGCCGATAATTTAGCCTCGGACTATGCACAAATTCAGCTGCAAATTAATAAAATATCCTTATTGATAAAAAAAAGTAAATCTCAGCTCGATTTAATGTATATCGGTCATAAAGAATTTTCAGGTGTTATTGATAAACTGACTAAAAATTACGATAGAAATAATCAATTAAAACAAAATACCATAATCCAACTACAGCTAATTAATGATCAGCTGGCATCCGACATAAAAGAGAAAAAGCGACAAACAAGCTTACTGTTAAAGCAAATAAGTTTAGATAGGTTCACGGATAAAGTTACCAAAAACCGCACTAAAGCTTACGCTGTACAACTCACTGAACTCAGTCAATCACAACAACTTCAACAAACCATTATTCGTGCTTTATTAGCTTTTCAACAATTAAACCTTCAGTCTCCTATTCTTGAATTTGATGATGTCAGTACAGAATTAAAACAAGTGATAACCTTCTTTTTAACAGAGGAAAGGCTGGTAAGTAAGCGAACTTCTTTATTGACCACACAATTAATAACGTTAGAACAGCTGTTATTCTCACAACAAAATTCAGTGGCTAAATGGCGGAGTCATTTACGTTTATCTCGTTTATACGTCGATTTTATTAAACAACAACAACAAAAATTAATACTAAAAATATCATCTGCTCAGTCTTCACCTATAAACAATAAAATATTCTTAATAGATTGGATTCCAGCTGAAATAAAAGATTTATTAGCGCAACAAAAAATCACTCTCAACAACCAACATCTACAATTATCAGTGCTTGTTATTATAACGCTGCTTTTTTTACTTTTAATGAAAATGGTCTTTGGAGCTAAGGAAAGAATAAAAAATCATGGACAAGACAGTGTGCAACTATTTACTCAGTTTATTGAAAACATGAATAAAAACAGCGATGACAAATTTACACCCAATATTCTGAACTCTCTCGAAAATAAAAAAATAGCAGAGCAATTTCAACAATCGTACGAAAGTGTAATTAATCCTGAGCATAGTGAAAAAGAATACCAGCAAAGAATTGAAGAGCAACAAATCGCTGATCAGCATATAAATCAACAAGAAAAAGAAATTGAAAAGCTAAAAAAAGGTATAGAAAATTTAGAATTGGTGACAACGGAACAAAGTTTGCTGAGAAAAATTCAAGATAGTGCAAATAATGAAAAGTTAAGCAATATGGTCGTACGCAGCATGCTACAAAGCCAGAGTGTCTCAATTGGATCTGGCGTTACTTCTCTTCAAGTTTATCGACAATTAACACGTATATTTGATTGGTGTAGACAAAGTAAAATTCAAGGTGAACTTTTGTCTACTGTACAAGTGATGACACTGAATGATGTTGCACTTCACAATGAAATAGATGCGGTGTTGTTGAATATTATTTCTGATGCACACTTTCAGCGTAATAAAATTTATTACCAACAAGACGAACAATTATTAACACACGCTAAAGTAGATGTTCGCTTATTCCATCGACTTTTAAGTGGAGTATGTCGACTATTACTATCTGATTTGTTCAAAGCTAATTTGCAAATTAGCGCATCTGTAGTGGATAAAAATGAAGGACAGCAAATTGTTCGTTTTGACTTATCTGTAAATACGAGTAAGAAAATAACCCAACTCCCCAAGGAGATCGAACGTTTATTATTGGTTGAACATCTTGAGTCAGTAAAAACAATTTCAAACGATGCGATTGATTATTTATCTCTGCTGTTTGAATCATTGCATGTCACAGAAAAAAATGCTCAATTACAAGACAATGGTTATCAGTTCTCATTTATCTTACCGATTGCTTTTGCAGATAGTACCCCTGAAATATCTTCAAATAAAATTGATTTGCAACAAGCGAATATTTTATTGTTATCTGATGACCAGAATATTTGCCTCACTATCGAAAAAGCTATTTTTTCAGTTAACGGGTTAATCAAAAGTTTAGCGAAGCCAGAATTAGTTATTCAGCAACTCACTACCGCTCACTCAAATGAGAAAAAAGTCGATGTTGTCATTCTAGGGAGTGATTATTATTCAACGTCACTTGAAAATATCCAACAAGATATTGTGAGTTTAGCAAAAGATATTCAACCAAAACTCTTTGTGATACAGCCATTTTTCAGTGCTTCGTTAGATCGCCATGGTTTGTTTGAACAAACCGAAAATCTACTAAAAACACTAGAGTTTCAGCAAAGTATATCTGATATTTTAACGAAAGATAAAATGAGTAATAGTAAACTTGATGCAAATATATTTACGGAGCATCAGTACGTAGCCACACAAGTAGAGGTGCTATTTGCTGTTGAGAAACCTCTTGAACATCTTGTATTGTTACGCATTTTACAATGGTTAGGATTACAGGTGAAAATTGTTTGTCAGCCTAAAGCGATGATAGATTGTTGGACTTCTGGACGATATTTATTATTATTTACCGAGTTTGACCAGTCACCTTTTATTGAAATGGCTGCCGGGAAAGGTGTGCGTCGTGACATATTTACTTTTAATAAAGATGCTTTTTTGAGAGAAAACAATCAAACGTTAACCGAAATATGGGGCGTATTTACGGTACCTGAACTTAACAATATTGATGCTTTAGTGACGCTTTTACAACTTTGGTTAAAACCGAAAAAAACCAAAGTAGTGCCTAGTGATAAGTTAGAGAAACACACAGCAAAAATTAAAAAAATCAAGAAGACTGATGTCCAAACACTTAATACAAATAAGCAACCGGAAAAAGCTTTATCGACGTTAGATTTGATTAAAACGACGAAAGAACATCAACCTGACCCCCTCGATTTAGAAAAATATGCACAAAACCAGGGTTCTGCAGCGTTGGCAGCCGTAATGCTTGATGATTATATTATTGATCTTGATGATGTTGTGAGAAAACTCTCGTTAGCACTAGAAGCGCAAAACTACCAACTAGGTATATGCTTAACCAATAGCCTCATTAAAACGGGGACAATATTAGCCGCTCAAAATTTTACGAGTGCTTGTCAGCAATTATTGGCTGCTATTAACCAAAGCGAGACAGTTGAACATAAGCAAGTTACAGTGTTGTTTGATGAGTTGGGCCATCAGAAACAAAAATTAAATCATTTTGCTGAGGCAATATAGGCATGATCAAATATGAAAAAGCCATTGAAATCGCAAGCCCCTGTGTGCGTAATTGTTGTTTAAATACAGATGATATTTGTATGGGGTGTTTTCGGCATATTAATGAAATTCTTGCGTGGAAAAATTATAAGACGGATGAAAAAAAAGTGGTGGTCACTGCTTGTATAGAAAGGCGTGCTTCGGATGAAGAAAAAAAGTTATCAAGGGAAAAATTAAATGGAAATTACAGAACAAAGTGAATTGGATGACTTTTCCCAACTTACCGTATTAATCATAGACGACAACCGTTTAGTTCACGACACCTTAAAAAGAGGATTATATGACATTGGCATTAATCACGTAAAATGTGCTGAAAATGCTTATTACAGTATAAGGTTATGTGAAACAGAACGTTTTAATATTGTTATTTGCTCATTTAATGTCAACAGCGATAAAGATGGTTTTCATTTACTCGAAGAATTAAAGTTTAGAGGTCATGTTAATAAAACGACGGTACTCATTTTTCTTAGTACTGAGACGAATGAATCTCTCGTTAATTCTATTGTAGAATTGCAGCCTGATGATTTTTGGGTAAAGCCACTTGCACCTAGAAACGTGAAAGAACGCTTGATACAGACTTTGCAAACTAAGAAGCAATTATTCAATATGTATCGAGCGAGCGATACGAAAAATTTTTCAAAAGTCATTTATTTTGCAGACCGTTATTTAGCTAATAAGCATTTACATAATTTTCACTCAAATATATCACGCATGAAAGGTGAGGCTTATTTAAGCCTTTTAGAGTTTGAAACAGCAGAAGCTTTCTATAAAGGTTTAATGAAAACCTATACCCATGCTTGGGTATATTTGGGCTATGTAAAATCATTATTAAAGCAAGGGCGTATTAAGGAAATTAATGACTTACTCGAAAAACTGACGAAAAAACCGGCGACTCGGTTTGGTGCTCACGATATGCTTGCTCAATATTATATTGAACAAGCGCAATATGAAAAAGCTTACGATGAGATAAAAAAAGCTACAGAGTTATCTCCACGAAATATTGAGCGTAATAAAAAGTCTTGGGATTTAGCGCGCCTCAATCATGATCACGAAGGACAATATATCGCGACACGCAATATCGTCAAACAAGCAAAAAATTCTATTCATGATTCGCCTGAACTACTTTTAAACGTGATTCGCTCTGGTATCGATTTAGCCGGCGTACTCACAGACGAACGTACAGCTATTGTTTTAAAGCAAACGGATAAATATATTAAACAACTTGAAAGTGAGTATAGTAGTAACATAAGTGAATTTAAACAGCAGTTATTAGTGATCAATGCACGTTTATATATTGTGCGAGAAAATAAAGGTAAAGCCACTAAAATCATTCAAAACCACATTGACTTGAAAGCATCCCCTCAAATTGAAGATAACCTTGATAAAGCGAAAGCCTTTCACGAATTAGGTATGCGTGAAGAGGCAGTGAAAATGTTAGATTTCATTAGTAATCAAGTTTCAGGTGATTCACTCACGAGCCAAGTTATCAATAAATATATCGAACAAGAAAGTATTGAGCGTGTTGAAATTAACTTTTCTCCTAAACAATTGAATGAGATGGCGATTGAGCATTTCGAAAAAAAACGTTTGAAACCAGCACTTGACGCCATCCAGCAAGCACTTAGATTAACACCTCATAATATTAAACTGACGATGCGTTTATTAAAAATACTGATCGTGATAAAAGAAAGTCATGAATTTGAAGAATGTCATGAAACCTGGGGAAATGAAGCTATTGATGTGTTGTTAGCTTCAAATGTTGAGGGAAGTGGTTTAGAGGCAGTAGAAAAATTGAAAATTAAGTGGCATGAAGCTGAACCCATTAAGCGTCCCTAGGCAAACCTTTTTCAACACTTCGGACTAACCTTTCAGTTAATCTTTGATTTTTTACGGGCAGCGTGTTTTTCTGTTCAATAGCCATGCGCTTTTTGTCTTGTTGACTAAGTGCCCAATAAATATGCTCAGAAACCATTGCTTCTGCGGAAGTTAGGTTATTGTTTAGCGCTTCAACATTTTCTTTATGATATGGGGCATTACCTAAAGCAACGGCAATGTTTCGTTGCCAGCTTTGAAAACCGATCCGACGGATAGGAGAACCTTCAGTTTTACTCAGAAAAGTTTTTTCATCCCAGCTAAATACTGTCAGTAATTCAATGTTATCGAGATTCTGGCGTGGTGAAAAGTCACCTTCTTCACTTAAGTTTGCAAACTTATTCCACGGACAAATAAGCTGACAATCGTCACAACCATAGATTCTATTGCCAATTAATGGCCTAAACTCTTCAGGGATCGCATCACGTAATTCAATCGTTAAATAAGATATGCAACGACGAGCATCTACAACATAAGGTGCAACGATCGCTTGAGTTGGGCAAATTTTTATACAAGATACACAGCTACCGCATTCATTTGATGCTGGTTCACTAATCGGTAAAGGGATATTAACTAAAAGCTCTCCCAAAAAAAACCAAGAGCCCGCACTTTTATTGATCAGTAATGAATGTTTACCTACCCAGCCTAAACCCGCCTTTTCAGCTAAGGGGCGTTCTAAAATAGGGGCTGAATCTACAAATGGACGAAAGTTAAAGGTTTCACAATGATCACTTATTTTGTCGCCAAGTTGTTTAAGGCGTTTACGGATTAATTTATGATAATCACGTCCTAGTGCATAACGGCTAATATAAGCATGATTTTGCTTTTTAAGTGTACGGGCAAATTTTGCTTCTGGAGGTAAATAATCCATACGAACACTGATCACCCGGGTTGTTCCTTCAACTAGTTCTTGTGCCCGAGCACGCATTAAACCATGTCTTTTCATGTAATCCATTTCACCATGATAATTATTCTCTAACCATGTTGTTAACGCTTGTTCATGGTTTGATAAGTCAATATCACTGAAACCCACTTGCGAAAAGCCTAATTCTTGACCCCAAAGCTTGATTTTTTCAGCTAATTCTTGATAGTTAATATTAGGTGTTGTCATAGTTAAAACGTCATCGCAGTACAATTGGTAAAAAGGAGATAAAAAATGGAAATAAAATTGTTGAGTGCAAGCTTACCACAAGCCGCTTTTTCCGCGAAGCAAGTGTTAGCTAATGAAGCAGAAGTTGCTGCTATAAAAAATATTGAAATGTATGCATTGATGGAAAGTGCAGGTCAGGCAGTTTTTGATCATATGATGAATAAATATTTTAAAAATGAAACCCAGAACGATTTAGATAAAATCAGTCATACGCGAAAGCTTTTAGTTATTTGTGGAAAAGGTAATAACGGTGGAGATGGCTTTGTGATTGCACGTTTAGCTGTGCAAGCTGGTTTTCAAGTGTCGGTGCTATTAACGGCAAAACCAGAAGAATTATCCGGCGATGCCTTACGCGCTTATCAAGCTTACATCAATGTTAATAAAGCAGAAAATAGCCTGATTATATTTGACCATAAAACTGCTAATGTTGAGACGGTGACAAACTTTCAAGGTAAGTTAATTGTTGATGCACTATTTGGCATTGGTTTTAAAGGGAGTTTACCAGAGAGCTTAGTGAATTTAGTGACGACTGTTAATCAGCATGTGGCAAAAGTGATCAGTATTGATGCTCCCTCAGGTTTATGTGCAACAACAGGTGTCGTTGAAAGCACTGCGATTATTGCTCACAGTACCGTAACCTTTATTGCGATAAAGACAGGGTTAGTGACAGGGCAAGCAATTAACCATGTTGGGGGAATTTATTTTGCAGATTTAGCTCTAGGAAAGGTTTTTACTGAGCAGGTGAGTACGCATGTTACTATTTATGGCAATGATATTTTTGCTGCTTTACCTAAACGCAAGGCAAGTAGCCATAAAGGCAATATCGGATTATTACTGGCTGTTGGGGGTGGCGAAGATTTTGCTGGCGCCATTCGTTTGTCGGCAGAAGCTTCATTGCGCAGTGGCGCTGCATTAGTGAGTATTTGCTGTCATAAAAATAATCGAGCATTGGTCTTTAATGGCCGCCCAGAATTAATGTTAGCGCCGTGCTGTGCAGAACAACTATCGGGCTCAATGACATTGAGCAAAGCTAAAGCTTATGTGCTTGGCCCAGGCTTAGGGCAAGTTGAATGGAGCAAGGCATTATTTTACTTAGTGCTCGCTCAAAATAAATTATGCGTTGTTGACGCTGATGGCTTGAGATTATTGGCGCAAGCTTACCAACAAAGTTTATTGATGGATAAAATTAAAAGTAACCGTTGGGTTTTAACGCCACATCCTGGAGAGGCTGCTGCACTTCTAAATTGCAGCGTGGAAGAAATAGAGCGAGATCGTTTTAGCGCGGTTAAAAAAATAGCGCAACAATATCAATGCGTGTGCTTATTGAAAGGTGCCGGCAGTTTGATTTGTGATGGTAAAGATATTTGGGTAAACACGACTGGCAATTCCGGCATGGCAAGTGGTGGAATGGGTGATGTATTATCAGGTATTATTGCAGCATTGTTAATTCAAGAAAACTTGCCAGAACAAAGAGATGAACAGCTAGCGCGAACTGATCTCGCAAGGATCACTGCTTTAGCGGTTTATATTCATGGTAAAGCGGCTGACATAATTGCACAAAAGCATGGTAAAATTGGTATGCTAGCAAGCGACCTATTGCCAATTATTTGGCAACTTATAAATAATAAATTTTAGAAAATAATTGATGAAAAAAATGCTTACAAACAAAAACTACTTTTTAGCCGATGAATCAGCAACGATAGCTATAGGTAATAAATTAGCTGATATTGTAAAAAAAGAACTAAAACAAGGCATAGTTGTATATTTATACGGTGACTTAGGTGCTGGAAAAACCACGTTAACTCGTGGCTTTGTACAAGGTATGGGACATATTGGTCATGTAAAAAGCCCAACTTATACTTTAGTTGAACCTTATGATTTAACAAATTGGCAGGTATATCATTTTGACTTATATCGTTTGTCTGATCCTGAAGAATTAGAGTACATGGGTATTAGAGATTACTTTGCTCGTGACTGCTGCTGTTTTATTGAGTGGCCAGAAAAGGGGAAAGGGATGATCAAGGAACCTGATTTGCGTATCGACTTAGCGTATAGTGAAGAACAGAGAACAATTAACATACAAGCAAAAACCGCGTTAGGTGAGCAAATATTAATCGCGCTAGCGGATTCTTAATAAAAATAAAAAGATGTAGGATAATCTGATGAATACACGATCGTTATTATTAATCGCCTTATTACTCGTTGGAGGATTATTCCCTGCATACGGTAATAGTATTGATGGCGTTCGTGTTTGGCCTGCACCAGAAAATACGCGTATTGTTTTTGATTTAAGTAAAAAACCCGATTATAAATATTTTAGTCTTAAAAATCCTCAACGTTTAGTGATAGATTTTAAAAATAGTAAAAATCATGTTTCTTTTAAAAATCTCGTAAAAAAAGATAAGCGTGTTAAACGTATTCGTACCAGTAAATCTAAGAAAAAAGACACAATACGTTTAGTGCTTGAATTAGCCCATGACTACCAATTGGCTATTTTTCCACTGGCTCCAGCTGGACAATATGGTAACCGTTTGGTGATTGATTTATTTGATCAAGAGAAAATTACCAAGCGTATACATACTCCCCAAGATAATAAACGCGATATTGTTATTGGTATCGATGCAGGTCACGGTGGTGAAGACCCTGGTTCGATTGGTGGTAAAGGCAGTTATGAAAAACGCGTTACCTTAGCCATAGCAAAAAAACTTGCTAATTACATTAATACTGAAAAAGGTATGAAAGCGGTACTCGTTCGTACCGGTGATTATTATGTCTCTGTTGGCCGGCGAAGTGAAATAGCGCGAAAGAATCAAGTTGATTTTTTAGTTTCAATTCATGCCGATGCGTTCCGTACGCCACAGCCTAATGGAGCCTCAGTTTGGGTCGTTTCACATAAACGTGTTGAATCAGAAATGGCTAAATGGTTACGCAATCGTTCAAATAATTCAGAGTTGTTGGGTGGTGGTGGTGGTGTTATTAAAAATACGCGTGATGATAACTTGGCAAAAACACTGGCAGATATGAATAAAGATCACTCACAAGAGGTGAGTATTCGCATGGCAAGTAGTGTTATTAAACAACTAAAAAAAATTACAAAAATGCATAAAAGAGTCCCTCAGCCTGGTAACTTTGGTGTATTAAAGTCTTCCGATATCCCTTCTATTTTGGTTGAAACGGGTTTTATTTCGAATCATAGAGAAGAAAGAAACCTAAATTCTAGTGCTCATCAGAAAAAACTTGCAAAAGGTATTTTTAAGGGCATTAAAGATCACTTCCTAACACAACCACCTATGGGAAGTTATTATGCATCAATCGTTCAACGACAACATAAAATTACTCGAGGGGAGTCTTTGTCTGTGGTTGCGCAACGTTATAAAGTTTCAATTGGCGAGTTAAAATCAGTTAACAACTTAACGTCAAATATAGTTCAGATTGGTCAAACCCTAACAATCCCTCGCGCTTAATAACACAATAAAAATAATTATATATTATGACTATAGAAATCCTGCCTGCTCGTCTTGCTAACCAAATTGCTGCTGGTGAAGTTGTCGAGCGCCCATCATCAGTGGTTAAAGAATTAGTAGAAAATAGCTTAGATGCTGGTGCAACTACTATCAAGATAGATATTGAAAAAGGAGGATCTAAGCGTATTCGCATTAGCGACAACGGCTTTGGTATTGTAAAAAATGAGTTAACCTTAGCGTTAAGTCGTCATGCCACCAGTAAAATTAAAGATTTAAATGATCTTGAAGGCATCAATAGTTTAGGCTTTCGAGGAGAAGCACTTGCTAGTATTAGTTCAGTTGCTCGATTAACACTAACGTCAAAACCTGCAGAGCAAGAATCTGCTTGGCAAGCTATTGCAGAAGGTAGAGATATGGCTGTCGCATTGCAACCTGCTGCTCATCCTAATGGCACAACGATTGATGTTATTGATTTGTTTTTTAATACGCCTGCGAGACGTAAATTTCTTCGCACCGAAAAAACAGAGTTTACTCATATTGAAGAAGTTATTAAACGTATTGCGCTGGCGCGATTCGATGTGAGTTTTATTTTGTCGCATAATCAAAAAGTGGTCAAACACTTTAAGGCCGTTAATAGTAAAAGCTTATACAGTAAACGTGTTGCACAAATTTGTGGGCAAAAGTTTATTGAACATGCACTAGAGGTTGATTGCCAGCATGGCAATTTGAAATTATCTGGTTGGGTAGGGTTACCGAGCTTTTCGCGTAGCCAAAATGACTTGAGTTTTAGCTATGTGAATGGCCGAATGATGCGAGATAAATTAATAAATCATGCTATTCGCCAAGCTTATAGCAACCTGCTGCCTGCTGATACTTATCCTGCTTTTGTACTTTTCCTTGTGCTTGATGTACGTGAAGTAGACGTTAATGTACACCCTGCAAAACATGAAGTACGCTTTCATCAAGGGCGTTATATTCATGATTTTATCTATTCTGTTTGCCACAACGCGTTAAGTGATAATGTAATCACAGGATTTTTACCTGAACAAGAAGATAAAACGACAGATTTGCAACAACATCAGCCAGAAGTTAGTGCCGTGAGTTATTCACAGGGGCAAGTTGGGGAGCATGGGAGAGGTCATCAATCAACGCGTGGCTATATAAAACCATTGACGAAGGTTACTGACGTGCATAGCGAACCATACAAATATAGCAATCAGGCTTCTTATACGCACAGCAATAATCAAGTTAGCAGAAATGCAGCACAAGCATATCAAACATTAATGACACCTTTATCGGATGACGAGAATTCGGTGTTATCATCATTAGAGGTTAACGAAAGTAGTGTTTTAGAATTGATCAAAATTATTGATGAACAATATGGTGTGATCATCATAAAAAATGAACTTCGTTTATTATCATTAAATAAAATAGAACAAGCGCTTAAACTTATTGAAGTGCAAGATAGGTGGCATCATGATTTTGTTAGCCAACCATTATTGTTACCCATAAAAATTGCCCTAACACACGAACACGTGGTTTTTGTTAAGCATCAAACGGAAGCTTTGAATAAAATTGGTATTGTTGTAAGTGTATTAACAAAAAGTAGCGTGCAAGTTCGTCAATTTCCAGCATTATTAAGAAATAAAGACGTGAATCTTAGCTTCAATAAGCTACTGACTTGTTTGTCCGTTCGAGGTGTTGACGAAATAACAAATAATGAATGGCAACAAGCATTTGCAAGTTTATTAACAAGGGATACTTATGATGAGAAACAAGCCCAAAATCTATTGTGTTTGGGCCAAGAAAAATTTAATTCAACATTTGAGCAACAGCTACGCTTGAATTCTGTAGAGGTCGACCTCACATCTTCAATAACAAAGTTAACGAATGCCAAATAAAGCAATGTCTGAAGCCTTATCAATAAATGATATTGACACCAAACAAAGTAAATTACCGCCAGTAATTTGTTTGATGGGACCTACAGCATCTGGGAAAACAGCATTAGCAATGGCATTACATGATGCTTTGCCTTGCGATATTATCAGTGTTGACTCTGCGCTTGTTTATAGAGATATGGATATAGGCACGGCAAAGCCAACGGCAGATGAGTTAGTAAAGTATCCACACCGTTTAATTAATTTAATTGATGCAAGTAAAAGCTACTCCGCAGCCGATTTTTGTCGAGATGCTTTATCAGAAATTGAACAAATTAGGGCTAATAACCGTATACCGTTATTAGTGGGCGGTACCATGATGTATTTTAAAAGCCTGATTGATGGTATTTCACCCTTGCCGACGGCTGATGTTAACATTCGTCAAGCTATAGAAGCGGAAGCTAAAGAGTCTGGTTGGGATAATATACATAACCAACTTGCTAACGTAGACCCGATATCTGCTGAGCGCATTCATAAAAATGATCCGCAACGATTGATACGCGCTTTAGAAGTTTATCGCATTACGGGCAAAAGTATGACTGAATTAACGAAAGTGAAAGGTGAGCGTCTTGGCGGTGATGTTCTACAGTTTGCCATTTCGCCGAAAGATCGCAAAGACTTACATGCGCGCATTGCTCTAAGGTTTAATCAAATGATTAAGCAAGACTTTGAATCAGAAGTGGTCAAGTTAAAAAAGCGTGCTGATTTACATGAAAATTTACCCGCTATCCGTTGTGTTGGTTATCGACAGATGTGGGAATATTTAAATGATGAAGTGGATCATGATGAAATGGTCTTTAAGGGGATATGTGCTACACGTCAATTGGCTAAACGGCAATTAACGTGGTTAAGAAATTGGCCAAATTTGCATTGGTTACATATGGAAGATGAAAATAATTTAAAAGTAATTATGTCTTCAGTAAGCAAACTTTAAACCTTGATGTATAATGAAAACAGTTGCATAGTAAGTAACTAGTTTTATGAAAAAATTCGCACATTACATTTATTAAAAATAACAATAAAAGGGGCCAAATAATGGCAAAAGGGCAATCTTTACAAGACCCATTTTTGAATGCT
>Ga0307492_10000697_pt1 | contig 14015 bp, 12 predicted proteins | sample SI3LmetaG_FD_202365 | JGI IMG/M metagenome (GOLD analysis project Ga0307492, IMG submission 202365) | Sea-ice brine microbial communities from Beaufort Sea near Barrow, Alaska, United States - SI3L | ecosystem: Environmental > Aquatic > Marine > Coastal | place: USA: Alaska | collected 2017-05-06 | reverse complement strand
TCGCCACGGCAACAGCATATTTACAATCAAAATAAGCAGCAAACTGTTTCTCGAAATCCCGGCCTTTTTGACCGGTCCAATAATTCACTTTATTAGAATCTAGAACTTCTAATACAGCTTGTTTTTCATCGGCGTCGAAATCAGGCCAAGGAGAAAATGGGCCGTTTAACATAGCAGTAACCTTCTAGCAGTAATCTTATGATTCATGTTTTTTTATCACCTTGGCTGGCGTACCCACAGCAGTTACATTGAATGGTATATGGTGTAAAACAGTGGAGCCCGCTCCTATAGTACTTTTGTCATCTATCGATATACACTGAATAACGTTACTGCCGACACCAATAAATACTTCAACACCCAATTTAACTGCGCCAGCTAAACTAACACCAGGCGCGATATGACTAAACTCTCCAATACTACAGTCATGATCAACTGTTGCTCCGGTGTTAATAATGCATCCAGCGCCTATCTCAGTTAAAATATTGATTACGCAACCAGCCAAAATCAAAGTACCTTGGCCTATTATTACGTCTTGTGCGACACAAGCATTTGGATGCACCAGAGTGGCAATTTTATGACCATTGGAAAGCAGTTTTTGCTGCCATTTATGTCTTATATCATTACTGCCAATAGCGACGAAATACCAAGTATTTGTGTCATCATAATTAGCATAATCATCTTGGTGTCCAACAATATCCCAATTTGCAACATGAAGAAGTTCAGGATATTTACCATCCAGAAACCGGATATCATCAAACTGCTTAGTCATACGGGCACAATCAGCTACCACTTTACCGTGACCACCTGCTCCAATAATGATTAACGTTTTAGTATTACTCACTACCTTTAAATTTCTCCATGGTGACATGCCCATCTTGCGAGATGTTATCTCTTTTAAATACCTGCTTAACCGTCATAAACAATATTTTTATGTCTAACCAAAAACTACGGTTATCCACATACCAAGTATCTAATGCAAACTTCTCTTCCCAAGACAATGCATTACGACCATTCACTTGTGCCCATCCTGTCACTCCCGGTCTGACTAAATGACGGCGTGCTTGTTCATGCGTGTATTTATCCAAATATTCGATTAATAAAGGTCGTGGACCAACTAAGCTCATTTCGCCTTTAAGCACATTCCACAGTTCAGGCAACTCATCTAAACTCGTCGCCCTTAACATTTGACCAAAAGCGGGTAAACGTTGTGCGTCAGGTAAAAGCTCACCGTCAGTACCCTTTGCATCGGTCATACTGCGAAATTTTACCATTTTAAAAATGTTGCCTTGCATGCCTGGGCGAGCTTGCACAAAAAATACGGGGATACCCATTTTGATAGCAATAATTACATATAACACCAACAATACGGGGAGTAATGTAAGCAGAGCAGCTAGCGCAACAAAAAAATCAAATAAACGCTTCATTTTTTGGCAACCTCAATTAAGAACTGAGCAAATTGATCAGAGAGGTCCTCTCGATTAAACTTGTCTTTAGCGAGTTGTTTACCTTTAAGCCCCATTTCAAGCAACGCTTCTTTATTAGAAGCCATATCCTGCAGAGCATCGGCCAAGGCAACTGGATCGTCAGGGGTGACGGCGGTACCACATCCATATTCATTGATCATATCAGCTAACCAACCAGGATAATTGTTTAACACCGGTAACCCACAACTAATATAATCAAAAAATTTATTGGGAGACGTTCCGTAATAAAAGGCAGGCACATTTGCTAATGGCATTAACCCAATGTCAGCGGCATTCAATAGATCAACTAGTTGATGTTTTGGCATAGCATTAAGGAAGATACAATTGTCTAATTGCTGTTGCTTGGCACGTTCGATCAGGCTGGCCTTAACCCCTCCTTCTCCTACAAATAATATGACAACCTTACCATCACCGCGGTTTTTTAACTCTTGTGCCGCATCTAATATATTGTCTAAACCGTTAGCCAAACCGTGGGCACCGGTAAAACATGCAACAACCTGCTCTTCTTTGAGTTCAAAGGGCATATTAAATGTTGCATTTTTATTTTCAAACAGAGAGATATCACAACCATTTGGGATTAAAGCAACAGGCAAGTTTTTACGACTACGACCTTTGATACCTTCAACAATACCTGGGGATAATCCAATACAAGCATCGGCTTGTGTATAGGATAACTTTTCTAATACAGACATCCCCCATAATATGACTGGGTTAGTAATCACGCCCATGGCTTTAGGCAATTCAGGCCATAGATCACGCACTTCAAAGACAAACTTCTTTTTCCTGAACGTTTTGGCAAATATACCGGGAATAGAAGCCGTAAGAGGAGTCGAAGTGGCGAACAACAAATCATAATCTTGTTTCAAAGCTATCTTGACACTTTGATAGGCAAATTTAACAAATTGCCAACTACGCGTTACAAACCCGTCTGTGTTGGAATAACTTAAGTCAAACTCAATAACATGAATACCCTCAACATCACCTTCCCGTCTACCATTAATAAATTTATTAACTAGACCCGTTGCACCAACATTATAGGAGCCACAAACCATAGTCACCGAATGCTCTAAAGAGAGAAGTTTTTTGGCCATTTCGTAAGAGCGAGTGCCTGTGGCACCGCTTGGAGTGGAAAAATGTTGATGAAAATACAGTATATGCATGTTTGGCTCTAGTTCCAGCTTATTATTGTTGTTATCTGAGTGTTGTTCGCCACCAAAATTTCCAAAACAGGAATGGGCATCTTTTTACCATAATATCTGGATTCGTAGCCTTGTGCCAAGGTAAAGCTTATTAGACTTTCAGCTGAGGAAACCGATATTTGTATATTGTCGGCTAATAACGAGTGACCTTGCACTTGCCAAGCTAAATCTGCCAGTCGCCACCTTAAACATGCTTGCTCAAATTGGCCTGATAACGTGTCTTTTACCATAAGTTGTTTGTCTCCTAGCGCAACTTCTCTGGAGTGTACCGCATTTTTCCAATCAATATATTCAACTCGAATTTTCTGCGGCTGAACGTCAAAACGACTATATTGAGGCCACTTACCATATAAAAAACGCGACACTTTGGGCATGGGTTGTCTCTGGTCAAACTGTACAGTGTTATGTCCTTCAACACCGGAAAAATAGCTCAACCACTTTTGTTCAGTGTTGTAACTATAACTACCGGCATCGCGCAAAATGTTCTCACCCAAATGCCAAAAATCCAAATGCAAACAGTCTGCCTGACCAGGTCTGAACCTAAATATAGGTGCGCGTAATAAACACAATGAATGTTCACTACGTAAAATTCCATAACCGCCATCTTTAAACTTAGTGCTTGGCTCGAGCAACTCTGCAGACTTACCTTCCAGCGTAAACATTTTTACAATAGACGCAGAACCGACATCGAAAAATACCGAACGGTGATTGAACAGTTGATATGCCAACTCTACTGTTGGCCGAAAATCCCGATAAACCACATTGCCGAAATTAAGAATATGCGCCCCATCATTCGCCCCCAAATTAGGTACATCACCGGTCTGGCTATCAGTAATTGAACGTAACCAAAAAGCAGCTTGGCGAACCCTGCAAAGATAACTTTCTGAAAATGCTGGAAGATCAAGAAACACTCCGTATAGCTCAACCAAATTCAGAGTATCCAGCATAAGACGATGATAGGTAGCCGAATATTGGCTGAAGCTACCGTCTGGCATGATTAACTTATTAACGCGCTCAGACAAATAGCGACGACCGTATCTTTGCCACTTTTTAGCTTCAATAGAGTTTTCATTTGCTTGTAACAACCAACTTCCGCCAATAAACAAGGCTGCAGCCTCACTGGTGCCATGATTATTATCTTGAGCTTTTGCATATCCCAATGTCGGAAATATTCGTTGCAGATGCTGAGTGATAAAACGTGCTAAATTTTCAGAAGGTTTTTTTTGTTCAAGTAAAAGCGCACATGCTGCTAGGTGCAATATACGTAATGATGCTTCTTGCGCGCATTTCCAATTCGCCCCTTGATTAGCTGGGTTATGCAAGGACCAGTCTTGAATCCACTGATTCAAACTGTTTAATGAACAAAGCTCTTTTTGTTTGATGTAGTGCTGCACAAAAAACATAGCCCAAGAAAATCTAGATGTTTCCCAAACCCCTTTGATATCACCTATACCAGAGTCAAAATCGGAAATATCGCTCCAGTGTTTATTGTCTTGTTCCAGTGATTTTCCAGAAAGGACTGAATGCTGCCAATGAGGTAATGATGCAACATCCATATCAACCCAACCAAATAACTGCGGGGCATCAAGTAATTTAGTTCCAGCGTACCTCGCAGAAAGACATGTTAATTTGTCGTCGGTCAAAGGTTCAAAAAAAGGGCCGTCAATCGACGATTGAATAACTAGGCTCTTTTTAAACCAGCCCAACTTAAGCCGAAAAGTGTACCAAGCGACATGGGCAATATTAAGCAGCCCAAGTCGTCTATAGGTATCAATTTTCAGTAACAAAGACATCTGTTATTGATTTTCGAGTTGCTGAGCCACATCGATAGTTACTTTGGCAACTTCATATAACTCGGCGTAATCAATTGGGCAAGGCTGACCGTTAACGATTGAGTCCAAAAAGGCCTTTGCACAGGCTTTATGTCCCTTATCTTGTTGCCACAAATCAAGATTTTTGAAATCTTTAAAACCATAACCTTTTAATTTTCTAAAGTTGTCTAGCTGTAGAATTTTTTCTCCTACAAACACTTCAACACGCTCTTTTGGATACGACGCAGCACCATTAGCAAAATAATGAATGCTTCCCAGTGACCCGTCTACAAAACCCAAGGTGATGATGGTGACATCATCTTGTTTTACTCCATCACCATTCTCTAGGCATCTTGCATTGGCGCTAGTGATGGTAGTTCCGACTAAAAACCGCATCAAGTCGATGAAATGACAAGCTTCGCCAATGATACGTCCGCCTCCCACATTGATATCCTGGGTCCAATGATCTGGCGGAATGTTACCTGCGTTCACGGTCATAATAATTGACTTAGCCTTTACTGAGCCTTGTAAAAGCGACTTCATTTTAACTACTTGAGGTGAAAATCTGCGATTAAACCCCACCATGAGCCTAACGGGTGTTGATTCAAGTTGCTGCTTATATGCCTTATCGACTTGCGCAAGTTGTTCGAGATCAATCGCTAAGGGTTTTTCAACAAATACGTTTTTACCATTTTCCAAAGCAGTACTGACAAATCCAGCATGACTGTTATGCCGAGTAACAATAGCAACAGTGTTTATTTGTGGGTTAGCAAGCATTGCTTGTGTATCGGTAGTAGCCTCTGAAAATTGATTTTTTTCGCCATGAACTGCACCGCTGGTACCACCAGACGTAGCAATAGTATGCAATTGAGCATTTGCTTCTTTAAACGCAGGAATTAACATTCTAGATGCGTAATTTCCAGCACCCACAAAACCAATAACGGGTTTATCCGCCTGAAACTCTTGAACATGAGATAAGGAAACTGACGAAACTAATTTTTCTTCACTGCCGATGTTCTCGTATTTGAGTAAAATGCCCAAAGATTTAGGATCATTTGTTAGGGTTTGGTATGCATCAGTGGCCTCTGAAAAGACGTACCTATGAGTAATCAGAGTCGATACATCAAGCTGACCCAATGACATTAAATCCAGTACTGCTTCAAAATTTCGTTGTTCTGTCCACCTCACAAAGCCGAGCGGGTAATCCTGCCCTTTGTCCTCATAATTCGGATCGTATCGACCGGGACCATAGGAACAAGACACTTGAAAACTGAGTTCTTTTTCATAAAATTCAGCTCGATTTAGTTCAAGCCCAGTCACACCAACAAGAATGATTCGACCACGTTGTCTCGACATTTGGGCTGCTTGACTCACCGGATCACTCGATTGAGTTGAAGCGGTAATGATGACTGCATCCACACCACGACCGCGAGAAAAGGCCATACCTGCCTCAACTGAGTCCTCACCATTAGCAGGATTACATGTTTGCGCACCAAACTTTTTAGCCAAATCTAACTTTTGCTGGTCAAAATCGATAGCTAAAACTCGACAGCCATTAGCCCGCAAAAGCTGAATCGCCATTAAACCGATCAATCCTGCGCCGGTTACTACTACTGCCTCACCCAGCGTTGGCTTGGCTAAACGTATGCCTTGCAGCCCAATCGATGCTAACACTGTAAATGCTGCAGATTCATCGTCTACGTCATCAGGTATTTTGGCACATAGGTTTTTCGGCACTCTCACTAAATCCGCATGAGGGCCATTTGAAATCACTCTGTCGCCCACTTGAAACCCTTCGGTGAATTTACCTGCTTCAAGTACTTTTCCCACATTGCAATAACCAAGAGGAATGGGTTCACTCAACTTGCTTTTAACTGCATCGTAGGTAGTAACCAGCCCATCGGTTTTGACTTTATCCAATACCTGCTTAACTTTTTCAGGCTGTTGTTTGGCCTTCTGCAAATATGAAGCCTTACTGAAATTAAGCAACATACGCTCAGTTCCCGCTGAAATCAGACTGCAAGTTGACTCAATCAGCAAGTTCCCCGATTTACTCTGTGGCTTGGGTGCTTGCAATATCTCAGTTTTACCTGAGTCTAAATATTGGATAAGTTGTTTCATTTTTATCGTTCTTAGTAAATAAGCCAATCTGGCAAAAAATAATGGTCTTTCGGCGACACCTTGATTTTGTCTAAATTAGGTGTCAGGTCAAGTTGCTTTACATTATCAAATAGTTGTACATTTTGTGGCAATCCTCGCCAGTATTTTATCGCTTGGATGTAGGGCATATTTAGCACCATGACTTTAGCACCAAGACTCGCCGCCTCAAAAATAGGTAAACAAAGGGTCTCTTCGACAGACACAATCAACACTGCATCTACACGTTGATAAAGGTCGAATAACTGGGAACGACTAATGTGACCCAATGCAATAGAGTTAGGTAAGTCGAGTTTTTGCTCAGACGTGACCAATAACGTAATCCGATTGTCCACTAACCACCCTTTGTTCTGGTAAAACCAATCTAGATTCTTTTGGGAAACACTCGGATCAGTCACTGGCCATAAAACAACAAATTCGTTTTGTTCGTTAGTGTTGACCGGAACGGGTAACTGCGGAGTTAGTTCCGGTTTTATTCCTGGCCATTTCACTAAAAATTGATAATATTTTGAAAATTTTTCAGTAAAACGTTGTTGGATGAGCGGAGATTGAACAACTATTGTCGCCCCTTTTAACAAGTGAATAGCCAGCGCTATGAGTCTGAAACGCAGTGACTTTTCAGTAAACACTTTTGCCTGATGAAAGTAAGTAATACGCTTACAAATTGGCAGCACCAAATTGACATTATTAAAAGAAATGCAATGGGTCGCCTGATACTTTAGGCAAAACCAAAATATGCCAATACACGAAAACAATAAAGTAGATATGCCGGATGTTTCTTTTTTTAAAAAGTGTACATTGCTAGGTAAAGCGTCTGGTTTTTGCGGGGCTAGAAGAATAAATTGTGTTTGGTGATCACAGTCGCCAATCCAATCAATGAAGGACTCTATAATAGTTTTGGCCCCACCATATTTGGCAGCACTGGCGTTAATTATAATTTTTTTGCTGACCAAACTGCTTTTTGCTCCAAAATTTGTGACTAGTGCTTAGCGTGCCCTTCTATCGCGGCAACAAATCCATCTACCATCCGATCCATACTACAATAATTTACGTAATCCGCGTAACTCTGCTGTGACATCTTAACCGCTAGTGGTTCATCTGTCGCAAGCGTTGTCATATTCTGTGCGAGTTGCTCGATACAATCGCCGTCTTCAGTTGCAGTTATCATCATGCTATTGCCTTCATTAAGTACCGCTACTTCAGGAGCGTGAATAACGCTACTACTTGAAATAATGGGCACACCAAACGCCAAAGCATGATTTAAACCCAAGCCAAGATGGCCTGGCGATACATATGCGATAGCCCGATGAAATATTGGCTTGAGCACATCATTGTCACTAACAGCGCCATGAAACTGAGTATGTTTATCAATATTTAGCGACTCTGCTAGGGTTTCAAGCTCTTCTTTTATATCGCCATCGCCAACAATATCTAGATGAAGTGTTTTATCTGGCAACTCGGCTAATAATTTTGCAAATGCATACATTAACAAATCAATACGCTTGCGAGATTGCAGTCTACCTACAAACAAAAAGCAGTTACCTTGACCCGCTTTAATTTGGTGATTACTCACCTCCACGGTATTATTTGCAACGTAGCTCAAGTCTGCTCGCATTCCTTTATCGAGCATGGCTTGTCGGCCAATTTCAGTATAAAGCAACATAGCATTGGCTTTGTTTGCTAAGGCAATACGTAGATAATTACCGAGCTTACCTTTACCAAGACCGTGCCCCCAAAAAATCAAACGATATTGATTGGACACCAGTGATAATAATGCATTAGCTGGCCAATACAGATCAAACATGGCAATAACAACATCATACTCTTCTAGCTTAGGACGCTGCTGCTGAATATGAAATGGCCCAAATTTACTAACAGGTACTATTAATTCTTCAAAATCACCTTGAAGAGAGTTACCAGTACCCGAATGCATAACGGTTAATTGGTAACCACGCTTTACTAAACTATTGTAAAACGGCACTCGATAATCAAATAAAACATTCTGTAAAAATAATACCTTCATGATTTTATAAAACCTTTTACAGCATTACGTTTAATGACAATGAATATCAGCCACCAACACAAATAGTTTTGATAACTAAAAATAATCGCATTAGGCTCCACCAAAGTCATAAACATTCCCGCCAGTAAAATAATAACTAAGCCCATTGCCTCTTTGTTTTCTTTATTGTCCATAACCGCAGTAAACATGGTTGAAAAAAAGAAAATCAGAATAAATAGGGGTACAAACAACCCATATTCAATAAACAACCGCAACCATACGTTGTGGATTTCAAAATCAATGCCCATATTAGCGAAAGCAGCTTCATAGCCTCTTGGCCCAAATCCAAAAAACAACGCCAAGGGTGAGTCTATAAGGTCAAAAGCCAAACCATATTGTTCGAGTCTTCCTGATGAAAAATCGGAGCTAGCGTTTGAACCAGCTTCCAAACGATCAAAACGTAAATGCGCAAAAAGCTGATCTTTGAAAGCAATGGCAAACGCAAAGGAAGCGAATATACCAATTAAAATAGCAGTATACTTTTTATAATAAATGAGTAACGCAATAACACCTAGCAGACCCGCTAAGGTGCCGCCCCTACCGCCACTGGATATTTGCGATAAAACAATCATCACAAACGCGGCCAAAAAAAAGTAGCGGCGGATTTGTTTGGTCATAATAAAACACCACACCATAAAGATCCCCAAACTAACAAGCCCACCTGACCACTGGGTTCGCGAGGTAGAAAATCCTGTTGCGTATAGTCGATTATAACCATCAAAAGATAGCAAACCTAAATTGAGTAAAAAATCCGCCACGGTGATCATACATAAAGGGATCATAACCGCAGCGATGGCCATGGGAACCCTTTGTAGAAACTCTTCTTCTTTACTTAGCCAATAAATGGAGATTAACAATCCCATCAATAAAAGATATCGACCAAGCACACCAAGTGACAGCTCACTTTGACTAAAATACATTCCTGGAATACTTAAAAAAACCACACCAACAATTAAACTTACTCCACTGCCGCGAATAAAGTTGCGATCTTTAAACCATTCGTTAGCCCCAAAATAAAGCGCTGAGCCGATAATTAACATCGCTAAACCGTATTTAGCTAAATTAAAAATTGACGGAGGCAAAAAAAAGAACCAATAAACCGGCCCAATCGCGATATAGATAGGCGCGATATAGGTGAGGATTTTTTTAGGGTTCATGTCAAATTTTTCTCGAAGTCCACTGGGCTAACAAGACTAAAATAACATAAGCAAATAAGGTGCTGACCGCTGCTCCTGTGATGCCGTAAGCCGGAATAAAAAGTATATTTAAAACCACATTGGTCGCAGCAGCGGTGCCAGTCATCATAGGTATGTATTTGGTTTTTTCCTTCAACGAGAAACGGATATTAGCCTGCAAATATAATGGGTAAATAAGATAAGCCAGTGAAAGAATTAGGATAGTCTGGATATCATAATAATTTTGTTTATCTACCCACTCTAGAATGTGCGGCAGGCTAACATTAGCCAGCAATAAAACGGCCGCGGCACTTAACATTGAAATTTTGAACATTTTGCTTAGAAGTTGCTCAGCTTCATTTGATACACCTAATTGATAAACTTTTGCCTCATAAACAATATTCACCACTGCAAATATAAAAAACACACCTCCTGCAATCGAATTAGTAAAGGCATAAATCCCAAGCGCTGACGCTTCCAGCATATTGGCAATCATCAGTTTATCGAGTTGCCCTAGGGATGCCCCCGCCAATATATGCAAAATAAGAGGTAAACCAAATAGCAGAGATTTTTTCCAGATGGCAGAGCCCGCTGGCCAGATAAAAATCCCTCTAAAATCATAAAGTGAGTAACAAACAACACTCAGTAATAATATGGCCTCGGCAATAATTACATACTCAACACTGTGCGTGGTTGCGGAGATTAGAATTAAGGTACAAAGTTTAACTATCCCATAGCCACCACGTAGTATAAGAAAATTTTGATTCTTATTTAGACTTCTGCACGTTGACACCAATAACATGTACAAGGTTTGTGTTACGCCCCACACCGCAACCACCCCAAAGTGCACCACTATTTTATCGGCCATATCGAACCAATGCAGCGCCAAATAGGCAAAACCAAACACTATGATTGAAAAAAGCCCAGAGGTGATAAATGCGATACTGACCCGAACATTATTATCTTCGGGTTTATCGTGTGACACATAACGCAGAATAACGCGGTCTTGCCCAGCGGTGCCTATAGCAGAAACCAGCAAAACTAATGCTAATAAAAGGGAAAAAGAGCCAAATTGAGCGGGACTTAACCACAAGGGTAAACATAAATAGCCTAACCAGTTGCAGCCACGCGCTATAGCTTCAATTGTTCCAGTACTTCCAACCAACACCGACGGCATTTCCTTTTTATTTTAATGTTCAAATACTTACCAAGGACGCATGATGACATGCTACAAAAGCTTTTGTCTAGGCTAGGAATATATGTATGCAGCCAATTCGCGTGTATCTAGCGTAAAAACACTTATATGGATACATTCCTCTAATATTTCAGTCTATTTTTTGCCAACCCAAAAGCTATGACTTTAATAAAGCATAAGCATTGGTTATAGTGTATCTTGCTTAAGTCTTAAGGTGTAAATAACTATGTCAAACCAAAATCAAGCAGATAATAGTAACGCGTCATCAAATACAGTCGAAAACACTGAACAAACACGTCGCGATTTTTTAAATACTTTTGGTAAATTAGCGATGGTCACGCCAGTTGCTATGACCGTATTGATGAGTCCGAACACATCAGCGGCACCTAAATCATGCCGCGGTAATGGTAGGAAAAAGTGTACCTGAAAAATTAAGTTTAACTTGTTGTTTTAAGGAGATTTACTTGGCATTCTGTGACGTTCAGTTTATCTTTTATTTGCAACTTCAAATTCTATGTCGCTAACAAGCGTTTCATTGAAAACTAAAGACTTATCTCTTTACGTTGAGAAGGATAAGGGGTTGTTGTTCAACCACATTAGTTGTTGCCTATATAATCTTCCTGCAATATCTGTTTTTACGGTATTACTCATCGATGAAGGCTTGTCAAAAGACAAAGTACTCATAACTCTAAAAGACAAAAGTGATTTGCACATTAAGGAGCTATCTAATCTTTATTGGAAAATTTTAGATATGCTTGCTCTCCAGAGCATTAAATTAAGTTATGCAGATGGACAATATCCTGAGCTTAGCACTCTTAATACTAAGAGCAAAAGTACTCAGTTTCAGAATATAAACAACACTTATCAAGTAGCTGATGCAACTTTTTCAATTTTAGCTCACCCCGAGTTATTACAAGACATTACTGCTCTTCTTGCCCCCAGAATACAACAGTTACAAAGTGTCGATTTTGAAATAATGATCACACAAGAAGCAGAACTGTATTGTATATATTCAAACGGAATTTTAGTTGAGCAATGTGCAAAATATCTAGAAGTCATCCCCCTCATCATAGATAGGTTGCAAATACTTGCGTTTCAAAAAAGTGACTATACCTTTTGCTTTCACGGTGCTGCTTTAGCTACCCCTAATAGAAACTTATTATTGCCGGGTGAATCCGGTGCTGGCAAGTCGACTCTAAGTGCTCTTTTACTTGATAAAGAGCACCAATTATATTCCGATGAAATAATTGCTCTGGATGATAATTTTCAAATTAGCGTGATCCCTCTGCCAATTGCGATTAAATCTGGTAGTTGGGAAGTAGTCACTCAAAAATACCCACATCTAGCTAAAGCAAAAATATGGCATCGATTGGATGGCCGGCAACTAAAGTACCTTTGGCCTAAAAGTTTTGCCGCGGAGTCACTTAATTCTAAAAAAAACTTTGTGCTTATTCACCCTCAATATTCTGACAAACAAAAGGGGAAAGCTGAAGTAACAGAACTTTCAGTCATAGATACGATAAGCCTCCTTACGGCAAGTGGTTATCAGCTTGGTTTTGAACTAAACATTGAAAATCTGGAAAAGTTTATTGCGTTCATTCAACAATCAACCAATTTACGTATTGTCTACAATAATAGTAAGCAAGTAACAAAAGTATTGGGATCAAGATAGTGAATCAAGCAGATAACTCATTCACTAGCAAAATATCTGGACAAACATTTGTGGATTTATGCATGTGGTTATCAGACGATATTACGTATTCACAAAGCCAACTCGATAGATTGTTGAACGAAGATTATTACTTAAGCTTAATTGAATTAGCCAATACTTATTGGCTCATCGGCCACCTAAATAAACAGTTAAAGAAACACAGTATTTGGCCTTTTTTACCTAGCGAATTAGTAACTTACTTAACTGAGATCGACCGCCTCTATTTAAACCGTTCTTTAGCAATTAAACAAGAAATCATAGCTGTTAGTAGCATGCTGAAAGAAGTCACCCCCACAATAGTTTTGTTAAAGGGTGCAGCTACATTATTTAACGGACTTGCCGATCCAATCAGTACAAGATACATGACTGACATCGATATTCTTGTTCCTGAAGAAAAGCTGGATAATTGCTTAACCAAAATAAAGTGTAATGGCTATATCCTTGATAAAGATGAATTGTCTATTGAAACAAATGATTTTCATCATGCCCCTCCGGTTATTAGAGAAGACGGCCCCTGTTATATTGAGCTACATCGTAGACCCCTAGTAAACTCATTAACAAATATATTAGACAAGGTCGAAGCTATCGAAACATCTGTTCCTTTGGAATTAACAAAAGGATTAGTTGTGCATCAAATGCACCCAACCCAGCAAATAATCCATACGATAGCCCACAGTGAGTTACAAGATCGGGGCTATGCTGAGAGGCATATTGATTTGCGCCAACTATTAAACTTTTATCTAGTAACTCAAACCTTTGGTCAGGAAATATGTTGGAAAAAAGTTGAGGAGCGTTATAAAAGTACTAATCACTTACATATTTTAAACTCTGTGCTATATCAGGCAAATAAACTGTTTGGACTAACAGTTCCTTCGCTCAAAATAGATAAAATATCAGCACAAAAACAACTCCAACTTTGTTTACAGAGTTATTCTCAATCAGAGCTAGAATATTCAAAACGCATGCTTATTCAAAGAGTTCTAAAAGGGTACTCCAGAAACATCATTATTAATATCTATGGTGAAAAAGGGCACTTTCCTGTTTTTAGAGGGCGACTCAAACACTTTAGAAGACATCTTCGTATGTTATTTAAAGCTAAAGCAGACACATGAAAATATATAAATCATTTTTTTGGGTGGTTATGCCAAGTCAGAAGCAATAAACAGAGTTGAAAAGCCATGTGACAATTTGAATCTCTTCGCTTTTCAACTCTGTTTGTAA